>OFJB01000308.1_pt1 | contig 24944 bp, 22 predicted proteins | sample 1775081 | NCBI WGS metagenome assembly OFJB01 (sample SAMN08195771, study PRJEB24354) | sludge metagenome | isolation source: initial sludge from phenol fed wastewater aerobic bioreactor | place: India: Nagpur | collected 2016-06-05
GTTGCGCCGCAGCGTGCCCAGGCCCGAGCACGGCGCGTCGACCAGCACGCGGTCCAGCTTGCCGGCCAGGCGCTTGACGCGTTCGTCGCGCTCGTGCGCGATGGCCACCGGGTGCACGTTGGACAGGCCGCTGCGCGCCAGCCGCGGCTTGAGCGCCTCCAGCCGGTGCGCCGAGACGTCGAAGGCGTACAGCCGGCCGGTGTTGCGCATGGTGGCGCCGATGGCCAGGGTCTTGCCGCCGGCGCCGGCGCAGAAGTCGGCCACCATCTCGCCGCGGTGCGCATCCAGCAGCAGGGCCAGCAGCTGCGAGCCCTCGTCCTGCACCTCCACCGCGCCGCGCGTGAACAGGTCCAGCCTCGTAAGCGCCGGCTTGCCGTCGATGCGCAGGCCCCAGGGCGAGTACGGGGTATCTACCGATTTGATAGCTGCCCGGGCAAGTTCCGCCTGGGCTGAAGGCCGTTTTTCCTTCAAGGTGTTGACGCGCAGGTCGAGCGGCGCCGGCACCAGCAGCGCGGCGGCCAGGGCATCGAAGCCATCGCCCAGCTGCGCGCGCAGCGGCGCCACCAGCCAGGCCGGCAGGTTGTGGCGGTATTCGGGCGCCAGCTCGGCCGGCGGCACGGCGTCGCAGGCGTCGAGCCAGGCCTTCTCGGGCTCGCTCAGCGCCTGCTTGAGGAAGTCGCGCGGGGCGTGAAAGCCCAGGATCGCCAGCCGCCGCTCGCGCCCACCGGTGCCCGAGCGCGCCAGGTGCTCGAACAGCGGCTTGCGGCGCAGCACGGCGTAGGCGGTTTCGGCCAGCGTGGCGCGCTCGCGCGGGCCCAGCGCGCGCTGCTCGCGGAAGAAGCGCGACACCACGGCGTCGGCCGGGTGCTCGAGTTGAAGAACGCGCCGCACCAATTCGGTGGCGGCGTCGAGCAGGGCTTTGGGGTGCATGGCGGCGATTGTCGCACCGCAGCGGTGCTTGATGAATCAGAAATGGCTCCAGCGCCTATGAAACAAGCCTTGGAAGCTATGTTTTTTGCAGCAACTCGGCCACCGCGCGCGGGTAAATCAGGTGCTCCTGCGTCAGCACGCGCGCGGCCAGCGTGTCGGCCGTGTCGCCCGGCAGCACGGGCACCACGGCCTGGGCCAGGATCTGGCCGTGGTCCAGCTCGGCCGTCACCTGGTGCACGGTGGCCCCCGCCACGCGGCAGCCCATGTCGATGGCGCGCTGATGCGTGTGCAGGCCCGGGAAGGCCGGCAGCAGGCTGGGGTGGATGTTGAGCAGGCGCCCGGCGTAATGCGCCACAAAGGCGGGCGTGAGGATGCGCATGAAGCCGGCCAGCACCACCAGCGTGGGCGCGTGGCGGTCGATCTCGGCCTGCAGCGCGGCGTCGAAGGTCTCGCGCCCGGCAAAGGCCTTGTGGTCGACCACGGCGGCGGCGATGCCCGCCTCGCGCGCCGTCTGCAGGCCCTTGGCGTCCGGCCGGTTGCTGACCACGGCGGCCACCCGCGCGTTGAGCCGCCGCGCCCAGTCCTGCCGCTGCGCCGCGCGCACGATGGCGGCCATGTTGCTGCCGGTGCCGGAGATCAGGATGACGATGTTTTTCATTCCGGGGCGATTATCCTTGCGCCATGACTCTGCGCCCCCTCACCCCGATCGAAGCGCGCGTGCTGGGCACGCTGATGGAAAAGGCCCGCACGGTGCCCGACACCTATCCGCTGTCGCTCAACCTGGTCGTCACCGGCTGCAACCAGAAGACCAGCCGCGATCCGGTGATGAACCTGGACGAGGCCCAGGTGGCGGAGGCGCTCGACGATCTCAGGCGCCTGTCCCTCGTCATCGAGTCGCAGGGCGGGCGGGTGGCCAAGTACGAGCACAACCTGCAGCGCTGCCTGGGCGTGCCCGAGCAGTCGGCCGTGCTGCTGGGCCTGCTGATGCTGCGCGGGCCGCAGACCGCCGCCGAGCTGCGCCTGAACGCCGAGCGCTGGTACCGCTTTGCCGACACCTCCTCGGTGGAGGGCTTCCTGAACGAGCTGGCCGAGCGCACCGAGGAAAAGGGCGGGCCCCTGGCCGTGCTGCTGCCGCGCGCGCCGGGTGAGCGCGAAGCGCGCTGGGCGCAGTTGCTGGGCGGGCCGGTTACTACCGAATCGATAGCTTATGGCGCGCATCCATCAAGCGCTGGAAGCTCATTCGACGCTCAAGCCGAGCGCATCGCCCGGCTCGAGACGGAACTGGCGGCCCTGCGCGCCACGGTGGCCCGCCTGTGCGCCGAGCTGGGCGTGTCGCCTGACGGACCGACCAACCCGCCGGCGCATGCTACAACCACGGGCTGACAAGGAGATCCCCCCATGGATTTGGCATTCACCCCCGACGAGCTGACATTTCGCGACGAGATCCGCGCCTGGGTCAAGGCAAACCTGCCACCGGCGATCGCCGCCAAGGTGCACAAGGCGCAAACGCTGACACGCGACGACCAGCAGACCTGGGCCAAGATCCTGGGCAAGCAGGGCTGGCTGGGTTACGGTTGGCCCAAGCAGTTCGGCGGCCCGGGCTGGAGCGCGGTGCAAAAGCATTTGTTCGAAGAGGAATGCGCCATGGCCGGCGCGCCGCGCATCGTGCCCTTCGGCCCGGTGATGGTGGCGCCCGTCATCATGGCCTACGGCTCGCCCGAGCAGCAAAAGCGCTTTCTGCCCGGCATCGCTGACGGCTCCGTGTGGTGGAGCCAGGGCTACAGCGAGCCGGGTTCGGGGTCCGATCTGGCCTCGGTGCGCACCAAGGCCGAGCGCAAGGGCGACAAATACATCGTCAACGGCCAGAAGACCTGGACCACCCTGGGCCAGTACGGCGAGTGGATGTTCAACCTGGTGCGCACCAGCAACGAGGGCAAGCCGCAGACCGGCATCAGCTTCCTGCTGATCGACATGAAGTCGCCCGGCGTCAGCGTGCGCCCGATCAAGCTGCTGGAGGGCGGCTGCGAGGTCAACGACGTGTTCTTCGACAACGTCGAGGTGCCGGCCGAGAACCTGATCGGCGAGGAAAACAAGGGCTGGACCTACGCCAAGCACCTGCTGAGCCACGAACGCACCAACATCGCCGACGTGAACCGCGCCAAGCGCGAGTTGGAGCGCCTCAAGCGCATCGCCAAGGCCGAGGGCGTGTGGGACGACCTGCGCTTTCGCGATCAGATCGCCCTGCTGGAGGTGGACGTGGTGGCGCTGGAGATGCTGGTGCTGCGCGTGCTGTCGGCCGAGAAGTCGGGCCGCAACGCGCTGGACATCGCCGGCCTGCTCAAGATCAAGGGCAGCGAGATCCAGCAGCGCTACTCCGAGCTGATGATGCTGGCCGCCGGGCCGTATGCCCTGCCCTTCATCGAGGAGGCCATGGAAGCTGGCTGGCAGGGCGACCAGGCCGCCGCGGCCGGGCTGCAGGGCTTTCCGGGCGGCAACGTGGACAACGCGCCGCTGGCGCCCACCTACTTCAACATGCGCAAGACCACCATCTACGGCGGCAGCAACGAAGTTCAACGAAACATCGTGGCGCAAACGGTATTGGGTTGAGGAGCAAGACACATGGACTTCGATTTTTCCGACGACCAGCTGCAACTGCGCGATGCGGTCGCCAAATGGGTTGAAAAGAGCTACGACTTCGAGCGCCGCAAGAAGGTGGTGGCCGCCGGCGGCTTCGACCGCGGTGTTTATCAAGAGCTGGCCGATCTGGGCCTGACCGGCATCTGCGTGGACGAGGACCACGGCGGCCTGGGCATGGGCCCGGTGGAGGCCATGGTGGTGCTGGAGGAGCTGGGCCGCGGCATCGTGTGCGAGCCGCTGGCGCAGGCCTTCGTCACCGGCACCGTCATCCAGGCCCATGGCGGCGACGAGGTCAAGCGCGCCTGGCTGCCCCGGATCGCCAGCGGCGAGGCCCTGGTGGTGCTGGCGCAGCAGGAGCGCCAGGCACGCTACCGGCTCGACGTTTGCGAGGCAAAAGCGGTCAAGGCCGGCGCGGGATATGCGCTAACAGCTCTCAAAAACATAGTTCCCGCCGGCGACCAGGCCGACGCCTTCGTGGTGCCCGCCATGCTGGAGGGCAAGCTGGCGCTGTTCCTGGTCGAGCGCGGCGCGCCCGGCGTGCACACGCGCGGCTACCTGACGCAGGACGAGTCGCGCGCCGCCGACCTCAAGCTGGACGGCGCCCCCGCGCAGCTCGTCACCACCGACGGCCTGGCTGCCCTGCAGCACGCCGCCGACATCGGCATCGCCGGCGCCTGCGCCCTGGGCGTGGGCGCGATGGACCGGACGCTCAAGCTGACGGTGGACTACATGAACCAGCGCAAGCAGTTCGGCGTGGTGATCGCCAGCTTCCAGGCGCTGCGCCACCGCGTGGCCGACATGAAGATGCAGCTGGAGCTGGCGCGCTCGATGAGCTACTACGCCACGCTCAAGCTGGGCGCGCCCGCGGCCGAGCGCCGCCAGGCGCTGTCGCGCGCCAAGGTGCAGCTGGGCCAGTCGATGCGCTTCGTCGGCCAGCAGTCGGTGCAGCTGCACGGCGGCATCGGCGTGACCGACGAGTACGTGGGCAGCCACTACTTCAAATATCTCACCCAACTGGAGATGAGCTGGGGCGACACCCTGCACCACCTGGGCCAGGTGAGCGAGCGCATGACCGAGACCGCCGGCGTGTTCGCCTGAGCCCGCGCACCCGTTTTCACGCGCGGGCTTATCATCCCTCACGGCGCCGCCTCACGCGGCGCCGTTTTTGTTTTCATGCCCACGCATCCTGCTCCTGCCAACGGCCCCGCCAATCCACGCCTGCTGCTGTGGATCATCGCCATCGGCATGTTCATGCAGCTGCTGGACTCGACCATCGTCAACACGGCCCTGCCGGCGATGGCCCGCAGCCTGGGCGAGCGTCCGCTGCGCATGCAGGCGGTGGTGGTGTCCTACGCGTTGACCATGGCCGTCGTCATCCCGTGCACCGGCTGGCTGGCCGACCGCTTTGGCACGCAGCGCATCTTTTCGCTGGCGATCGCCCTGTTCACGGCCGGCTCCATCGCCTGCGCGGCCTCGGCCAGCCTGAACCAGCTGATCGCCGCGCGCGTGCTGCAGGGCGTGGGCGGCGCCATGCTGATGCCCGTCGGGCGCCTGGTGGTGCTGCGCGCCTTCCCCAAGGACCAGTTCCTGGAGGCCATCAGCTTCGTCGCCATCCCCGCACTGATCGGCCCGCTGATCGGCCCCACGCTGGGCGGCTGGCTGGTGGAGGTGGCCACCTGGCACTGGATCTTCCTGATCAACGTGCCGGTCGGTCTGATCGGCATCGCCGCCACGCTGCGCTACATCCCCAACTTCATGACGCCCAAGCCGGGCCGCTTCGACCTGGGCGGCTACCTGCTGCTGGCCGTGGCCATGGTGGCCACGTCGCTGGCGCTCGACGGCCTGTCGGGCCTGGGCTGGGCGCACACGCTGCTGGTGCTGCTGATGGTGCTGGGACTGGCCGCCCTGGCGGCCTACTGGCTGCACGCGCTGCGCAGCCCGGCGCCCATTTTTTCGCCCTCCTTGTTCACGATGCAGAGCTACCGTGTGGGCCTGCTGGGCAACCTGTTTGCCCGCATCGGCTCGGGCGCCATGCCCTACCTGCTGCCGCTGCTGCTGCAACTCGCCCTGGGCTATTCGCCCGCGCAGGCCGGCATGCTGATGCTGCCGGTGGCCATTTCCGGCATGATCAGCAAGCGCGCAGCCACGGCCATCATCACGCAACTGGGCTACCAGCGGGTGCTGGTCAGCAACACCGTGCTGCTGGGCGCCATGATTGCCGCGTTTGCGCTGATGGGGTCCGATCAACCCCTGTGGGCGCGCATCGTGCAACTGGCGGTGTTTGGCGCCATCAATTCGTTTCAGTTCACCGCCATGAATGCCGTGACGCTGAAGGACCTGGCGCCGCAGCAGGCCGCCAGCGGCAACAGCCTGTTCTCGATGGTGCAGATGCTGGGCATGAGCCTGGGCGTGACCTGCGCCGCCGCCCTGGTGGTGGCATTCAGCAACTGGTTTCCCGAAGGCGGCGGCCACGGGCTGCCGGTGTTTCGCGCCGCCTTCGTGGCCATCGGCGTCATGACCATGGGCTCGGCCGCGATCTTCTGGCAGCTGGAGCAGGGGCGGCCCGGCGCACCGGTGCGCGCGCATGCGGTCGATGACGTGTAGTCAGCCCCCCGATGCGGCCCGCACCCGTGCCACCGCCGCGGGCAATTCCGTCCACGCCGGTCGCTGCGGGGCAAAGCGCGCGCGCATGTAGCCGGCCAGCTCGATCAGCTGGCGATCGTCGAAGGCCTGGCTGAACGCCGGCATGAATCCGATGGTGCGCGTGGCCGGGTCCTGCACGCCTTCCAGGATGGTGCGCAACAGGTTGTCGGGCCGGTCGCTGTGCAGATTGCTGTTCAGCGCCAGCGGCACGTTCACGCCCAGCAGGCGCGGGCCCTGGCCGTCGTGGTGGCAGGCGGCGCAGGCCTGCTCGAACAGGCGTTGCGCAGGGCCCAGCAGCGCCGGCGCCGCCTGCGCAGCCTGGTCGATCGCAGCGGCCGCGGCCTGCTCGGCCTGCTGCGGCGTGGCCCCCGAGCCGAACGAGGCCAGGTAGTGCGCCATCGCGCGCACATCGGCTTCGGGCACGTCCTGCAGGTTGCGCACCACCTCGGCCATGGGGCCGCCGGCGGCGCCGTGCCCGGCGCTGTGGCCTTGGCGCAGGTAGTCGAAAAGGGCTTGCTCGGTCCAGGGCACAGGGCCGGGGTGGCGGGCGGTGAGCGATGGCGCCTCCCAGCCCTTGACCATGGCGCCGCTCAGGAAGGCCGCCCCGCCCTGCTCGGCGCCCAGCGCGTTGCGCGGCGTGTGGCAGGCGCCGCAGTGGCCCACGCCGTTCACCAGGTATTCGCCGCGCTGCCACAGCTCGGAGCGCGTGCGCTCCGTCGTCTGGCGCGGACCGCTGTCCAGGTACAGCGCATTCCAGCCCGCCAGCAGCGGACGCAGGCTGAACGGAAACGGGAGCCGGGTGGACGCTGTCTCGGCGCGCACGGGCGGCTGGCTCATCAGCCAGGCGTAAAGGGCGGTGAGATCCTCGTCCGTCATGCGCGTGTAGGCCGTGTACGGAAAGGCCGGGTACAGGTGGTGGCCGTCGCGCGCAATGCCCTCGCGCATGGCACGCTGGAAGGCGCTGAATGACCAGGCGCCGATGCCCGTTTGAGCATCGGGCGTGATGTTGGTGCTGTGGACGGTGCCGAAGGGCGTGTCCATGGCCAGGCCGCCGGCCAGCGGCTGGCGTTCGTCGGCGGTGTGGCACTGCGCGCAGTTGCCCAGCGCGGCCAGCTGGCGCCCGCGCTCGATGGTCTGCGCGGTGTAGACCGTGGCCGTGGCGGGCGCCACCGGCGCGATGGTGGAACGCCAGCCCAGCAGGCCCAGCAACACCCCGAAGGCGCCCAAGGCCAGCGAGCCAGTCTTGAGCCAGGCGCTGCGCGGGCGTGGCCACGGCGCGTCAGCTGGCGGCTGGGGCAAGGCCGGCGGGGCGGCCGGGGCTGGCGACGTTGGCGGCAGACCCGTGGGGTTGAGCGCCGCGCGCACCACCTCGGGCGTGAAGGGCGGCTGGCGAAAGCGCACGCCCGTCGCATCGAAAATGGCGTTGGCAATGGCGGCCGTGCCGGGCACCGAGGACGACTCGCCCACGCCCAGCGGCGGCTGGTCGGGCCGCGGCATCTGCATCACCTCGATCACCGGCACCTCGCGAAAGCTCAGGATGGGGTAGCTGCCCCATTCGCGGCTGGCTGGCAGATTGGTTTCGACGTCGATGCGCAGCTGCTCCTTGAGCGCGCGGCTGGTGGTTTGCAGCACGTTGCCGTGCACCTGGTGCTCCACCCCGGCCGGGTTGATGACCAGACCGGCGTCATGTCCGACCACCACGCGTTTGACGTGAACCTCGCCCGTCGTGCGGTTGACGTCCACGTCCGCCACCCAGGCCGCCCAAGCCGCGCCAAAGCCGGGCCACTTGCTGTGCACGTAGCGTGCATAGGCCACGCCTTGGCCGTGCTGCCAGTCGCCGGTGGCGCCCAGCCCCTGGGGCGCGGTGTGTGCCTGCCAGCCGGCGCGCGCCGCCGTGGCCTGCAGCAGCTCGCTGGCGCGCGGGTCGCCCAGATGGCGCAGGCGGTAGGCCACCGGATCCTCGCCGGCGGCGGTGGCCAGTTCATCGATGTAGGACTCGTGGGCGAAGGAATTAGGCAGGGCCGACACCCCGCGCAGCCAGGCCGCGCGCAGGATGGGCGGCATGTCGTTGATGGTGATGCGCAGGTCGGCGATGTCGTAGGGCGGGCGCGCGGTGCGGTCGCCCATGGCAAAGGCCTGCGGCCCGGGTTCGATGGTGCGCGTCAGCAGCAGGGCCAGCGTGGGCGCGGCGTTGGACGGGTAGCTGCTGCGAAAGTCATAGCCCGCCATGGCACCGTCGGCCTTGACGCCGCCGCGCACCTCCATCAGCTGCGCGGCGCCCTTGGGCTCCCACAGGTGCTCCTGCTCGCGCGTGAGCTGCACCCGCACCGGCGCGCCCACGGCACGCGACAGCAGGGCAGCGTCGGCCGCCACGTCGTCGGCGCAGTTGCGGCCGTAGCAGCCCGAGGCCTCCAGCCGCACCACGTCGACCGCCACGTCGGCCACGCCCAGCAGGCGCGACAAATCGGCGCGCAGTGCGTGCGGGTGCTGGCTGCCGGCCCATACGCGCAGCGCCGGCTGCTGCCCGGGGCCGCGCCAGTCGGCCACGGCGCACGAGGGGCCGATGGACGCGTGCATCTGATAGGGCCACACATACTGGCGCTGCAGCACCTGGCTGGCACCGGCCAGTGCACGGTCGACATCGCCCTCATCCACCACCTGGCGCGGTGTGGCCGGGTTGTTGCGCAAGGCCTGGGCTACGTCGCCCACCGGCGGCATGCCAGGCCAGGGCTTCCAGCGCACGACAAGCGCGGCCGCGGCCTGCTCGGCCTGCTCCTCGCGCTCGGCCACCACGCCGACAAAGTCGCGGATGACGACCACCGCGCGAATGCCGGCGATGTGGGCGATCGAGCGTTCGTCCACCGCTTCCAGCGTGTTGCCGATGAACTCGCCATGGTCGGCCCCGGCATAGGGCGGGCGCACCACGCGGCCGTGCAGCATGCCCGGCACGCGAACGTCGTGCACGAAGCTGTCCTCGCCCAGCACCTTGGCCGGGATGTCCACCCGCGGCGCGCTCTGGCCCACCACGCGGTAGTCGGCCACCGGCTTGAGCGGGCTGTCGGCGTCCAGCCGCAGTTCGATGCACCGGCCATGCAGCAGCTCACCCCAGGTCAGTCCGTGGCCAGGCTCCGCATCCGCGTCCACGCGGCCCGCCACCATGCGCAGACCGTCGATCGGCCGTGCCAGCCGGCGCGCCGCCTCGGCCAGCAGCCAGGCGCGCGCCTGCGCCGCAGCCTGGCGCAGCGGCACGGCGCTGATCTGGATCGACGCGCTGGCGATGGTGGGCCCCTGGTTGGGCGCGCGGCCGGTATCGCCAAGCACCATGTCGACCTGGGCCGGATCCAGCTCAAGCTCCTCGGCCACGATCTGCCCCAGTGCGGTACGAATGCCGGTACCCAGGTCGACGTGGCCGTTCAGCCCCAGGGCCGTGCCGTCGGCCCACACCGCCAGCAGCACCTCCACGCCCTCGTCCGGGTTGCTGGCAATGAAGGGCGGCTGCCCCGGCACCAGCGGTGGCGGTGGCGGCGGCTCGCGCGTCACCAGCAGCACGTCGCGGGCCTGAAAAAAGTCGCTGCGCGTACGCAGCCGGGTCAGGCGCTCGCTGCGGTTCATGGCGCCGCGGCGGGCGCAGCAGCAGCCAGCGCCAGGGTGGCGCGCTCGACCGCAGCCAGGATTTCAAGGTGCGTGCCGCAGCGGCACAGATTGCCCGACAGCGCATCGCGAACGGCGGGCGCGCTGGGCCGGGGCTCGCGGGCCAGCAGGGCGGCCACCGTCATGACCATGCCGTTGACGCAATAGCCGCACTGCGCGGCCTGCGCCTGAATGAAGGCGCTTTGCACCGGGTGCGGCCGCGCGCGGTCGCCCAGCCCCTCCAGCGTGGTGATGCACCGGCCCTGCACTTTGGCGGCCGGAATCACGCAGGCCCGTGCCGCCAGGCCATCGACATGCACGGTGCAGGCGCCACACTGGCCCAGCCCGCAGCCGTACTTGGGGCCGTTCAGCCCCAGGTCGTTGCGCAGCACTTGCAGCAGCGTGGCCGAGCGGCCCACGGTGACGGTGTGCGGCGCGCCATTGACATCCAGGACGATGCTCAGCAGCGGATCGGGGCCGTGCGTCATGGCTCCGGTGCAGCCCTCAGGCCGCAGTTGCGCCGCTGATGCGCCGCAGCAGGCGGGTCAGTTGCTGGCGCTCGGTTTCGTTCAGATCGCCAAAGGTCAGCTCGGTGATCTGCTGGGCATGCGGCAGGGTCTCGCCCACGATGCGCTGGCCCTGCTCCGTCAGCGTCACGGTGGCGTGGCGCTTGTCGCCCGGCTCGTGGGCCACGCTCACCCAGTCGTTCCATTTGAGCCGTTCGACCAGGCCGCGCACCACCGGCTCATCCATCGCGCTGGCCTGCACGATCTCGCCGATGGTGGCGCCCGGGTGGTCGCGCACCACACACAAAACGACAAACTGCGCCGCGCTGAGCTGGCTGGCCGGCACCACCGCCTGGAAGATCGCCGTGTGGCGCTGGTAGGCGCGCCGCAGCAGGTGGCCGACCTGGTCGGTGACGTGGTAGTCGCCGGAAGGATTGAGGGGGCTCGCACTGGCCATGTTCGTCTCCGGTCGTTCTGCTCAAACACTGAGGTAGGTCCGACGAACGACCTCGGCCTGCGCCAGCTCGTCCATCGTCCCTTCGAACCGGATCTGGCCCTTTTCCAGCACGTAGGCCCGATCCGACACCAGTTCGGCAAAGTGCAGGTTCTGCTCCGACAGCAGAATGCTCACGCCCTTGGCCTTGAGCTCGACAATCATGTTCGCCATCTGCTCGACGATGACCGGCGCCACGCCCTCGGAGGGTTCGTCCAGCAGCACCAGAAAGGGGTTGCCCATCAGCGTGCGGCCCACCGTCAGCATCTGCTGCTCGCCGCCGCTCATGCGCCCGCCGGGGCGGTCAGGCATCTCGCCCAAATTGGGGAAAAGCTGGTAGAGATCCTGCGGCGTCCATACCGGCGCGGCCGATCCGTCGGGCCAGCGGCGCGGCGCCTGGCGCCCCACTTCCAGGTTCTCGGTCACCGTGAGATCGACGAAGATGCGCCGGTCCTCGGGCACGAAGCCCATGCCCAGCGACGCGATCTGATGCGGCAGGCAGCGCGAAACATCGTGGTCCATGAAACGCACCGTGCCCTTGCGCCTGTCCATCAGGCCCATCAAGGTCTTGAGGGTGGTCGACTTGCCGGCGCCGTTGCGCCCCATCAGGGCCACCACCTCGCCGCGGCGCACCTGCAGGTTCAGGTCGTACAGGATCTGCGCTGCGCCATACCAGGCGTTCACGCCATGCGCATCCAGCAGGATTTCGGGGGATGCGATGGCCGTCATGCCGCCTGCTCCACGGCGCGCCGGGCGGGCTCGCCGGCCTTTTCAAAGGTCTTGCCCGAACCGAAGTAGACCTCCTGCACCTTGGGATGCGTGCGGATCACATCAGGCACCCCCTCGGCGATCAGGCGCCCGCGCGCCAGCACCGCCATGCGGTCGGCGTAGGCAAACACCACGTCCATGCTGTGCTCGGTGAACAGCACCGCGACGCCGCGCTCCTGCACCAGCCTCTTCGTCAGGGCCATCAGTTCGTTGCGCTCCTTGGGCGCCATGCCCGCCGTCGGCTCGTCCATCAGCAGCAGCTTGGGTTCGTTGGCCATGGCGATGGCCAGCTCGACCCGCTTGACGTCGCCGTAGGCCAGCACGCTGCAGGGTCGGTCGGCCTGGCCGGCCATGCCCACCATGTCCAGCAGGTCCAGCGCGTCGCTGCGCCGATGGCGCGCCGCCGGCGTCCACAGCGAGAACAGCTTGCGGTCTTGCGACAGCAAGGCCATCTGCACGTTTTCGACCACGGTCAGCGAAGAAAAGGTGGCGGCGATCTGGAACGTGCGCCCCACCCCCAGGCGCCAGATCTGGCGCGGCTGCAGGCCCACCAGCTCGGCACCGGCCAGGCGGATGGAGCCGCGGTCGGCGCGCAATTGACCATTGACCATGTTGAAGGTGGTCGACTTGCCCGCCCCATTGGGGCCGATCAGGGCCAGCAGCTCGCCGGCCCTGAGCTCGAAGCTCACGCCATCGACGGCCTTGACGCCGCCAAAGGATTTGCCCAGATTCTCCACTTGCAGCAGGCTCATCGCGTGGCCTCCTCCGGGGTGCGGCGCAGCTCCAGCAACTGCCGAGCAAAGCCGGCGATGCCTTGCGGAAACAGCAGCACCAGCACCAGGATGACCGCGCCCAGCAGCGCGCGCCAGTAGTCGGTGCTGCGCGCCATCACATCATGCAGCCAGGTGTAGCTGACGGCGCCAACCATCGGACCGGTCAGCGTCTGGATACCGCCCAGCAACACCATCACCAGCCCGTCGACCGAGCGGCTGACACTGAGCGATTCAGGCGAGATGCTGCCTTTGGAGAAGGCAAACAGCGCACCCGCCACCCCGGCGAAGGCACCGGCAATGATGAAGGCCACCCACTGGCTGGACTTGACGTCCAGGCCGATGGCGTCGGCCCGCAGGGGCGAATCGCGGCCGGCGCGCATGGCGTAGCCGAAGGGCGAGAACAGCATGCGCCGCAAGGCCCACAGCGACACCAGCACCAGCGCCAGGGTCAGGTAGTAGTAGGCGTTTTTCTCGGTGAGCCAGGGCGCGGGCCAGACCCCCGTCATGCCATTGCTGCCGCCGGTGAATTCGTCCCACTGGTAAACCCCGGCCCAGACGATCTGCGCAAAGGCCAGCGTGAGCATGGCCAAGTACACCCCCGACAGGCGCACGCAGAACCAGCCCACGATCAGCGCACCCGCCGCCCCGACCAGTGGTGCCGCCACCAGCGCGGCCTCCATGGGCAGGCCCAGCTTGCGCACGCCCAGGGCCGCGGCGTAGGCGCCCAGTCCGAAGTAGGCCGCATGACCGAACGAGTGCATGCCGGCCGGCCCCATGATGAAGTGCAGGCTGGCCGCAAACAGCGCCGCCACCAGCAGGTCGATGGTCAACACCACCACATAGGGCGAGCCGCTGCTGAGCGCCGGCAGGGCCAGCAGGCCCAGCACCACCACGGCCACCGCGGCGAGATAAGGCTTGTCGGCCGGGCGAATCGGCAACTCGGCTTCGCCCAGCGCCCTCACGGCGCCTTGCGGCCGCCCCATCAGGCCCCAGGGCCGCACCACCAGCACCACTGCCATGACGATGAACTCGGCCACCAGCGTGAGCTTGGAAAACGAAATCTCGACGCCGAAGATGTGGACCAGACCCAGCCAGATGCACACGGCCTTGATCTCGGACACCAGCAGGGCCGCCACGAAGGCGCCGGGGATCGAGCCCATGCCGCCCACCACCACGACGACGAAGGCCGAACCGATGATGTTCAGGTCCATCTCCAGGTTGGCCGGCTCGCGCGGCAGCTGCAGCGCCCCGCCCAGCCCCGCCAGCAGCGCGCCCAGGCCAAACACCGCCGTGAACAGCCAGGCCTGGTTGACGCCCAGCGCGCCCACCATCTCGCGGTCCTGCGTGGCCGCGCGCACCAGGGTGCCCCAGCGCGTGCGGGTGAACAACAGCCACAGCAGGACCAGCACCAGCGGCCCGACCACGATCAGGAACAGGTCGTAGCTGGGAAAGTGCCGCCCCAGGATGTCCACCGAGCCCTTGAGGCCCGGCGCGCGCGGGCCGAGCAGCTCCTCGGGGCCGAACAGCCACAGAGCAGCATCCTTGATGACCAGCACCAGGGCAAAAGTGGCCAGCAGCTGAAACAGCTCGGGCGCGCGGTAGATGCGCCGCAGCACCACCATCTCGACGATCACGCCCAGCAGGCCGACCACCACCGCGGCAAGCGGCACCGCCAGCCAGAAGCCCAGCCACTGCAAACGTTCGACCAGGGTGTAGGCCACGTACACGCCCAGCATGTAGAACGAGCCGTGGGCAAAGTTGACGATGCGGGTGACGCCAAAGATCAGCGACAGGCCCGCCGAGACCAGAAACAGCGACGAAGCGCCCGCCAGCCCGTTGAGCAGCTGAACCAGGAGGCCGGAGAAATTCATGCCAGTGGCTCAGCTTTCAAGTAGACAGGCCAAGAACGCTTCATCGTGAACCTTCGCAGCCTCAATCGGCAGGGCGCAGCTTTTTCACTTCAGCGGCACCAGGCAGGTACTTGGCGCCGTCCATGTACTGGAAGTCCACCATCACGCCCTTGCCGCCTTCGTTCTTGGTGCGCCCCACAAAGGCGCCCATGGTCGACTGGTGGTCTTCTGGCCGATAGCTGATGGGACCAAAAGGCGTGTCGACCTGCAGGCCACTGAAGGCGGCGACCAGCTTGTCGGTGTCGGTCGAGCCTGCCTTCTTGACGCCCGCAGCAATCGACTTGATGGCCGAGTAGCCGACCACCGAGCCCAGGCGCGGATAGTCCTTGTACTTGCCTTCGTAGGCCTTGAGGAAGGCCTGATGCTCGGGCGTCTTGATGGCGTACCAGGGATAGCCCGTCACCAGCCAGCCGTTGGGCGCATCGTCCTTGAGGGGGTCCATGTATTCGGGCTCGCCGGTCAGCAGACTGGCCACGCTCACCGACTTGAAAAGACCGCGGGTGTTGCCCTCGCGCACGAACTTGGCCAGGTCGGCGCCAAACAGCACGTTAAAAATGGCGTCGGGCTTGGCGTCCGCCAGCGCCTGCACCACGCTGCCGGCGTCCACCTTGCCCAGCGGCGTGGCTTGCTCGGCAACAAACTCGATGTCGGGTTGCGCCGCTTTCATCAGCTGCTTGAAGGTTTCGGCCGCCGACTGGCCGTATTCGTAGTTGGGGTAGACCAGGGCCCAGCGCTTCTTCTTCATGGCCGTCATGCCGGGGGTCAGCATGGCCACCTGCATGTAGGTGGAGGGACGCAGGCGGAAGGTGTAGCGATTGCCGTCGGCCCAGACGATTTTGTCGGTCAGCGGCTCGCCGGCCAAAAAGAAGGTCTTTTTCTGCTTGGCAAAGTCGGTCAGGGCCAGGCCGATGTTGGACAGGAAAGAGCCCGTCAGGACCTCGACTTTCTCACGCGTGAGCAGCTCCTCGGCGGCACGCACGGCATCGCCCGGATTCGCGTTGTCGTCGCGCGTGATGAGCTCCACCTTGCGGCCCAGCAGGCCACCGGCGGCGTTGATCTCGTCCAGCGCCAGCTCCATGCCCTTCTTGTAGGGCTCCAGGAACGCCGGCTGCGCCTTGTAGCTGTTGATCTCGCCAATCTTGAGCGTGCCTTGCGCCTGGGCGCCGGCGGCCAGCATCCAGCCCGCGGCACCCACCAGCAGGGCGCGGCGCACAGCATTCATCTTGAACTTCGACATGATCGTTCCTTCCTTGATGGAGTCAGTTGTCAAACACACGCTTTCAGGGACTGCCTTGCTCACCTCAAACCATCCTCGCCCTTGATCTCGTGGACCTGCAGACCACCGACGCGCGCCAGGGGGCGTCCGCTGTCGGTCACGGCCACGGCCACCACGATCTCATCGGCGCGCGGCGCATCGGGCACGCGCGCCTCCACCGCATCGAAGTGGCTGCGCACGAAGGCCGCGTCCTTGTGGCCCAGCGGCACGTCGATGGCCGTGCCCAGGCCGCCGCGCTTCTTGGCCGAGGGCACCAGGGCAGCGCCCTTCTCGACCGCCTTGCGCAAGGGCGCACCCAGCTTGGGGTGCAGGATGGCGGCCGCGTGCTCGATCTCGCCGGCTTCGCCCACGATGGCAGCCTTGCCGTAGCTTTGCGCCTGGCCGGGTGCGATGCCCAGCGCGGCCACGCACTTCTCGCCCAGCAAGCCGCCCAGCTCCTCGCCGATGGCGGTCAGCTCGTCGAGCGAGGGCACGTAGCGGCCCGCGCAGGGGTTCTCGATCACCGCCATGGCCACGGCACGGCGCGTGGGCGGGTTGACGGCCTGGCCCATCTCGATGCGGGTTTCATCGACTTGAACCAGCAGTTTGCGAATCTTGGCTGCCATAGATTTCCTTCTTTCAATGATCCGGATTCAGCGCAGGCCGTCCCATCGGGCGATGTCGACGGCCTTCAGCCCACCGACACGCGCATGCACCCGCGGGCCGCAGGACATGGCCAGCACGTAGACCACCTCGTCGGCCAGCGGGCTGCCGGGCACGCGCGCCTCGATGGCGTCGAAGTGGCTGCGCACGTAGCTGGCGTTGATGTGAGTCAACGGCACGTCCAGCGTGCAGCCGGGCGGGCCGACCTTCTTGGTCGAGGGCACGATGGACAGCGCGTTGCCGGGCTGGCCGGTCTTGGCCTCGCCCTTGCCTTGCAGGTCGGCGGCGCGGTCGCCGCTCCAGCCCAGCAGCTCGCGCATGGCGTAGCCGCCCGGCACGTGCCACAGCGCGCCGTGTTCCAGCTCGCCGGCGGCGCCCACGATGGCGCCCTTGCCGTAGCTCTCGATGCGCTCGGCCGGCACGGCCATGGCGGCCAGCAACTGGTGCGCCATCTGCGTGCCCACGGCGTTGAGCGCTTCCATCATCGGCAGGATGTCGGCCTCGTACCGCCCGGCGAACGGGTTGGTCAGCACGGCGGCAATGAAGCCGCGGCGCAGCGGCTGCGCAACCGGCGGACCGAATTCGTGGAAGATGTCTTCCACCTGCGTGTGGGTTCGTCGAATCTCGATCATGCAGTCTCCAGCAGCTTGAGCCGGCCGGCACCCCGCGGCGCCGCGCCATTCCCCAGGGGCACGAAGCGCCCAGACATCCCCTCGGTTGACGCCACCTGGCCCTGGCAGGCAATTACACACGAAACAATGCGTCCGTCCCGCCGCAGCGCCAACGCCTTGGCTCGGCCCGCGGCGAGGGCTTGCCGCACCAACGCCGGCGCGAGCCTCGGAACCTGGACCGTGACCGGCAACGCGCCCAGATCGGTGTCTTCGCGCAGGCTGTCGGCCGGGCGTCGCACGACACCGGCCTGCACCGCATCGGCCACGTCCACCGCATTGCCGATCACGGTGGCCGCCGCATCGGCCTCGGCCGCGGTGGCGGCCAGCACGGTGACGCTGTCGGCGATGCCCAGCGAAAAGCTGCGCCCCTTCCAGCCGCTGGTGGCCACGCCGCGCACCGGGCTGCCGCTGTCGATTTCGAAGGCTCCGTCCACCGTCAGGCCCTGGGCGGCCAGCGCGCGCGGCCATTGGTCCAGGTCGGCCAGCAGGCCGACGCGAAGGCGCTGGCCGGCCGTGAGATGCAGGGCGATGTCGCCCCCGTTGTTGACCCAGGCGCGCTGCACGCCCGGCCGCCGGTAGGCCACCGCCAGTTCTTGCGCCACCGCGCCGGCCACGGCCGCCATCGGCGTGATGTAGACCCGGCAGAACGGGTGGACCGCCTGCCACATGCGCCGGGCCACCGGGCCGCGCACGGGGCAGCGATCGTGCACGGGCGCGCGCAGCGCGGGCAGCTCGTCCACCAGCTCCTGCAACAGGCCGCGAAAGCGCTGCCATGCAGCCTCGTGCGCCTGCTGCACGGCGGCAGGCACGCCATCGGCGCCGATGATGATGTCCATCGGCCCGTGCTGCAGGTGCAGCCGCCCGTCAGCCAGGAGCATGCGCTGCGCCGTCATCGTTCAGCCCAGTTGCGGTTCGTGGCCCAGGGGCCAGGGGTTGGCCGGGTTGCCGGGCACCCAGGCGCGGCGCGTGGGTGCGCCGTCGTTGTGCCAGGCACCGGTGCGCAGCACGTCCTCCAGCGAACGCACGTGCTTCAAATGTCCGCCCAGGGCCGCGTAGTCGTCGCGGCGCATGCTGAACTCGATGGGCGCCACGATGGCCGGCGTCGGCACGGTGCCAAAGCTGTGCTCGGGCATGCGCATCACATCCACCATCACGGTGATGCCGCCGCCCGGCCACACATAGGCCGGCGCGCCGCCGCAGGTGACATTGACCAGCGCGTTCTTGATGGCGCGCGTGAGCAGCACCGGGTTGTCGGTGGCACCGGCGCGCAGACTGCCGCCGGCGCCGCCCAGAAACAGCACCGTGGAGAGCGAGGGCTCGCAGTTCTCGCCGATGCGATCGACCACCGCACGCACCGCGTCGGGCATCGGCTGCTCGCGCGGCACCAGCTGCTCGTCCAGCACGTACCAGGCGGCGTGCTCGCCGGTGGTCGAGGTCATGAGCAGGCGCAGGCCGGGCCAGCCCAGCCTGGCGTCCCAGGCGTCCAGCACCGTCAGCGGATCGGCGATCGAGGTGCCACCCCACCCGGTGCCGGGGTTGGCAACCTGAAAGTAGCGCCCGGGCGTGGACTTGCGCCCGCGCATGGCGATGCCCGAAGGCCGCATGTCCAGGCAGCGGCCGGCCTGGTGCTCGGTCAGCACGCCAGTGATGTGATCGTCGACCACCACCACCTCGTCGGCATGGCCGTAAAGTTGTTTGGCAAAAATGCCCACCGTGGCCGACCCGCAGCCCACGCGCATGCGCTGCTCCTCCACGCCGTTGACGATGGGTGGGCGGCCCGCCTGGATGACGAGTTGCGCGCCGCCGTCGATGGACAGCTCCATGGCCTGCTTGTTGCCCAACCGCTCCATCATCTCCACGGTGACGCGCCCCTCCTTCTTGCTGCCGCCCGTCAGGTGGTGCACGCCGCCCAGCGACAGCATCTGCGAGCCGTATTCGGCCGTGGTGACGTGGCCCACCACCTCGCCCTTGCAGCGCACGTTGGCCTGCTCGGGGCCAAGGTACCGGTCGGTGTCGATCTTGATCTTGAGACTGCAGTAGCTGAAGATGCCCTCGGTCACCACCGTCACCATGTCCACGCCCTGGACCTGCGAGCCGACGATGAACGGCGCCGGCTTGTAGTCGGGATAGGTGGTGGACGAACCCACACCGGTGACAAACACCTCGTCGGCGCGCAGCAGATCGCCATCCCAGTCGTGCGCCTGCGACACGTCCTGCGCGGCCTCGCCCGCGTCCTGCACCACCCGGCCGCTGAATTGCACCAGGCGCGCACCTTGCTCATCCAGGGTCCTGCGCAGCAGGACGACGGGATCGACGCGAATCAGCACGCCGCCCTGGTTGGCGTAGCGGTCGCACGCGCCGGTGCGGCCCTCGGCAATCTGGCACAGGATGGGACAGGCGTTGCACTCGACCTTGGTGGCCGCCATGCGCTCGTTGCGCGGGCGGGCACGCTCCAGCACCTGAGGCTCGGCCACCTCCGGCAAACCGTCGGTTCGGGTGTGTTCGGTCATCTCGCAAAGGGCCTCTGCGGCCAGACGCGGCCGCGAACGAACCCGCAATTTAATGTAGTAACCCCTAAATCAACATGGAGTAAACCCTGAATGAGTTGACGCGAATTTCATGTAGTCTTCGCCGAATCTTGATGGAGTACGTGCTACATCAACGAGCCGGACGCGAACCATCGTTGCAAATGCCGACGACGCCCGATTCACCGCCCAGGACCACCGATGACCCATGTCGTGACCGATGCTTGTGTCCGTTGCAAGTACACGGATTGCGTGGACGTCTGCCCCGTCGACTGCTTCAAGGAAGGCCCTCAGTTCCTGGTGATCGACCCGGACGAGTGCATCGACTGCGCGGTCTGCATCCCGGAATGTCCCGTCAACGCCATCTTCGCCGAGGAAGACCTGCCCGCCGACCAGGTCGAGTTCATCGCCATCAACGCCGAGTGGGCGCCGCGCTGGCCGGTCATCAGCAGGAGCCAGGCGCCACTGCCCGAGGCCGAGCAGTGGAAAGACGCCAAGGGCAAGTACGCCGGCTTGCCGGTCTGAACCCGACACCGATTCCGATCATGAGTGCCTTTCTCGAAGAACGCGTGCTCAGCGTGCGCCACTGGACCGACCGCCTGTTCAGCTTTACCACCACGCGCGACGCGACGCTGCGTTTTTCCAACGGTCACTTCACCATGATCGGCCTGCGCGTCAGTGACAAGCCGCTGCTGCGCGCCTACAGCATCGCCTCGCCCAACTACGAGGACCATCTCGAATTCCTCAGCATCAAGGTGGAGGACGGCCCTCTCACCTCGCGCCTGCAGCACATCCAGGTGGGCGACACCATCGTCGTCGGGCGCAAGCCCACCGGCACCCTGGTGGTGGACTACCTGCTGCCCGGCAAGCGCCTGTACCTGTTTTCCACCGGCACCGGGCTGGCGCCTTTCATGAGCATCATCCGCGACCCCGAGAGCTACGAGAAGTTCGAGCAGATCGTCCTGGTGCACGGCGTGCGCACGGTGGATGAGCTGGCCTATCACGACGTGATCCTCGATCACCTGCCGCGGCACGAATTCCTGGGCGACATGATCGCCAGCCAACTGCTCTACTACCCCACCGTCACGCGCGAGAACTTTCGCAACGTTGGCCGCATCCCCGACCTGATCGAGTCGGGCAAGCTGTTTGCCGATCTGGATCTGCCGCCACTGGACGCCGCGCACGACCGCGCGATGATCTGCGGCAGCCCGGCGATGCTCAAGGACCTGCGGCACCTGCTGGAGTCGCGCGGGTTCAAGGAAGGCAACACGTCGCGACCCGGCGACTTCGTCATCGAACGAGCCTTTGCGGAATCATGAAAACCAACCTGGCGATTGCCCCCGCACGCCCGGCCGCCCGTGGCCCCGCCAAGCCCCGGCGCAAGCCGGGGGTGCGCGAACTGGCTGCGCAGGAAACGCGGGACGCCATCCTGCGGGCGGCCACGCGCATCTTTGCCAAGCATGGGTTTTCGGGCGGACGCATCGAGCAAATCTCCAAGGCGGCCAAGTCCCACGACCGCATGATCTACTATTACTTCGGGAGCAAAGAAGGCTTGTATATCGCCGTTCTCGAAGATCTGTACCGGCGCTTCAACGAGGCCGAGGCGGCGCTGGCGTTTGACGCCGATGAGCCCGAGCAGGCGCTCATCGCGGTGATCGGCTTCATGTGGTCCTACTACCAGCGCAACCCCGAGTTCATCACCCTGCTCAACGACGAGAACCTGCACCGCGGCAAGCACATCGCCAAGTCGCTGCGCGCGCACGACTATTCGTCACCGGCCACGAACATCCTGGACACGGTGCTGGCCAGCGGTGCGGCCAAGGGCGTGTTCCGCGCCGGCGTTTCAGCGCGCGAGCTCTACCTGACGATCGCCAGCCTGAACTACTTCTACCTGTCCAACCGCCACACGCTGTCGGCCTTTTTCGGCTACAAGCTCGACAGCAGCGATGCGCTGCAGCAATGGCACCGTTTCGTCATCGACGCCGTGCTGCGCACCGTCAGGCCTTGAACCCGTTTCCCCCGACACAGGAGTCCCGCCATGGCAGAAGCCGCCAGCACTGAAAAATCCGGCAAGGTCGTCATCACCAACATCGGCCTGCTGCTCTCGGGCGACATCGACAACCCCATCCTCTCGGCTGACACCATCGTGGTGCATGACGGCCTGATCACCGCCGTCGGCAGGCAGGCCGACTGTGATCTCGAAGGCGCCAGGCACACCATCGATGCGCGCCGCACCGCCGTGGCACCCGGCCTGATCGACAGCCACGTGCACCCGGTGTTCGGTGACTGGACGCCGCGCCAGGGCCAGTTGGGCTGGATCGAGTCGACCATGAACGGCGGAGTGACCACCATGATCTCGGCCGGCGAGGTGCACCTGCCCGGCCGGCCCAAGGACATCGTCGGCCTGAAGGCGCTGGCCATCACGGCCCAGCGCGCGTTCGACAACTTCCGCCCCGGCGGCGTGAAGGTGCTGGCCGGCGCGCCCGTGATCGAAAAGGGCATGGTCGAGCAGGACTTCAAGGACCTGGCCGATGCCGGCATCAAGCTGCTGGGCGAGGTGGGCCTGGGCTCGGTCAAGGCTGGCGAAGAAGCGCAGCAGATGGTGGCTTGGGCGCGCAAGTACGGCATCCAGAGCACCATCCACACGGGCGGGCCGTCGATCCCCGGCTCGGGTCTGATCGACAAGGATGTGGTGCTGGCCGCCGACGCCGACATCATCGGCCACATCAACGGCGGCCACACCGCCTTGCCCTGGAAGCACGTGTGCGAGCTGTGCGAGAAGTCCAGCCGCGCCATCGAGCTGGTGCACAACGGCAACGAAAAAATCGCCATCGAGGCCGCGCGCGCCGCCATCGAGCTGAAATGCCCGCACCGCGTCATCCTGGGCACCGACGGGCCGGCCGGCTCGGGCGTGCAGCCGCTGGGCATCCTGCGCATGATCGCGCTGATCTCCAGCTTTGCCGGCATCCCGGCCGAGGTGGTGTTCGGCTTTGCCACCGGCAACACGGCACGCATGCGCCAGCTCAACTGCGGCCTGATCGAGGTGGGCCGGGCGGCCGACTTGGTCTTCATGGACAAGGCCCAGCACAGCGCCGGGCGCGACCTGCTGGACAGCATTCAGCTGGGCGACATTCCGGGCATCGGCATGGTCATGATCGACGGCCTGGTGCGCTGCGGGCGCAGCCGCAACACGCCGCCGGCCACCGAGGTGCCGGTGGTGCTTTGACGCGGCGCGTCAGCGCGGGTCCAGCCGCTGCAGCAAGGCCTGGAAGGCCTCGTCCGGCGCCTGCGTGTTGTCGTACAGCAGCAGCTCGGGATACTGCGCCGCCTCGGGCATGAACAGGCGCGTGCGGTAATCGTCCCAGTGCGCCAGCTTCCAGGCGTCGTTGGGGTTGCCGCGCGCCTGGATGCGCCGGCGCGCCTCATCTTCTTGCAGGTGCACCCACACCACGCGCACCACCACGTCATCCGCCACGCCCAGCCAGGCCCGGTCGGCCAGCTGGTGCGCGCGCACTTCGCGCGAGAGCGGGCCGACCACGATGCAATTCACGCCCAGCGCCAGGTTCTCGCGCGCCGTGTTCAACAGGCCCGCGTACTCGGGGCCGCGCAGGTGCTGCAGGTACAAGGGGCTGTCGCGGTCGTTGGCGTCGCCCGTCAGCACCCCCATCACGGCGCTGCTGTAGCCGCCGTACAGCGTGTCCTTGTCCAGCAGGCAAAACGACTCGCCGCTGCGCCGGTGCAGCAGCGGCAGCGCGCGCTTGGCCAGGGTGGTCTTGCCGGTGCCGGCATGGCCGCAGAAGAAGATGAGACGGGGCATGCGGCAAGCATAGCCGCAGGCAGGCCGCCGCGGCACCCGGCTACGCGTGCAGGCGCGAGTTGCGCGGCAGGTGCGCCATCAAGAACTCCATCTGGTCGGCCAGGATGCGGCGGTTGCGCAGGATGAAGTCTTCCCACAGGCTGGGCACGTAGGGCGCGTACAGCAGCGGCATGCGCGCCTGCTCGGGCGTGCGGTCGCTCTTGCGGTGGTTGCAGGCGCGGCAGGCGGTGACCACGTTCATCCAGTGGTCGCGCCCGCGCTGCGCCAGCGGGGTGATGTGCTCGCGGGTCAGCTCGGTCTCGTGGAAGTGCCCGCCGCAGTAGGCGCACACGTTGCGGTCGCGCGCGAACAGCTTGGCGTTGGTCAGGCCCGGGCGCAGGTCGAAGGGGTTGATGTTGGGCACGCCGCGCGTGCCAATGATGCTGTTGACCTCGATCACCGACTGCTGGCCGGTGACGGCGTTGTACCCGCCGTGAAACACCGCGATGGAGCCGCCGGCCTCCCAGCGCACCTCTTCGGCGGCGTAATGAATCACCGCCTGTTCCAGCGAAATCCACGATTGCGGCAGCCCCTGGGCCGACAGCTTGAGCACCTTCACAAAACGACTCCTGATACGGAACCCCTGTGTGTGGCCAGCGTTGCCAGCGCCGGCCGCCCTACGCCTTCGAAAATCCGGAATGCGCGCAGGCAATATACTCTTTTTTTTGATGGGATTTGACCGTCTGGCGCGGGTGCAGCTTGCGCCAGGCGCTATCAATTCAATAATCCATGAAGATTTTTCGCGGCCTGCGCCACCCCGGCATCGCGCCGGGCTGCGCGCTCACCATCGGCAACTTCGACGGCGTGCACCGCGGTCACCAGGCCATGCTGGCGCTGCTGCGCGGCGAGGCGGCGCAGCGTGGCGTGCAAAGCTGCGTGATGACCTTCGAGCCGCACCCGCGCGACCACTTTGCCACGCTGCTGAACAAGCCCGAGCTGGCGCCGGCGCGCATCGTCACCTTTCGCGACAAGCTGGCCGAGCTGGCGCGCTGCGGCATCGAGCAGACCATCGTCCTGCCCTTCAACGCGCGCCTGGCCGCCCAGCCGCCCGAGGCCTTCATCGACGACATGCTGGTGCGCGGCCTGGGCGTGCGCTATGTGCTGGTGGGCGACGACTTTCGCTTCGGCGCCAAGCGCGCGGGCGACTACGCCATGCTGGACGCAGCGGGCCAGCAGCGGGGCTTCGACGTGGCGCGCATGCAGAGCTACGAGGTGCATGGCGTGCGCGTGTCCAGCACCGCCGTGCGCGCGGCGCTGGCCGAAGGCCGCATGCAGGATGCCGCCGCGCTGCTGGGCCGCCCCTACGCCATCAGCGGCCACGTGGTGCATGGGCGCCACCTGGGCCGCAAGCTGGGCGAAAGCGCGGCGGGCCGCGCCGACGGCTTTCGCACGCTGAACCTGCGCTTTTCGCGCCGCGCGCATGCGTGGAAGCCCGCCGCCAGCGGCATCTTCGTGGTGCGCGTGCATGGCCTGGGCGCGTCCCCGCTGCCCGGCGTGGCCAACCTGGGCGTGCGCCCCTCGCTGGACGCGCACGACGTCAACGGCGGGCGCGTGCTGCTGGAGACGCACTGCCTGCAGTGGCCCGAGCACCTGGGCACCGAGGGGGCCTACGGTAAAATCATCCGCGTGGAACTGCTGCACAAACTGCACGACGAGTTGCGCTATCACAGCCTGGCGGCGCTGA
>OFJB01000309.1_pt1 | contig 24942 bp, 21 predicted proteins | sample 1775081 | NCBI WGS metagenome assembly OFJB01 (sample SAMN08195771, study PRJEB24354) | sludge metagenome | isolation source: initial sludge from phenol fed wastewater aerobic bioreactor | place: India: Nagpur | collected 2016-06-05
GGCCGAAGGTGCTCCCCTGCTAAGGGAGTATGGGGTGTAGAGCCTCATCGAGGGTTCGAATCCCTCCGTCTCCGCCAGATGATCAGGAAACAAGCGGCTTTCGAGCCGCTTTTTTCTTTTTTATGCCATCGTTTCTACCATCCGAAAATCGATTGGATTGAGCTTAGTTGGATGGCATTGAACACGCCGAAAAGGTTGCTTGCGCATGTGTAGTGAACAACTCAAAGTAAGGTGGAGCAGGCCGCTAGACCCGACTGCGTGTGAATCTCGCCCGTTGCAATGCTTCTAGAAGTCGCTGTTTGCCTGGTTGTAGGTGTCTCTGATGGGACACTCTCACCGTGCGTTGTCCTACCGAACATGTGGAGCGCCCCCTTCAATAGGTCAAAAGACGCTTGGCGGGAATCGATGCTCCGGAGAGCGGGCAGCCCTTCGGTCAACGCGGCAATGGCAACCTGTCGGAGTTGTGCTTCAAGGTCAACGCAACGATCACGCCAACTGCCTATGACCGCTGCGGTAGAGCCGTCGCGCGCATTGAATGTCGCTACAGGGACGCTAACCTGGAGGAAGTCAAGGTCGGTATGGCCTGGCCTACACGAAGTACCAGACCGACGCGGCGTTCCCCTTGGCCGAACTCAAGGCGCAAATTGACACTTTGTTCGACGAACGCGCGAAGAGCACCGACGCGGCCGAGGCCGACGAGCCCGAGCTGGACATATCGGCCGAGATCAAGCGGCGCGAGGCCCGCCTGAAGGCCATCGCCCAAGCCCGCGAGCGTTTGGAGTAGCGCCGCGATGTCGGCATCGAGCGCGGGCGTAGCGAGGGCGACGATCGCAAGCCCTGCGACGAAGATGGCAACCTCAAGGGCGGGGGCTACAAGCGCGAGTTCGGCGTGCCCGAGCCGAAGGCGCAGGACAACTTCACCGACCCTGACAGCCGCATCATGAAGCGTGCTGGTGGAAGCTTCGATGCCAGCTACAACGCGCAGACGGCAGTCGACGACACGGCGCCACATCATCGTGGCCGCCGAGTTGAGCAACACCGCCGCGGGCACGCACCAGTTGGTGCCGATGCTGCAAGCGGTCAAGAGCAACACGGGCGAGCTCCCCCGGCAAGGAATGGCCAATGCCGGCTACCTGTTGCAGCGAAGACAACTTCGAGCGGCTGGCGAGCCTGCCCATCGAGCTGGTGGTGGCACTGGGTCGCGAAGGCAAGCAGTACGCGCAGATCGATCCCAGCACCCATACGCGCACGGCGGTGATGGGGCCGCCAAGCTGCAGACCGATCAAGGCCGTTCAGCCTACCGCAGACGCAAGTTGATCGCTGAGCCGCCCAACGGCTGGATCAAGAGCGTGCTGGGAATCCGTCAGTTCAGCCTGCGAGGACTGCACCGCGTGCAGGCCGAGTTCAAGCTCGTCTGTCCGGCGCTCAATCTTCGGCGAATGGGGGCGATGCAGGCAGCATGAGGGCAGCAAGATGTGCAAATTCGACCCCATTGCAGCGCCTCAAGGGCGCACTGGGGCACTCGGGCCTCGACAGCACGGTGTCAGGCGGCGCAACCGCACGGACCGACGCATCGCGCCTTGATTCGATCAACCTCGCGGGCTCGGCAAACTACTGCCGCCCACGTTCCTAGGCGCCGAGAATCCCAGGGTAAACATCAATGTAGTAGACAACCAAGTTACCTAAACTACCAATCCATTGGCGGCGCCAAACTTGAACGTAAATGGAAGGCGACCGTGAATGCCGTGCGCCGCAGCAACTGCACCAAGACGGCCGAGCTGGTGGACAAGCGAATCCGCGGATAGCGCGATGTAGACCTCACAGCTTTCTAGTATGCACGGCACACGGTTTCGTCAACCCGTAGTCATTTCCACAACAACAAATGCCCATGAACGAGACGAAAGCGCAACCGCTTGAAGAGAGATATACCGAATTGACGGGGCGGCGCCAGAGCGCACTGCAGATGGGTGGCACAGAAGCTATCCAGAAAAACCGCGAGCGTGGACGCCTGAACGTGCGCGAACGCATCAAGTTCCTAGCCGACCCAAACAGCTTTCATGAGATGGGGGCTCTGGCCGGCAAGGGCCGATACGACAAGGAGGGAAATTTCGAGTCCTTCACACCTTCGAACGCAGTGATCGGCACCTGCCGGTTGGATGGCCGTCGCACTGTCCTGTCGGCAGACGACTTCACGATCCGCGGTGGTTCGTCCGAGTCCACGGTGTCGGACAAGTGGATTTACGCCGAACGCTACGCCCACGAGATGCAGCTGCCGCTAGTGCGATTGGTCGATACCGCAGGCGGAAGCGTCAAGCTGCTCGAGCAGCAGCAATCGACCAAGATCCCGGGCTACTCCAGTTGGCCATCGATTTCGCTGCTTTCGCATGTACCGGTCGTGGGTGTTGCCTTAGGCGCCTGCGCGGGCTTGGGCGCAATCAAGGTTGCGGCATCGCATTTCTCGGTCATGGTGCGCGACGCGTCACAGGTTTTTGCCGGGGGGCCGCCAGTCGTCAAACAAGGTATCGGTGTTGAAATCGACAAGGAAACGCTCGGCGGCTGGAAGGTCCACGTCAGGCAATCGGGAGTAGTGAACAACGTTGCCGACAGCGAACAGGAGGCCTTCGCCCAAGTCCGCGCATTCCTCTCATATTTGCCTCCGAATGTCTTTGAACCACCCGCGCGTAAGGCGTCAGTGGAACCATCTCGTGACCAAACTGCCTGGCTCGATCAAGCCATTCCGGAAGACCGCCGGCGTATCTACGACCCGCGCAAGATTTTGCGTGCTGTCGTGGACGAAGGCAGCTTGTTCGAGATCGCGCCAATCTTCGGAAACTCGACAATCACCGTGCTTGCACGCATCGACGGCCACGTCGTTGGCTTGTTCGCCAACGATCCACGAGTAATGGGAGGCGCCATGACATCGGCGGCTGCCGGCAAGACCGAGCGCTTCGTCGATCTGTGCGACACGTTCCACATTCCCATCGTCAACTTTGTCGATCAACCGGGCGTGATGTTTGGCCTTGAGGCTGAGCGGGCTGGGACTATGCGTGATGCGATCCGCGCCATTGCAGCCATCGAACAGGCCAGCGTGCCATGGATGTCGATCATGATCCGACGCGCTTTTGGTGTGGGCGGTGGCATGCACGGCCCCAAGCACGGTCCCGAGGGCCGATCATTAAATCATCGCGTCGCATGGCCGACCGCCCGCTGGGGATCGATTCCGATAGAAGGCGGCGTGACGGCGGCCTATCGACGAGACATTGAAGCTGCCGCCGATCCCGTGGCTCGTCGCGACGAACTCGAGGCCTACTACCACCGCCTGAGTTCACCGTTCCGCACGGCAGAACGCTTTGGCATCACCGACATTATCCGCCCCAGCGAGACGCGTGCCACCATTTGTGACTGGCTCGGCGACGCAGTGGCAATGTGTGGGCGCCAGACCGGCCTAAAGAAGCGCGGACTGCGCTGAATCGGATCTCGGGATTTTTCACCCACATTAAGGAAGCTTCCTCCATGGCCAGGGAAATTTTTGAACGTACGAAGTCCATCTACGCAAATCGGCGTAAGGCGCTCGTCACACTGGTCGGCAGCGTGCTACCTGTCACTGGCTTCACCTGGCTCGGCGCAGCGCCTGCGCGTGCTAATACCGAAGCTTGGAAGCCGACGCGTCCAGTAACCTACACGATTCCAGCCGGCCCCGGCGGTTCGCTTGATCAGTCCGTTCGCAAGATCGTCGAACTGGCCGATAAGCGGGGCCTTGCTGTTCAACCCTTTGTCATCGAGAACAAGCCTGGTGGCGCAGGTCGCGTGGCATTGGCCCCCCTTGAGCAGCACCCAGGGGATCCTCACTACCTGTCGGTCATTACGTATTCGCTGCTGACCAATCAGATCATTGGGCAGATTCCCAATGGATACAAGGACTACACCATGCTCTCCATGTTGTTTGGGGAGTACGTCACGATTTCGGTACGTGCCGACTCCCCGGTGCGCGATGCGCGTGACTTGGTCGAGCGTCTGAAGAAAGACCCGAAGAGTCTCTCAATCGGCGTAGCAACATCCCTAGGCAATCATATCCACGTGGGTGCCGTCAAACCGCTCAAGGTTGCCGGCGTCGACATCTCGCAAATGGTTGTCGTACCCTACAAATCGTCGCAGGAGTCCCTGACGAACATGCTCGGTGGACACTTGGACATCGTCGCCTCCACCACGCCGAACGTTCTTTCCATGATGCAGGCAGGAAGAATCCGCGTGCTGGCCGTCGCCTCTGCGAATCGGCTCGAAGGTCCGTTTTCCTCCGTCCCTACCTGGAAGGAGCTTGGAATCAACGCAACGTATGAGAGCGCACAAGGCGTACTGACATCCAAAGGGGTTCCGTCGGCGGCGATCGTGTATTGGGAGAATTTCTTCAGAAATGTGACGAGTGACCCGGAGTGGGTCGAGTTTGTGAAATCCCGGCAATGGGAACCGCGCTACCGAAATGCCGCGCAGTCGCTCGATGAATTGACGAACGCCGACCGGGACACGCGTGAAGTATTGAGCGACCTCGGACTGGCGAAGGAATGATCGCAAGAGGACAGATCCTAATGACTACGGCAGAGACAGGCGTATCCGGACCTTTGGCGGGCTATCGAGTGTTGGAGTTGAGTTCAACGATTGCGGGCCCGGTGTGTGCGCGGTTGTTCGCCGATTTCGGCGCCGAGGTGATCAAGGTCGAGCCCCCGGACGGCGACGCGGCCCGCAACATGGGTTTACAGGATGAGGGCGAGTCGTTGTATTGCGCGAGCATGCTACGCAACAAGCGTACGGTCTGTATCGATATGAAGACCGAAGACGGTCGAACCTTGGTGCGCGAGCTCGCACAGTCGGTGGATTTCCTGATCGAAAATTTCAGACCCGGGACACTTGAGCGCCTGGGACTGGGCTACAACGAACTCAGCCGCGACAACCCGAGACTGATCATGGTTAGGATCAGCGGCTATGGCCAGGACGGTCCCTACAGCCATCTTCCGGGGTATGGCGCAATCTGCGAGGCCTTCGCTGGAGTGCGCTACCTGACAGGTGATCCGGATCGACCTCCGGCACGCGTAGCACTGGCCGTCACCGACTATTTAACCGCCGTCTACGCTGCCTTCGGAGCGATGTTGGCGTTGGAGCAACGCCATCGCACGGGCAAGGGGCAAGTGGTGGATGCCGCACTCTACGAAGCGGCATTCTCGATGATGGAAAGTTACGTCCCGTCGTTTCCCCGATTGGGAGTGATTCCGAAGCGTCAAGGCCCACGCCTGATGAACACGGCGCCAAATAGCCTCTACCCTACGCGCGACGACAGCTACGTCCTGATTGCTGCCAATAACGATGCAATCTTCGGTCGCCTTGCCGTAGCCATGGGACACCCCGAGTGGGCCGCCGACACGCGCTTTGCCACACAAATCGAACGCGGACGTCGCGTGGGCGAGGTCGATGCGATGCTCGAGACTTGGACCGCGCAGCGTGATGCCTCCGACATCATCGCGACGATGCAGGCTGTGGGAGTGCCGGCGACCAAGGTATACACCATAGCGGACATTTTTGCCGATCCACATTTCGCCTCACGTGACATGCTTGTCAAGACGCCACATCCGCGGCTCGGAGAAGTCATCCTGCCCGGAATCGTGCCCAAGCTGAGCGCCAGCCCCGGCGAGATTCGCGATCCTGGACACCCACTGGGCGCCGATACAGACCACGTCCTGGCAACACAACTCGGAATGAGCCAGGAGAAAATCGCAGCGCTGCGCACAGCCAAGGTCATTCGATAAGCACAGAATCACCGACTTCGCCGATAGCCGACCGTGACTGAGACAGAAGCCGGGCGCCAAACAGCGCCAGCGGCAAAGCACACGCCGATGGGCCACACTCAGTCCACATGGCACGCGTTATTCCCCTGGAACGGGTATGTCCTACTCAGTCCTGAACTATTGCTGGCCCTCATGTCGATCTGGCTAGCCAATCCGGTATAGATGACACGTTCCCGGCTGTCCGCCCTGCCACTCGCCATCCTGTCGGACACGTTGACCGCGAACTCAATCAACGAATCATGATCGATCTCCTGCCGCCCGGCACCGAGCTGCCACCGCTCGACAAACCGCGCCTCATGCCGACCCACATCGTGCGCTGGATGGCAGCGCAGCAAAACTGGGACCGCATCCATTTCGACCAGGCCTTCTGCCGCGAGGTCGCGCAACTGCCGGCGCCGGTAGTCAACGGCGCACTTAAGCAGCACCTGATCATGCAGTTCCTGCAGCAGGCTTTGCCTGGCGCTTGGCCTTGGCGAGTCGACTACCAGTTCGTCGGCCCCGACTTCGTCGGCGAGAAACTACAGGTGCGCGGTCGCTGCGGACAGCGACAGGAACGCTGGCTGGATGTGGAGATCCAGATTGTCAACCTAGATCGGTCGAAAGTGACGACCCGCGGCCGCGCCACCGTGCTGCTGCCGCTGCTGGGGCCAGTGCTGGACGCCATTGACCTGCAGGGGCCTGACGGCTTGGCCCTGCCGCTCGAACTCACGCCCAAGGAGCCTGACCTGCCGCCCGCCATCCGAACCCTGCTGGGGACCGAACTGGAACAGCGCGAATCCAAGTATCCGCTGGACCTTAGTCGGTTGCGGTTGTTTGCAGACGCTGTGATGGACCTCAACCCGGTTCACTACGATCCGCAGGCCAATTCGCCGTGGGGATTGGTGGTGGCCCCGCCTCTTTTTCCGCTGCATGGACTGGAGGCTCGCCCCGGCGACTATCCCCTGAGCGAGGCGCCCGACGCGCAAGGCCGCGAAGGCGTCAACGAAGTTGGTCGAGACCTCGCCGCCCGCTTCGGCTGGCGCGCCGCCGGTGGCATGAATGCGGGTAACCGTGTCCAGGTACATTCCCTCGCCCGTGTCGGCGAGCGCCTGCGAGCGCGCAGTGTGCTCGCGAGCGCCAAGTTGCGCCGGGGTGCCCGCGGCGGCGAGATGCTGTTCCTTGAAACCCTTAACCGCTACAGCGAGGCCGGTGGGCGACCGTTGTTGGACGAGCGACAAACCGTGGTTTACCGCTTGCTCCCCGGCTAACAATTCGTCATGCAGCGCGTGCCCTTGACGATGTTCTCCTGTTGGCGCGCCTGGATGAAACCGCCGCGATTAGGCATCTGCACCGCCGGCAAGGACTGGGCATCCATGACTGCGCTCTCGGCAATCAGCTTGTTGGCATGCAGCAGGTAGGCCGTGACCGCATACACCTCGTTCGCATCCAGCGACTGCGGTTTATCCCAGGGCATGGAGCGCTTGACGTAGTCGAACACCGTGCTGGTATAGGGCCAGAAACTGCCGACGGTGCGTTTCGGCCTGGTCGTGGCCAGCGTGCCAACGCCACCCACCAGCGCCGGCGCGGTGTTCCCAGCGCCCTCGGCGCCATGGCAAGCCGCACAACGCGCTTGGTATACCGCGCGGCCCAAGGCCACCGTACCTGATCCAGGCGGCAATCCGACACCATCGGCGCGCACGTCGATGTCCCAGCCTCGCAGTTCCTCGACAGTGGGCGAACGGCCTATGCCGTACCGTTCCGAGGCCGAAGTCGAGGCCTGCGACGTTGCCGCGCATCCGACCAGCGCCACCACAGCTGCCGCTACGGGCACTGCAATCGTGAACTCACGCATGGACATTAGAGACCTCCCCGGAATCGGCCACGTGCCAACTCTGGATGCCGTTGTAGTGATAAAGGTAGCTCGCGCTACGCGTCTCGAGCAGCTTGTTGCGCGTCGGCTGCACATTGCCGTGCTCGTCGATGGCCCGGCTCTGGAGTGTCACCGACCTGCCGTCCCAGCGCCATGGCAACTGGAATCGGGTCAGTGCCTTGCTCAGTACCGGTTCCTGCAGCTTCGCTTCGCGCCAGTTACGCCCGCCATCGACGGAGACGTCCACCGCCTTGATGCGCCCGTGCCCGGACCAGGCGATGCCGGAAATCTCGTGAAAGGCGCCGCGCTGCACTTTCTGCCCGCCCGAGGGCGTGAGGATCATCGACTTGACGTCCATGACAAACGTGAATTCGTAAGACTTCCCGTCCGGCATCAGATCGGTGTATTTCGAGGTTTCTTCGCGGGTATGAAAGGGCCGGTCACCCACCTTCAAACGACGTAGCCACTTGACGTTCATGTTGCCCTCAATGCCGGGCAAGAACAGACGCAACGGGTAGCCCTGCTCGGGTCGCAGCATTTCGCCGTTCTGGGCATACGCCAGGATGGCCTCGTCCATGGCCATTTCCATGGGGATGCTGCGCGTCATGGCGGCAGCATCCGCACCTTCAGCCAGGATCCACTTGCCAGTCGGCCGTACGCCAGCCTCGGACAGCACGGTGGACAGCTTCACGCCCGTCCACTCGGCGCAGCTGAGCAAGCCATGGATCTCCTGGGCCGTCTTGCCGCTGGGCCCAGCATATTGCGCGGCACTGTTGCCAGAGCACTCCAGGAAGTGGATCACGCTGACCGAGGGGAAGCGAACGATGTCGTTCATGTCCAGCATCAGCGGCCGCTCAACCAGCCCATGCACCATGAGCCGGTGCTGGTCCGGGTCGATCATGGGAACGCCCGCATGGTGCCGTTCGAAGAACAGGCCGTTGGGCGTGATGATGCCGTGCAGGCTCTGCAAGGGTGAACGTGTAGCCGTCGGGAAGGGATTGGGTGCGCCGCCGGGCAGCACACGCACCACGTTTTTTTCATAGGGCGACGGTAGGCCATAGGCCGGACTGAGGAACGGGCGCCCAGGATGGGTCATCCATTCGGGAACGTTGGGTGGCAGGTTCGAACTTTTCTGCTGAGCAGCCGCCCGCCCTCCGGTCAGAGCCAGTGTGGCCGCCGGCAGCATGGCGGAGCGGCGCAAGATCGAGCGCCTTGTGACAAAAGCACCTTCTTCCAAAGTATTCCTCCAGTTTCGATGGCGCGATAGAATATAGTCAATTAAGTTGTCTAGTATAGACAAACAAAGTGATCATCTCGTGCGGGTTTACCCGATATCCGTCGACCGGGCCGTTGATTGAGTTCGCTCGGTGGCTTGGCGGCAACCCCTTATGCGGCGTCGCCGGCGGCGCATCGCCTGTTCGAGTTCGCAGGGGCGGTCGCTTGTAGCCATACCCCCGTCAGCACCAGTCGCACGCTTGCCCATATCGGCATCTATGTGGTTCAGCCGCGCGGACGCCTTGCCTTGTCACCGCGACCTTGTACTCGGAAGTCGTCGCATGCTTCACCGGTCATGGTTCAACAGCGAGCAGAACATCACTCCGTCGGAGAGCTACTGGTTATCGAGATCCCGAGACTTAGCGCCATAGGAGATAACGCCCAGCGCATCGCGCACGATTCGCATGTGCTCAGCGCCAATGAGAGTCTCGTAGTCGCATTCGATCTCCAGGATGCACCGGTGCAAGCGGCGCAGGTACCTGAGGCCAGGCTCTGTGAATTTCACGAGGAAGGCGCGACCGTCGGCGTCATCGGGCTCGCGCCGCAGCAGCCCATCCTCCTCCAGTTCCCGGACCAGCTTGCCCACCGCTTGCTTGGTCAGGCCCATGCGACGCGCGAGGTCCACGCTGCGCGTCCCGTCCACGTCAAGGTACGGAATTAATCGACCGCGCGCCTGCGCGATCGCACCAGTTTCATCGTTCATCTTGACCGTCAAGCGCTCCAGGAAGTCGCGACGCGCAAGCAGCAACAGCCGGCCAATGCCGTATCGACGGGAGGCTTGCAGCGACTGCAACTTGTTGAGCGTGGTCATGCGCATGAATGTATCAGCCGGAAGAACGATACCGCTTGCCATTGGTAAACGTACTTGACTATTATGGCGCGTTTGCCTATATTCCACTGCACTTGCACAAGGAGACACTTGATGACTTTCACTTCATGTTTGCGTGCCGGGTTCGCCGGCTTGGTGTGCGCGACACTGGTGGCCGGTGCGGTGAATGCCAGCGCCGCGTCGTCCGGTGATAGCTACCCAAACCAACTGATACGGTTGGTGGTGCCTTATGCACCCGGCGGCACCACAGACTTGATTGGCCGCCGCTTTGCCGAGCAACTGGGCAGCGAGTTGGGCCAGACGGTGATCGTGGAGAACCGGCCCGGCGGCAGCACGAACATTGGTGCCGAATCGGTTGCTCGAGCGAAGCCAGACGGCTACACGCTGCTCATGGGCAATAACGGCCAGGTCATGAATCCAGTGTTGGGGCCTACACCCTCGTTCGAACTCAGCGCACTTGAGCCCATCAGCCTGATAGCTCATGTCGCGTTTGTGCTGGCAGCAAACCCAAAAGAGCCGTTCAGCACGGGCGCCGAACTTCTGTCCGCCGCGAAGGCTGCCCCCGGAAAACTGACAGTCTCTAGTGCGCAGCTTGAGTCCTATGTTGAACTTCTCAACCGAAGGGCAGACATCAAGTTGCTGAACGTACCGTACAAGGGCGGCGCGCCAGCAACGACGGATGCGATCTCCGGCCAGGTCGACATGGTGTTCGCCTTGCTGCCGGTGCTGCAGCCGCACATTCAGGCGGGCAAGCTCAAGCCACTCGCGGTGACGTCAAAGGCGCGACTGTCCGCGCTGCCGAACACGTCGACCTTTACCGAACTCGGGGTGAACTACGACATCGTCATCTGGTATGGCTTGATGGCGCCGTCGGGCACGCCCAAGGCAATCGTAGACCGGCTTGCGGCAGCCACTCAGAAGATTATGAGCAAGCCCGAAATGGCCGCCCAGGTGCGCACTGCTGGCGCGGAACCCGCCTGGAATATGCCGGAGGAGTTCCAGACCCAGCTGCACCGTGAAACGATGTTCTGGCAGCAAGTCGCGCGCGATATCCCGCAACTTGTGAAAAAGTGAATAGAGAAGGAACACGACCGTGGCTTACGAGCAAGAACTTGCCCAATTTTCGGAACGCCGTCTCAAAGCCCTCGCGATGGGGGGCGAGCGCAAGCTGGCAGAGCGCAAGGCTCAAGGCATCCTGAATGCACGAGAACGAATCGAGCACTTGGTCGACGACGGCTCCTTTCTGGAAACAGGTTTGTTTGGCGTCTCCAAGCGGCCGGAGATGCGGGACAAATCACCGGCCGACGGCAAGATCGCGGGTTACGCCAAGATCGACCAGCGCGCCGTGGCGGTGGTCTCCAACGACTTCACCGTCATGGGTGCCTCCAGCAGTGATGTGAACGGGGCCAAGGTCGGCCACGTCAAGAAGGTGGCCACGGCACGCGGCCTACCGATGGTTTTTCTGGGTGAGTCGACCGGCGCGCGCATGCCCGACGTGATGGGCGCCGCTGCCATCACGGGCGGTAATCGGCCGACGCAGTACCAGCGCATGCGTGAAACCCCGTGGGCCTCCGCCGTGCTGGGCCACTGCTACGGCTCCTCGTCGTGGTACGCCGCGCTGGCCGACTTCTGCGTCATGCGCAAGGGCGCGATCACCGCCGTCTCCAGCACCAAACTGACGTCCATGGCCATCACCGAGGCCGTCGACCCGGAAGCCTTGGGCGGCTGGAAGCTACACACCGAAGTCACTGGCATGGTCGATCTTGCCGTGGACACCGACGAGGAGGCGCTTGACGCCATTCGCCAATTCCTGTCTTACCTGCCGAGCCACCGCAACGAAGCCCCGCCGGTGCACTCCGTCCCACCGGAGTCCGGCCGCGACGCGCACAAGATTCTGGACATCCTGCCCGAGTCGCGCACCAAGGTGTATGACGTGCGCAAAATCCTCAACCTGATCTACGACGCCGGCAGCGTCTTCGAACTCAAGCCGCGCTTTGGCCGCTCCGTCGTCACCGCTCTGGCTCGGCTGGATGGCCGGTCGGTGGGCGTGGTCGCCAGCAATCCGTTCTACAAGGGCGGTGCCATCGACCCGGACAGCTGCCGCAAGGTCACCAGCTTTCTGGTGCTGTGCGATTCGTTCAACATCCCGCTGATTTTCATGGCCGACCAGCCCGGGTTTCTAATCGGCGTGGAGGGCGAGCGCGCCGGTGCCATCAGCCGCGTGATGAACTGGATGAACGCGCTGTCGCTGGTCACCGTGCCCAAGATCTCGGTGGCCATGCGCAAGTCCTACGGTCAGGCCGTTTTGAACATGGGCGGAGGCGGCAATGCCGACGAAATGATTGCTTGGTTCACGGCCGAACTGAACTTCATGGACCCGCGCCACGCCGTCACCATCGTCCATGGCATCAAGGAACATGAGGACCCCGAGCGCTACCAGGCCCTGCTGGCCGAAATGACCAAGGGAACTTCGGCCTACGACGCCGCTGAACCGTATTCGGTGCATGACGTCATCAATCCCGTCGACACGCGCGAGTACCTGATTCGGCTGCTCGACGTGCACCGCCTGCGCATGAGCCAGGGCGTCGGCGAGCACCTGATGCGCACCTGGCCCACCAGCTACTGATGATGAAAAGCGAGCCCCGTTTCATGACTTCTTCCCAACCCTCTCCGGCCGTTGCCGAACTCGAAGCACGCCGAGCCGCCGCACTTGAAATGGGCGGGCCTGAAGGCTTGGCCAAGCAAGCCTCCCTGGGCAAGCTCACCGCGCGTGATCGCATCGATCGTCTGCTCGACGCCGGCTCCTTCATCGAAATGGGCATGTTGGCCGGCAAGGGCCGCTATGACGCCCAAGGGCGATTCAGCTCGTTCTCACCCGCCAATTCCGTCATGGGTGCGGGGCAGGTCGAAGGCCGGCGCATCGTCGCTTCGGCCGATGACTTCACGATCCGAGGCGGCTCATCCGAGTCCACGGTGTCGGACAAGTGGATTTATGCCGAGCGCTACGCCCACCAGATGCGACTGCCGCTGGTGCGGCTGGTGGAAACCGCAGGCGGCAGCATCAAGATCCTCGAGCAAAACCAATCGACCAAGATTCCGGGTTATCCGAGCTGGCCGTGGATGCCTTTGCTTGCACAATCGCCTGTCGTAGGAATTGCGCTGGGAGCCTGCGCCGGCCTGGGCGCAGTCAAGGTGGCGGCCACGCACTTCTCAGTGATGGTCAAGGGCATAGCCCAGGTCTTCGCCGGCGGCCCCCCGGTGGTCAAACGTGGAATCGGCGAAGACATCCACAAGGAGCAACTCGGCGGCGCGCAGGTTCATGCGCGCTTGAGCGGCATCGTGACCAATGTCGCCGACAGCGAGGAGGACGCCTTCGCGCAGACGCGGCGCTTTTTGTCCTTTTTGCCGACTAACGTCTGGCACATGCCGCCCAAGACGGCTGCCACTGACGAGCCGCGTCGCGCTGACGCCTGGCTCGACGAGGCCATTCCGCTGGACACGCGCAAGGTGTTCGACATCCGCAAGATTCTCAAATCCGTTTTCGACACGGATTCCCTGTTCGAGCTGAGCCGCGGCTTTGGGGGATCGACAGTCACGATGCTGGGGCGGCTCAACGGCTACGCGGTCGGCATCATTGCCAACGACCCGCGCGTCATGGGCGGCGCCCTGACCGCCCAGGCGGCACGCAAGCTGGAACGCTTTGTGGACGTGTGCGACACGTTTCACTTGCCCATCGTGAACTTCGTCGACCAGCCCGGCGTCATGTTTGGCAGCGAGGCCGAGAAAGCCGGCACCATCGGCATGGCGATGAGAGCCATCGGCGCCATCGAGCAATCGCAGGTGCCTTGGTGCGCGATCATCCTGCGCCGCTCTTTTGGCGTGGGGGGGCAGATGCATGGGCCGCAGCATGGGCCGGATGGCTATGCGCTGTTGCACCGTTTTGCCTGGCCGACGGCACGCTGGGGTTCGATTCCCGTTGAGGGCGGCGTTGCGGCCGCCTACAAGCGCGAGCTTGAAGAATCCGCCAACCCGCTGAAACGGCAAGAGGAGCTGGAGGCTTACTACCAACAACTGAGTTCGCCCTTTCGCACCGCCGAGCGCTTTGGCGTCATTGACATCATCAAGCCGCGGGAAACGCGATCGCTGCTGTGCGATTGGGTGCAAGACGCCTGCGCCGTCACCGCAGGCCAGGCCGGCATCCGCACACGCACGTTTCGCTGAATATTCCTCCACACAACGACAACATAAAGGTGACAAACATGAAAACATGGTGCCGAAATGGCCTGCTTGCCCTGACGCTTACCGGATTCGCTTGGTCTGCGGCCATGGCCGATGATTGGGTTCCCACCAAGCCGGTCGAGATCGCGGTCGGCGCGGGCCCCGGCGGCGCGCTGGACCAGGTGGCACGCACGCTGGGCCACATCACCGACAAACAGCAGTCCATTCCACACGGGCTGGTCGTGGTCAACAAGCCAGCTGGGGCCGGCACCGTAGCGCTGGGCACGCTCAAGCAACACCCTGGCGATGCACACTACCTGGCGTCGTTCGCGCTGCAGTTCTTGACCAACTACGTGATCGGCGACTGGAAGGAATCGCCCACCGCCGAGTACACGATGCTGGCGGTATTGTTCGACGAGTACGTGGGCCTGGCGGTGCGCGCCGATTCGCCGATCAAGAATGCCAAAGACTTGGTCAACAAGCTCAGGGCCGATCCGCAGGCGGCCAGCATTGCGGTGGCAACGGCCCTTGGCAACCACATCCACATCGGCGCCGCAAAGCCGTTGCTGACTGCGGGCGTGGACGTCTCCAAGCTGACGGTGGTACCTTTCAAATCCTCGGCCGAATCGGTCACGTCGCTGCTGGGAGGCCATGTGGATGTGGTCGCCGCCAGCACCGCCAATCTGGTGTCTCAGCTGGAAGCCGGCAAGATTCGGCTGCTGGCGATCTCCGCCCCCAAGCGCTTGAGCGGCTCGTTCGCGCAGGTGCCGACATGGAAAGAGCAAGGCATCGACGCCGAGTTTGCGTCGATTCAGGGGGTCTTGGCGCCGAAGGGCCTGACGCCCGCTCAGCTGGACTACTGGGCCAAAACGCTCAAACGCGCCACCGACACCACCGAGTGGGCGGCCTTCGTCCAGCGCAACCAATGGACGCCGCGCTTGATCACCGGTCCCGAGGCACAGCGCTTCGCCGAGGGACAGTTGGTTGAAATGCGCACCATCCTGGGCCAGATGAAGCTGGCCAAGCAATAGAAAGGAAACAGCATGCCTGATATCAATGAAAGCACCCGCAGCGGCCCGCTGCGCGGCCACCGCGTGGTGGAATTGTCCAGCACCATCGCCGGCCCGGTTTGCGCCCGCTTGCTGGCCGACTTTGGGGCCGACGTGGTCAAGATCGAATCGGCCGAGGGCGACCCTGGACGCAATTTCGGCGCTACCGTGGAAGGCGTATCGCTGTATGGCACGTCGATGTATCGCAACAAGCAATCGATCGTGCTGGATCTGAAGCAGGCGGAAGGCCGCGACATCGCCCTGCAGCTGCTGGACAAGGCGGACATCCTAGTGGAGAACTTTCGCCCCGGCGTCCTCGATCGCCTGGGCCTGGGGGAGGACGTGCTGCGCGAACGCAACCCACGGCTGGTCACGGTGCGCATCAGCGGCTACGGCCAGACCGGCCCCTACCGTGATCTGCCAGGCTACGGCGCGATCTGCGAGGCCGTGGCGGGCGTGCGCAACATGACGGGTGACCCGGACCGCCCACCGGCACGCTGCGCGCTGCCGACCACCGACTATCTGTCGGCGGTTTATGCAGCGTTTGGCGCGCTGATGGCCTTGTACGAGCGCACGCAAAGCGGCCAAGGCCAGATGGTTGACGTGGCACTGTATGAAACGGCGTTTTCGCAAATGGAAGAAGCGGTGGCGTCCTACGAACGCACGGGCAACATCCCGTCCAGGCAAGGGCCGCGACTGATGAACACGGCCCCAAACAGCCTGTACCCGAGCAACGACGGACATTGGGTGCTGATTGCTGCCAACAACAACGCCATTTTCCGTCGCCTGGTCGCCGCGATGGGCCACCCTGAATGGGCCACCGACCCGCGCTACGCCACACAGCAAGCCCGCGGTGAGCGCGTGGACGAGGTCGACGGCTTCGTCACCGATTGGACCCAGCGCCACAGCGCAAAGGACATCCAGAAACAGCTGGTGGCGGCCGAGGTTCCGGTTTCGGCCGTCTACACCATCGCCGACATTTTTGAGGACCAGCACTACCGGGCGCGCGAGATGCTGCTGCGCATCCCGCATCCGAAACTCGGTGAAGTCACGATGGCAGGCGTGGTGCCCAAGATGTCGCGCACCCCCGGCAAGGTGGTGAAAGCGGGCTCCGGCGTGGGCGAGGACACGCGCGCCGTTCTGGCACAAGACCTCGGAATGAGCGATGCCGACATTGATCGGCTGGAGCAACTGGGCGCGGTGGGTTGTGGCGCGGGTTCTGCCCCAGTCGCCGCGCAAGTCCGTCCATCGGCCACGGCCGGCTGACAGGAGACATCGCGATGTTCAACAAAGTTGTCGTGGCCAACCGGGGTGACGTCGCCGCGCGGGTTCTGCGGGCGCTGAAGTCGCTCGGCATCCGAACGGTGGCGGTTTACTCCGAGGCCGATGCCGCCCAACCCTACCTGGGCCTGGCGGACGAAACCCATGCCATTGGCGAGTCCGACCCGCGAGCCAGCTATCTCAATGCCGATGCCCTGCTCGACGTCATGCGGCGCAGCGGCGCGGACGGTCTGCATCCAGGCTATGGTTTTTTGTCCGAGAACGCCGACTTCGCCGAGCGAGTCAATGCCAGCGGCGCCTGCTTCATCGGGCCCAGCCCGCGCTGGATCAAGGCCATGGGCCATAAGACCCACGCCCGCGATCTGATGGCCGAGTACGGCATGCCAATGGGCGCCAGTTCGGCCTTGCTCGACGAGGACGAGGCGCGAACTCGCGCCGAGGCGGCCCGAATTGGATACCCAGTTCTGGTTAAACCCGCGGGCGGCGGCGGCGGCATTGGCATGTTGCCAGCGCGCGACGAGGCCCAGTTGCTGAGCGCCGTGGCGCAGGCCCGCTCACTGGCAATGCGCAGCTTTGGCAATGCCGAGTTGTACCTGGAGCGCTTGGTCGAACGTCCTCGCCACGTCGAATTTCAAATCCTGGCCGATCGTCACGGCAACGTTCGCCACCTGTTTGAGCGCGACTGCTCGGTGCAGCGCCGGCATCAGAAGGTGATCGAGGAAGCCGGCGCGCCGGCCATCCCGCGGCCCGATCTGACTGCCGCGGCCGAGACCATCACCGGGATCTTGTCGCGCATGGGCTACGACGTGATTGGAACGGTCGAAACGCTCTACGACGGCGCCGGCGGCTTCAATTTCCTGGAGATGAACACGCGGCTGCAGGTAGAGCACGCGGTGACCGAAGAGGTCACGGGCATCGACTTGGTGGCCTCACAAATTCGCCTGGCCTGGGGTGATCGGCTGGACGCCGTGCTACCGCAAGAAGTCACAATGCACGGCCACGCGATCGAAGCGCGCATCTACGCCGAAGACCCGGTGCGCTTTTTTCCGTCCCCCGGGCCTTTGAAGACCTTGCGCTTTCCGAAAGGCGAAGGCCTGCGGCTGGAAACCGGTTACGAGGAAGGCAACGCCATCACCCCCTTTTACGACCCGACCATCGCCAAGCTGATCGCCCACGGCACCAGCCGCACGCAAGCCATTGACCGGATGATTGCGGCGCTGGATGCCACGGTCATCGAAGGCGTGAAAACCAATATCGCGTTCATTCGCCAAGTCTTGTCCAGTCCCGAGTTCCGGGCGGGTGAGGTGCACACCGGGTTGGGTGCCGAAGTGCTGGCGCGAGCCCGCGCTGAGCGGTCCCAAGCGGCATCCCCATCCCATTGATTCTTTAAAGGAGAGCAACCGTGAAGCGTATCGAAGTCAAAGCCGAAGTCACCGGCAAGGTGTGGAAAGTCCTCGTCCCCGTCGGCGACAAAGTCGAGGCCGACGAGCCGGTGCTCGTGGTCGAATCCATGAAGATGGAAATTCCGGTCATCAGCGAGATGGCCGGTACGGTGATTACCCTGCACGTGGGTGAAGGCGACGCGGTCGAAGATGGCCAAGTGATTGCTGTCGTCGAAGGCTGACGCCTCACTGCGTGCTCTTGTGCCACTGCCTGTTCAAACAAGCTCGGCGCGTGTGTGAACCGGGCATTGGTGGCTACGAACTTTGTTGGCTGGCGGGATTTCGATGAGTGCGACTCTGCAGATCACGTCATTTTCCTTCGAAGTCTTTCGCTCAGCTCGCGCATTCCTGAGCCCATAGTCGACACCAACTTGTCATAGTTGCTAGCTGGATGAACAACTACAAACTCAGAACTAGCTGCAAACGAACCCTTGATGACGTCATCCGCCTTGAGCAAAGGATGAGCCCTTTTTTTTCCAATCAAGCATCGTTTCACGCTGAGCGGAAACACCACATACTCGACTGCATCGTCGTGCTCAACTAGGGGAATGCCACGATTTTCGGCTGAAGCCCCCCATGCAATTGAATCGCCAAGCACCAGTGCGACATCAAAATCCTGAACGATGTATCTAAATTCCGAGTAGTTGGCGGCCCTTTGCGCAGGTGTGGGCTCCTTTCGGAGTAGAGCGTTGTGTGCGTCGGCGATATGTGTTGGCACCAGTTTTTCCAAGCGACTGAGGGCCATCGAAATGATCAACTGAAAGTTTGGATCCCGTGCTTGATCTGAGGCGTCCAGCTTCGCTTTTACAGTGCCAACAACGGTATCGACCATGGTCGCGGTTTGAGAGCGCCAAGCTGCGGAACGCGTATAAAAATGCGACAGAACAGCCGCTGCGTCGACGCCGTCCACGCTTCCCTCCGGGCATTCGGTCAACTTGCGTAGCACTTTCCAAATTTTCGTCTCTTCGCGGGTGATCGCTTCATCGGTCGTCCCTACACCTGGAGTTCCATGAAAATCGGTTTCTAAGGCCACGTTCTTGGTCTTGGCCGAAAATCGTGAGCCGTCAGTGCGGATGACCATCACCGCGCCGTTTGTATCTGCGAACTGGCGCAACAGCATCTGCGGGATGTAGTGTTGTCGCCTACCTGCCATTGATGAACCCGTCTGTCGTGGCGTTTGCCGACCGCACTTTGATCACGCTGTTCTTCGCGTAAGCGACCGGATAGCACAGATGCCAAGGTTCGGGAGCAGTCTTCATTCGGAAACCCCGCCCCGCAACCCCTCATACAACCCCGCCGGCCCCAGCAGCACGTTCTTGATCCCGTCCCGCACGCGCTCCGAATCCAGCGCCTGTTTGCTCATGATCTGGTGCGCTTCAAACGCCTCGATGATGGCGTTCATCAGCTCGGCATCGAAGTTGGGTGAGGCCGCAAACTGCGCCTTGGTGTTGTTCTTCGCCTGCTCGGCCAGAACCTCGGACTCCATCAGCTTGCCGCGGATGACGTGGTTGACATAGACCAGCTTGTCATCGTCGGTCAGCTCGCCCTCGAACAGGTCGTTCACCTTGGCCAGGATTTCCGACAGCCGCAGCTTTTCCTTGTCCTGCACCTGGCCTGATCCTGGCTCGGTCAGGGGCTTGAGCTTGAATTCGCTGTCCGTATCGTTCAACACCAGCGTGCGCTGCCCCTGATCTTTCAGCTTGTGGTGCGTCAGCACCACCTTGCTCAGGTCGATCCCCTCGCGCTCACGCCCAAAGTCCAGCAGCGGCAGCAGGCGCTTGAAGAAGATCGCGCGCTTCTCGATCGCGGTGTTGCCGTAGTCGAACAGCTGGCCGAGGAAGGCGTACACCCGCACGTAGGTGCCCAGGTCTCGCTTGAACAGCAGCAAGGCGTCCAGCGCATCCTTGGCGCCCTGGTGCTCGGGGCCGTCGGGTTCGGCCCCGTCGAACTTGGCCTTGGCCGCCTGGTAGTGCTTCAGCAGTCGATCCGCCACCGGCTCGATCGCCGCCACCAGCATGGCCTGGGTGGCCTTGGGGTTCAGCTCGGCGTTCACCACGCGCTCGACCTCATACTCGTCGTAATGCCCGCTGGCGTCCAGCTTGGCCTTCAGCTCCAGGATCAGGTTCGGGTCGGTCACGCCGGCCAGCTCGGCCGTCTCATAGTAGGTCTGGAAGGCCGCCAGCACCTCGTCGGGCTCGTTGACGAAGTCCAGCACATAGGTGGTGTCCTTCAGCCCGTGCGCGCCGTTGTAGGCCCGGTTCAGGCGGCTGAGGGTCTGCACCGCCTGGATGCCGGCCAGGCGCTTGTCCACGTACATGCCGCACAGCAGCGGCTGGTCAAACCCGGTCTGAAACTTGTTGGCCACCAGCAGAATCTGGAAGGCCTCGGTGGCAAAGGCCTCGCGCAGGTCCTTGCCATTCAGGCCCGGGTTCAGGTGGGCCGAGCGTTCGGTCACCGGCTCGTCAGTCTGCTCGTCCGGCACCTCGCCCGAGAACGCCACCAGCGTGCCAATGGCGTAGCGGTGCTCCTGGATGTACTGGTCGATGGCGCGCTTGAAGCGCACCGCCTCCAGCCGGCTGGCCGTCACCACCATGGCCTTGGCGTGGCCGCCCAGCAGCGGCTGCACGTTGTCGATGAAATGCTCGACGATGATCGCCACCTTCTGGCTGATGTTGTAGGGGTGCAGGCGCACCCAGCGCATCAGGCCCTTGACGGCGGCGCTTTGCTCGACCTCGGCATCGGTCCAGTCGCGGCCCTCGTGGGTCAGCTGAAAGGCCAGCTTGTAGGGCGTGTAGTTCTTCAGCACATCGAGGATGAAGCCCTCCTCGATGGCCTGGCGCATGGAATAGACGTGGAAGGCCTGCGGCAGGTTGCCGGGCCCGGCCGGCTGATCGGGCTGTGGGTGGCGGCCGAACAGCTCCAGCGTCTTGGCCTTGGGCGTGGCGGTGAAGGCGATGTAGGTGATGCCGGCGTCCGCCCCGGCGCGGGCGCTCATCTGCGCGGCCAGGATGTCTTCGTTGCTGACTTCGCCGCCGTCGGCCAGGTCTTTCAGCTCTTCGGCGCTCAGCAATTCCTTCAGCTTGGCCGCCGCTTCGCCCGTCTGGCTGGAATGCGCCTCGTCGGCAATCACCGCAAAGCGCTTGCCCTGGGTGGCTGCCAGCTCCTGCACCTTGGCCAGCGCAAACGGAAAGGTCTGGATGGTGCAGACGATGATCTTCTTGCCACCCGACAGCGCATCGGCCAGCTGCTGGCTCTTGCTGGCGTCGCTGCCGGTGATGGTCTGCACCACGCCGGTGACGCGCTGAAAGTCGAAGATGGCGTCCTGCAACTGCGCGTCCAGCACGTTGCGGTCGCTCACCACCAGAACGCTGGAGAACAGCTTGTTGTTCTGGGCATCGTGCAGGTCCGACAGAAAGTGCGCCGTCCAGGCGATCGAGTTGGTCTTGCCCGAGCCGGCGCTGTGCTGGATCAGGTACTTGCCGCCCGCGCCATTCGAGCGCACCGACTGCACCAGCCGGCGCGTGGCGTCGAGCTGGTGGTAGCGCGGAAAGACGATGGCCTTGGTCTTCTTCTTGTCGTCGCGCAGCGTCACCAGATAGCGCTCGATGATCTCCAGCCAGGAGTCGCGCTGCCACACCTGCTCCCACAGGTAATGGGTGCGGTGGCCGGCCGCATACGGCGGGTTGCCCGCGCCGCCGGCATCGCCCAGGTTGAAGGGCAAAAACTGCGTGGCTGGGCCCAGCAGGCGCGTCGCCATGTGCACGTCGCGGTTGCTGACGGCAAAGTGCACCAGCGCACCGCGCGGAAAGTCCAGCAGCGGCTCGGTCGTGGTGCGGCCCGGCGGCTTCGGTCGCCGGTCGAAACGGTACTGGTCGATGGCCCGGTTCACGTCTTGGGTGAAGTCGGTCTTGAGCTCGGCCGTGGCGACTGGAATGCCGTTGAGCAGCAGCACCAGGTCGATGATGTCGTCGTGGTTGGTTCGCACCTGGCGCAGCACGCGCAGGCGGTTGGCGGCGTAGCGCGCCTGCAGCTCCGCGTTCATGCCCAGCGCGGGGCGAAACTGCGCCATGCGCAAGGGAGCCTTCAGGCCGATCAGGTCAAAGCCGTGGCGCAGCACCTCCAGCGTGCCCTGCGTGTCCAGCGCCTTGCGCAGGCGGTCGAGCAGGGTGGCTTCAAGCGCGCTGCCGTGGTTCTTCTGCAGGCTCGTCCAGGCCTGCGGTTGGGTGGCCTGCAGCCAGGCCAGCACGTCGGCGGGGTAGAGGGCGCGCGGGGTGTCGTAGCTGCGGGCGTCGCCGTCGGTGCCGGGTTCCGAATACAGCCAGCCGTGGGCGGCCAGGTGGTCGCAGATGTCGCGTTCGAGGTGGATTTCGGTGTGCACGGACATGGCGATGGTCTATGAGTCAAATAGGCCGTTGGCGCTTGTGTAGCAAGCGCGAGCAGCTATTGAAGCAGGAGTATTCATGCTGCCTGAGCGCGCACGTCGATCTGGCCGGTGACGGCGGCGGAGATCAGGGCGGTGCGGCGTTCTTGCAGGAGGGTGATGGCGGATTGGGTTTCGTTGACAAGGGTGCCAACACTTGCCGATTGGCCTCGCGCGACATCCACAATTTGTCGCTGCTCGTGAAGTGGTGGCAACGGCACTGGAGTTTCCTTGATGTTTTCAAGGCTCAGACCTTGCTTCAGGCCATATTGGGCCACTGCGAAATATCTCTGTCCTGCGTCGCTTTTTAGATAGATCGCGAGGAAATCAGGAAGTATGTCCGGGCGCGGACGGATTAGGCACAGATGCTGATTCACGTAGGCATCCTCGCTGACCACGCCGCACATTGCTACGTTTCCTGTTTTGGCACCCGTGATGCAGACCACAACGTCTCCATCAACCAGCCTGGTTCGTGCTGCCTCGGCATCGTCAACCACTGCCACGCGTTTGGCTTCATCAAACGCAATCGACAGATCGTCCGTCAGGTCACCGCTTTGAATGAACTTCGCGCCCACTTCACTGATGCGTTCTGACCATCCGCGTGGCCCGCTCGTCAGAAAGCTGGAGAGGTTGCGCACCCGACGCACTTCCCAATGCCCCGGCACCTCCCCCAGCCACTCCACGCCCGAGTCCTTCATCGGCACCGACGGATCGAGCCCCTTGGTCACGGCATGCGAGATGACGGCTTGGCGCTTTTCCTGCAGCAGCGCGATCAGCTTGTGCTGCTCGGCCACCAGTGCGTCGATCTTGGCTGTTTCGCGGTCGAGGAAGGTGGCGATGGCGGTTTGTTCGGCCAGGGGCGGAAAAGGAGCGCGTTCGTTGAAATAGCGATCCTGGTCGAGGTTCTGAATCCCGGAGGTCTGGTTGATGGAGCCCACCGTTAGACGCACTGCGTAGGCGGCCGCGTGAACGTAGCACCAATAGGAAGGGTGCATTTCCGGTTTGAGTTCAACCCGTGCAACAAAGTTGGAGCACACGGCAGGTTCGTCATGGTCGTAAAGCACGACACAGCCAACAGGTTGCTTTTCACCGCCGCCGGATTTTTCAAGCAATAGGTCGCCGTGCTGCAAAACACGGCCCGTTTGTTCCTTTTCAGTGACGTTTCGGATCGTCGGCTCTGCGAACGTCACTCGTAGTCGTGTACGGTCAAAGTCCGCCACGCGCATGCACGGTATGTCGTGGTGATCGCCCTTGGCTTCATCGCCCCAGATGCCGTTGCGTGAACTGATGATTGAGGCTTTCAGGCGATCCACCTCCCAATGCCCCGGCACCTTCCCCAACCACGCCACGCCGCTGTCCTTGTACGCCGGATACCTGGCAAAGCTCATGCCGACAACCCCTTGATCATCTCCAGAATGCGGTCGGTGGTCTGCTTCAGCTCGGCATCGATCTCGGCCAGCGGCCGGGGCGGCTTGAAGACGTAGAAGTGGCGGTTGAACGGGATTTCGTAGCCCACGCGGGTTTTGTCGGGGTCTATCCAGGCGTCGGGGGCATGCGGCAGCACTTCGCGCTTGAAGTAGTCAGCCACGTCGTCCTGGTAGGGCACGTTCTCGGTGTCACGCAGACTGGCGTCGGGCTGCGGCTTGCCCTTTTGCTTGCCCTTGCTGCCCAGCACGATCTGGCCGGCCTCGTCCCGCAGCGGGCGCTCCACGGTGATGGCGTGGTAGCCAAAGGCTTCGTTGTCGAAGATGCGACTGATGGGTTTGCCGTCTTCGTCCCTGGCCTCCTCAAAGCTGCCGAACAGCCGGGTGATGTGGGCGATGTGCTCGTCCGACAGTTCCTTGCGCTTGGAGCCCAGGCTCTTGCGCATCTTCTGCCACATGCCGCTGGCGTCGATCAGTTGCACCTTGCCCTTGCGCTGGGGCGGTTTGCGGTTGCTGATGATCCACACATAGGTGGCGATGCCGGTGTTGTAGAACATGTCGGTGGGCATGCCGACAATGGCTTCGCACAGATCGTTCTCCAGCACGTGGCGGCGGATTTCGGATTCGCCCGAGCCGGCGCCGCCGGTGAACAGGGGTGAGCCGTTGAGCACGATGCCAAAGCGGCTGCCGCCCTCGGCCGTGGGACGCATCTTGGCCAAAAGATGCAGCAAAAACAGCATGGAGCCGTCGGACACGCGCGGCAGGCCGGGGCCAAAGCGGCCGGCGTAGCCCTGGGTTTCGTGCTCCTTGCGGACCTCCTTCTCGACCTTCTTCCACTCCACGCCAAAGGGCGGGTTGGAGAGCATGTAGTCGAAGTGCTCGCCGGGGTGGCCGTCGTCGCTGAGCGTGTTGCCAAAGGCGATGTTGCCCACGTCCTGGCCCTTGATCAGCATGTCGGCCTTGCAGATGGCGTAGGACTCGGGGTTGAGCTCCTGGCCGTAGACGTTCAGGCTGGCCTTGGGATTGAGCTGGGCCAGGTATTCGCCGGCCACGCTGAGCATGCCGCCGGTGCCCGCTGTTGGGTCGTACAGGGTGCGCACCACGCCGGGTTTGGCCAGGGCGTCGCCGTCTTCGACGAACAGCAGGTTGACCATCAGGCGGATGACTTCGCGCGGGGTGAAGTGCTCGCCGGCGGTTTCGTTGGAGAGCTCGGCAAACTTGCGAATGAGCTCCTCGAACACAGTGTGTTGATTTCCACGCAGAAGTGACCCACTAACCCCCGGGATTTCCATCCAAACCTGACCCACGTACTAACCCTAAC
>OFJB01000310.1_pt1 | contig 24926 bp, 22 predicted proteins | sample 1775081 | NCBI WGS metagenome assembly OFJB01 (sample SAMN08195771, study PRJEB24354) | sludge metagenome | isolation source: initial sludge from phenol fed wastewater aerobic bioreactor | place: India: Nagpur | collected 2016-06-05
CCGTCGCGCGATACGGCGCGGCGTCCCTCGCGCTCGGCGTCGGGCGCGCCGAGATGCTGCTGCGGCTCGTGCTGCCCGCGTCGCGCCGCGCTATCCTCGCGGCCGCCGTCTCGGGGCTGGCCCGCGCGCTCGGCGAGACGATGGCCATCATGATGGTCGCGGGCAACTCGCCGCTCTTTCCGACGCTCCTCGGTCGCACCGAGACGATTCCGTCGCTGATCGCGCTCGAGATGGGCTGCGCGGAGGTCGGAAGCCTCCACGTCTCCGGCCTCTACGCGGCGGGCTTGGTGCTGACAGTGCTGCTGTTCGCCCTGTCGCTCGCGGCGCATCGCCTCCGGGGGAGGGCCGGACGATGAAACGGGCGCTCCCCGCGGTCGTCCGCGTCGCGTCGCGATTCGCGTGCGGCGTCGCGTTCGGCCTGGTGATCGCGATCGTCGCGCTTCTGGTGTTCGAGAGCCGCGGCGTCGTGTCGGCCGACTTCCTCACGCAGCCGCCTTCGGGCCTTCCGATCGGGCGGGAGGGCGGCGTCGGCCCCGCGATTCTCGGAAGTCTCCTTCTCGGCGCGACGGCGTGCCTGTTCGGGTCGATCCTCGGACTCTCCGTGGCGATGCGCCTCGCCTTCGGCTGTCCGCCGGCGTTCGAGGCGGCCGTCCTGCGGATGTCCGTCCGGATCACCGCGGGAATCCCGTCGATCGTCCTCGGGCTGTTCGGAGCGGCGTTCCTCGTCTCCGGGCTCCGGATGGGGCTCTCGCTGCTCGCGGCCGGAATCGTCCTCGGAATCATGATCTTTCCGTTCATCGAGGTGCGCGCCGAAGAGGCCTTCCTGCGCGAACGGACGCGGCTCTTCCCGCCGTCGCTCGCGCTCGGCGTGGGGCGGTACGCCACGGTCTTTCGGCTTATCGTTCCGGCCTGCCTGCCGGACCTCGCATCGGCCGCCGCGCAGGCCGCAGGCTTCGCGATGGGAGCGACGGCGCCCGTCATGTTCACCGGGGCCGTCTTCTACTCGTCCGCGCCGATCGGCCCGCTGTCGCCCGTCACGGCGCTGCCGCTGCATCTCTACGTCCTCGTAAGCCAGGGAATCTCGTTCGACCGGGCCGCCGCGACCGCACTCGTTCTCGTCGCGCTCGTCCTGATTCTCAACGCCGCCGCCTTCCTGCTCTCCGGAAGGAAACGGCGCCGGTAGCGCCCGAAAGGAGACGCGTCCCATGCCTTTGCTGGAACTCAGAAACGTCACCGTCCGGTACGGCCGGACGACCGCGCTCTCGAACCTGTCGCTCCGCATCCCCCGGGGCGAAATCACCGCCATCATCGGCCCCTCCGGGTGCGGCAAGACCACGCTTCTCAAGGTCATGAACCGCCTGCTCGACGAGGAAGATGATTCGGCCGTCGAGGGCGACCTCCTGCTGAACGGCGCTTCGATCGGGCCCGACAGCGCGCACGCGCTTCGCGAACGCGTCGGGATGGTCTTCCAGACGCCGACGCCCTTCCCCTTCTCGATCCGCAGAAACGTCGCCTACGCGCTCCCGTCGCGCGGCGTTACGGACAGGACGGAACAGAAGCGCATCGTCCGGGAAAAGCTCGCGATGGTGCGACTCTGGGACGAAGTGGCGCACGACCCCGACCGGTCGGCCCTGCAGCTTTCTGGCGGCCAGCAGCAACGGCTCTGCATCGCCCGCGCGCTCGCCACCGACCCCAAGGTCCTGCTTCTCGACGAACCCTGCGAGGGCATTCAGCCCTCCATCGTCGAGGAGATCGAGAACATCATCCTCGAGATCAACAAGACGCACGGCATCGCCGTCGTGCTCGTCGAACAGAACGTCGAATTCGCCCGCCGCGCCTGCGACCGCTTCGTGATCGTCGAAAAGGGACACGTCGCGGCCTCCGGCACGCCCGAGGACCTCACCCAGGAGGTGGTCCACACCCACCTCTCGGTCTGACCTTCCGCATCCCCACGCCCACCACGCGACCCGACGTCCGCGAGCCCCGCTCGCGGCGAACGGGGAGCCGTACCTCGAGAAGACAGGAGACCGTCATGCTTCACGGAGACATCATTTCCACCGCCGACACCGTCGGTGTCGCCGTCGTGAACTACAAGATGCCGCGCATCCACACCAAGGCCGAGATCATCGACAACTGCCGCAAGATCGCCGACATGGTAGTGGGCATCAAGCAGGGTCTTCCGGGCCTCGACCTGATCGTCTTCCCGGAATATTCCAGCCACGGCATCATGTACGACAGCAAGGAGATGTACGAGAACGCCGCCTCCATTCCCGGCGACGAGACCGACATCTTCGCCGAGGCCTGCCGCAAGGCCAAGGTCTGGGGCGTGTTCTCGCTGACCGGCGAGCGCCACGAGGAGCACCCGAACAAGGCGCCCTACAACACCCTCATCCTGATGAACGACAAGGGCGAGATCGTCCAGAAGTACCGCAAGATCATGCCCTGGGTGCCGATCGAGGGCTGGTATCCCGGCGACTGCACCTATGTCACCGAGGGCCCGAAGGGTCTCAAGATCTCGCTGATCATCTGCGACGACGGCAACTATCCCGAGATCTGGCGCGACTGCGCCATGCGCGGCGCCGAACTGATCGTCCGCTGCCAGGGCTACATGTATCCGGCCAAGGAACAGCAAGTGATCATGGCCCGCGCCATGGCCTGGGCGAACAACGTCTACGTGGCGGTCGCCAACTGTGCCGGCTTCGACGGCGTCTACACCTATTTCGGCCATTCGATGCTGGTCGGCTTCGACGGCCGCACCCTCGGCGAATGCGGCGAGGAGGAATACGGCATCCAGTATGCCCAGCTCTCCACCTCGCTGATCCGCGACGCCCGCAAGAACGGTCAGGCGCAGAACCACCTCTTCAAGCTCGTGCACCGCGGCTACACCGGCATGATCAACTCCGGTGACGGCGATCGCGGCACCGCCGCCTGCCCCTACGACTTCTACAAGAAGTGGGCGGCCGATCCGGAAGGCACCCGCGAGATGGTCGAGGCGATGACCCGCACCACCGTCGGCTCCGAGGAATGCCCGATCGAGGGCATCCCCCCCAAGGTCACCCATCGCTGACGTCGCATCGCCCCGGACCGCGCACGGTCCGGGGCCCCCGCCCGGACGCCACGGCCGCGCCGCCGTGTTGCCGAACGCCTTCTCCTTTCCCGTTCCACGAACCCAAGGGGTCACCGATGACGAACGTCGACACCAAGTCGCACGAAGGCCACAGCACCCTCGAGATCGTCGAGGAAGACGTCGACAAGCTGCTCGGCGAAGAATACGAGCACGTCCCGGTTCCGGCCGCCGCGCGCCGCAGCCTGTTCTCGGTCACCATGGTGTGGCTGGGCTTCCCGATGATCATCACCGGCGCCATGACCGGCTCGCTGCTGGTGCTCGGCATGGGCTTCAAGCGCGCGCTCCTCGCCATGATCATCGGCAATCTGCTGATGTTCGCCTATGTCGGCGCCCTCGGCGTGCTCGGCACCCGGCGCGGCGTCAACTTCGCCCTGCTCGCCTCCGTCGTGTTCGGCCGCAAGGGCTACGTCTTCGCCTCCGGCCTGCTCTCGACGCTGCTGCTCGGCTGGTACGCCGTCCAGACCGGCATCACCGGCGCGCTGGTCAGCAGCACCTACGGCCTCAACTACGTGCTGATGACCACCATCGCCGGCCTGCTCTACATCGCCATCACCTTCGTCGGCGTGCGCGGTCTGCACTGGATCGGCATGGTCTCGGTGCCGCTCTTCGTGGTGCTCGGCCTGTGGGTGGTCGGCGACGTCACCGCCAAGGTCGGCGTCTCCGCGATCCTCGACTACGCCGGCAACAACGGCACCGCCACCATGTCGATGGGCGTCGGCCTCACCGTCGTTCTGGCGCTCTTCATCGACGCCGGCACCGTCACCGCCGACTTCAATCGCTGGGCCAAGGATTCCAAGTCGTCGCTGATCGCCACCTTCAGCGCCTTCCCCTTCGCCAACATGGTCGCCATGCTCGTCGGCGGCATCATGACCGCCGCGCTCGCTGTGCCGAACGCCAATCCCTTCGGCAACGACAACATGTTCGGCTACCTCAACGGCATGCAGCTCACCTGGCTGAGCGTGCTCGCCTTCGCCTTCCTCTACTGCAACCTCGGTTCGGTCTGCTCGCACTGCCTCTACAATGCCGCCACCGGCTGGTCGCGCATCGTCGGCAGCCACATGCGCCTCCTGGCGATCATCCTCGGCGTGATCGGTATCGTCGTCGCCGCCGGCAACGTCTGGGCGTTCTTCATCCAGTGGCTGTCGCTTCTGGGCATCCTGGTGCCGCCGATCGGCGCGATCATCCTGGTCGACCAGTATCTCCTCCGCCCGAAGGCCGAGATCGACGCCGATTGGCGCGGGACCGCCTTCCTGGCCTGGGGTGCCGGCTCGATCGTCGCCTTCCTCGTCGAGGAGACGGCGCCCTTCCTGTCGACGGCGATCTCCGCCGCCGTGGTCGCGGCGATCGCCTATTGGCTCCTCTCGCAGCGGGGCCGGGCGACCGCCTGACCTCCCGAACCTCTCCTCCCTCCGATCGAGGATCGATCCCATGCCTCTCGACTATGAAATCTACGACCTCGGCGACGTCACCCTGCAGAGCGGCGCCACCCTTCGCGACTGCAAGCTCGCCTACAAGACCTTCGGCACGCTCAACGCCGCCAAGGACAACGTCATCGTCTACCCGACCTGGTACTCGGGCCAGCACTACGACAACGAATGGCTGATCGGCGAGGGCATGGCGCTCGACCCGACCAAGTACTTCATCATCATCCCGAACATGCTCGGCAACGGCCTGTCGTCCTCGGCGAGCAACACGCCCGAGCCCTACAACGCCGCGCGCTTCCCGAACGTGACCGCCTACGACAACGTCCGCGTCCAGCACCGTCTGGTGACCGAGAAGTTCGGCATCGAGCACATCCGCCTCGTGGTCGGCTGGTCGATGGGCGCGCTCCAGACCTTCCATTGGGGGGCGATGTACCCCGACATGATGGATCTGCTCGCCCCCTTCTGCGGCTCGGCCAAGTGCTCGCGCCACAACCGGGTCTTCCTCGAGGGCGTCAAGGCGGCGCTGACCGCCGACGCCGCCTTCGCCGACGGTTGGTACACCACCAAGCCGGCCAAGGGCCTGCGCGCCGCCGCCCGCGTCTACGCCGGCTGGGGCTTCTCGCAGGACTTCTACCGCGCCAACCTCGACATCGAGGCCCTCGGCTATTCGTCGCTCGAGGACTTCCTGGTCGCCTTCTGGGAAGGCTTCTTCCTGCCGCGCGACGCCAACAACCTGCTGACCATGCTGTGGACCTGGCAGAACGGCGACATCTCCGCCAACGAGATCTACGGCGGCGACTTCGTGAAGGCGCTCGGCGCGATCAAGGCCAAGACCTACGTCATGCCCGGAGCGACCGACCTCTACTTCCCCGTCGCCGACAGCAAGAACGAGGTGGCCCACATGCCGAACGCCACCCTGATCCCGATCCCCTCGGTATGGGGCCACTTCGCCGGCGGTCCGGGCACCAACCCGACCGACGTCGCCTTCCTCGACGCCAAGCTCAAGGAGCTCCTGGCGAGCTGACGCCGACGGCCTCCGCCGGTCCGCCGGCGGAGGTCCCCCCCTCGCAAGATCGCTCGGAGATCGCACCATGACGACGGCGTCGGCCCATCGTGTCTCGCCCCACGATCACGCTCCCCACCACCATCACCACGGGGACGATCACCATCCCGTCCCGCGTCCGTCGATCCGCGTCGAGGGCGTGCTCGGCAGCCGTCTCGATCCGCCCTTCGCCGACCATCTCCATCGCCTCGCCCACGCCGGGGCCTACGAGGAACTGACCCTCGACACCGTCGATCTCGCCCGCCACCGCCTGCGCGCGGTCGGCTCGCTCGGCACCGAATTCCTGATCGCCCTGCCCCGCGACACGCTCCTCTTCGACGGGGCGGTGATCGCCTGCGACGACCACCACGCCGCCGTCGTCCGCGTCACCGAGCGGCGCTGGCTCCGCCTGCGCCCGGCGAGCGCCGCCGCCGCGCTCGAACTCGGCTGGAACGCCGGCAATCTCCATTGGCGCGTGCGCTTCGACGGCGACGATCTCGCCGTCGCGCTGGAGGCGCCGGAGGCCGACTACCGCGCCCGGATCGCCCCCCTGATCGCCGCCGGCCGGGTCGAGAGCCTCGAGGACGGGGCATGACCGATCCGGCGGCGCTCCTCCTCGCCTTGCGCCACGCCGACGGGACCTTCCCGTCCGGCGGCTTCGCCTTCTCGCAAGGCCTCGAGGCGCGCGCCGCCCTCGCCGACGCCTTCGGCCCCTTCGATCTCGCCGCCTTCCTCGCCGATCAGGTGCTGCGCCGCTGGGCCGGCGCCGATCGCGTCGCCCTGGTCCGCGCCCATCGCGCCGCCGCCGACCTCGACGCCGTCGTCACGATCGACGCCGAGGTCGAGGCCTCCACGGCGAGCGAACCGCTGCGCGCCGGATCGCGGCGCAACGGCCTCGCCTTCCTCACCGCCCACCACCGCCTCGGCACGCCCGGCGCCGAGCCCTATCGCCGCCGGGTTCGCGACGGTGCCGCGCCCGGCCACGTCTCCGTCGTCCAGGGGCTGCTGTGGGCCCGTCTCGGGCTCGACGAGACCATGGCGAGCGCGATGAGCGGCCATGTCGCGGTGATCGGACCGGCGACGGCGGCGATCCGGCTCGGGCTGGTCGGAGCGATCGAGGCCCAGACCGCGATCGCCACCGTGACCGCCGATCTCGCCGCCGTCTGCCGCCGCCCGATCGCCGACGATCAGCCCTTCTCGGCCTTCCTGCCGGTCGTCGAGATCGCCTGCGCCCGCCATGCCACCGGCGACCTCCGCCTCTTTTCCAACTGAGGGATCGGCCATGCTGCTGACACCGACCGAACTCGAGCGCCTGACGCTCTTCACCGCCGCCGAACTCGCCCGCAAGCGCCGCGCGCGTGGGCTCGCGCTGAACCACCCCGAGGCCGTGGCGCTGATCGCCGACGAGATCCTGGAGGCGGCGCGCGACGGCCGCTCGGTCGCCGAGGCGATGGCCTCCGGCGCCACCGTGCTGACCACCGCCGACGTCCTGCCCGGGGTCGCCGCGATGGTGCCGATGCTCCAGGTCGAGGCCGCCTTTCCAGACGGGACCAAACTCGTCACCGTCCACGAGCCGATCCGCCCGCCCGCCGGCGCCGAAGTCGATGCGCTCGAACCCGGCGCGATCCTCGCCGAGGAGGGCGAGATCGAGCTCAACGCCGGCCGGCCGAAGGTCCGCCTGCGGGTGGTCAACACCGGCGATCGCCCGGTCCAGATCGGCAGCCACTTCCATTTCTTCGAGACCAACGCCGCCCTCGACTTCGACCGCGCCGCCGCCTTCGGCCTGCGCCTCGACATCGCCGCCGGCACCGCCGTGCGCTTCGAGCCGGGTCAGGAGAAGGAGGTGGTGCTCACCACCTTCGGCGGCCGCCGCGAACTGACCGGCCTCAACGGCCTGACCGAGGGGATCGCCGACGATCCGGACGTGCGCGCGAGCGCCCTCGAGCGCGCCCGAGCCCGCGGCTTTCGCGGCGCCTGAGAGAGGAGAACGACCATGGCCTTCCTGTCGCGGCGCGACTATGCCGCCCTCTACGGACCGACCGTCGGCGACGGCATCCGCCTCGCCGACACCTCGCTCGTCGCGGTCGTCGAGAAGGACCACGCGGTCCCCGGCGACGAATGCCTGCACGGTGGCGGCAAGACGCTGCGCGACGGCGCCGGCCTCGCCGCCGGCGTCACCTCGGCGGAGGGCGCGCTCGACCTCCTCCTCTGCAACGTCGTGGTGATCGACGCCGTGCTCGGCATCGTCAAGGGCGACCTCGGCATCCGCGACGGCCGCATCGTCGGCCTCGGCAAGGCCGGCAATCCGGCCGTGATGGACGGCGTCGACCCGCGCCTCGTCGTCTCCGCCGCCACCACCGTGCGCGACTGCGAGGGCATGATCGCCACCGCCGGCGCCATCGACGTCCACGTCCATTTCGACAGCGCGCAACTCTGCGAGCACGCCATCGCCTCGGGCATCACCACCATGATCGGCGGATCGCTCGGACCGATCACCGTCGGCATCGACAGCGGCGGCCCCTTCAACACCGGCAAGATGCTGCAGGCGGCCGAGGCCTGGCCGATCAACTTCGGCTTCCTCGGGCGCGGCAACAGCCACCGCCCGGCCTCCCTGATCGAGCAGATGAAGACCGGCTGCCTCGGGCTCAAGCTGCACGAGGACTGGGGCTCGATGCCGGCGGCGATCGACTGCTGCCTGAAGGTCGCCGACGAGATGGACTTCCAGGTCCAGATCCACACCGACACGCTCAACGAATCCGGCTTCGTCGAGGACACGCTGGCCGCGATCGCCGGCCGCACCATCCACATGTACCACACCGAAGGCGCCGGCGGCGGCCATGCCCCCGACATCATCCGCGTCGCCGGGGTGCCGTGGTGCCTGCCGTCGTCGACCAACCCGACCAATCCCTACACGGTCAACACCTTCGACGAACACCTCGACATGACCATGGTGTGCCACCACCTCAACCCGGCCATCCCCGAGGACGTCGCCTTCGCCGAGAGCCGGATCCGCGCCCAGACCATCGCCGCCGAGGACGTGCTGCACGACATCGGTGCGATCTCCATGCTCGGCTCCGACAGCCAGGGCATGGGCCGCATCGCCGAGGTCGTGTGCCGCACCTGGCAGCTCGCCGACAAGATGAAGCGCCAGCGCGGCCGGCTGCCGGAGGAGACGACCCGCATCGGCGACAACGAGCGCATCCGCCGCTACGTCGCCAAATACACGATCAATGCCGCCCGCACCTTCGGCATCGACGCCCACGTCGGCTCGCTCGAGGACGGCAAGATGGCCGACGTCGTGCTGTGGCGCCCGGCCTTCTTCGGCATCAAGCCGGAACTGGTGGTCAAGGGCGGCTTCATCGCCTGGGGCGCCATGGGCGACAGCGCCGCCTCGCTGATGACCTGCGAACCCCTGATCATGCGCCCGCAATGGGGTGCCTTCGGTCGCGCCAAACAAGCGCTCTCCGCGTGCTTCGTCCACCCGCTCGCGATCGAGGCCGATCTCGGCGGATCGCTCGACCTCTCCAAGCGCCTGCTGCCCGCCTCCGGCACCCGCCGTCTGACCAAGGCCGACATGCTGAGGAACGACGCCTGCCCCGACATCAGTGTCGATCCGCAGACCTTCGACGTGTTCGTAGACCGCGAACTCGCCACATGTGAGCCGGCGAAGGATCTGCCGCTCGCCCGTCGCTACATGCTGAGGTGATCGCCATGAACGTCGCCGTCTCCCCCTCGAAGGCGCTCCCCGGACGCATCGGCGCCGCCCGCGTCGGCATCGGCGGTCCGGTCGGCTCCGGCAAGACCGCCCTGGTCGAGCGCCTGATCCCGGCACTCGCTGAACGCGGCGTGTCGCTCGCCGTCATCACCAACGATCTCGTCACCACCGAGGACGCCGAACGCATCCGCCGCTCCGGCCTGATCGACCCGGCGCGGGTGGTGGCGGTGGAAGCCGGCGCCTGCCCGCACACCGTGATCCGCGAGGACCCGACCCTCAACATCGCCGCCGCCGACGATCTCGAGGCGGCCTTTCCCGATCTCGACCTGATCCTGATCGAGAGCGGCGGCGACAATCTCGCCTCGACCTTCTCGCTCGATCTGGTCGACTGGTGGATGTTCGTCATCGACGTCGCCGGCGGCGACGACATCCCCCGCAAGAAGGGGCCGGGGGTGATCCGCTGCGACCTCCTGGTCGTCAACAAGATCGACCTCGCCCCCCATGTCGGGGTCGATCTCGAGCGCATGACCCGAGAGGCCGACGCGGTGCGCTCCGGCCGGCCGATCGCCCTCACCGTCTGCCGCGACGGCGACGGCATCGACGCGGTCGTCGATCACATCTGCCGCGACGTGTTGCTGCGATGAACGCGATCCGGCCCGTCCCGGTGGCGGAAGACGCGGAGAGGACCGTCGAGATCACAGGCCGCAGCGGCCGTTTCGATCTCGCCTTTCACCGGGTCGGGGCGACCACCCGTCTCGGCGCGCAATTCGTCTCCTATCCCTTCCACATGACGCGGCCTTTCGCGCTCGACGCCGCGCTGCCCGAACTCGCCACGGTCTATCAACAGTCGGCCTCGGGCGGGGTCTATCGCGGCGACAGGATGGAGACCCGGATCTCCCTCGGCGACCGCGCGGCCGTCCATCTGACCACCCAGTCGGCGACGATCGTCCACGACGCCCGGGGGAGCACGGCCCGCCTCGCCACCACCCTCGACCTCGAGGACGGCGCCTATCTGGCGATGACGCCGGATCCGCTGGTGCTCTTTCCCGGCGGCGCCGTCGAGACGACGACCGAGGTCCGGCTCGGCGACGGCGCGGTCGCCTGCCTGACGGAAGCCTTCGTGGTCCACGATCCCCGCGCGGCCGGCGGCACCTTCGCCCGCCTCGCCTCGGCGACCACGGTCCGCGCGGCGTCGAACCGCCTGCTCTTCGCCGATCGCTTCGATCTCGCCGGCGCCGATCTCCTCGGTCCGCAGGGCGCGATCGGCCGGCGACGGCTGGTCGCGACCCATCTGCTGCTCGGCCCGAAGGCCCGCCTTCCCGAGCCCGCCGCCCTGATCGCCGCCGCCACCGGCGAGGGCTTCGTCGCCGGTCTCCTCGATCTGCCCAACGCCGCCGGTTTCGCGGTCCGCGTCCTCGCCGACGACGCGATCTCGGAGCGGAAGGTCGCGGCGACGATCTTCCGCCTCTCGGTCCGCGCCGCCCTCGGCGCCGACCCGGCGCCGCGCCGCAAGTGAGACCTCGCCATCTCCCCGCCGAGACCGCCCCGCCTCACCGCGAGGCGAGGCGGAAATAGAGCGCCGACAGCGCCTTGCCGAGATCTTCCGGACGCGCCAGGGCGACGAAGTTGCCGCGTCCGAAGATCCGGTCGCCGGTCGTGTGCGTCGCGCCGATGCCGAGGCCGAAGGCGTCGATCCCGGCCGAACGCAACTCCCGCACCGCCCGGCGCGCGTCCTCGACCAGATAGACGGGATCGTCGCAATCGACGTCGAAGGGCTCGCCGTCGGTGATCACCACCAGGAGCCGGCGATAGGCGCGTTGGCCGGCGAAACGGCGCCCGCCGTGCCGCAGCACCGCCCCCAGCCGGGTCGAGCGCCCCGGCGTCAGACCGGCGAGCCGTGCCTTGCTCTGCGTGTCGAAACGTTCCGCGAAGTCCTTGACCGCCGTGATCCGCACGTCCTCGCGTCCGTCGGAGGCGAAGCCTTCCAGCGCCAGCCGATCGCCGAGCGCGTCGATCGCGGTGGCGAGAACCGCCGTCGCTTCGATCTCCACGTCGAGCACTCGGCTCGACCGGCCGGGCAGACGATCGCGCGTGCTCTCGGACGTGTCGATCAGGAGCAGCGTCGCGAGATCACGGATCTTGCGGTCGGTGCGGCGATAGACGCGATGATCCGGCGCCTCGCCGACCCGGCGGGCGATCGCCGCGCCGATCGCCGCGTCGAGATCGAGCATGTCGCCCTCGCCCTGGCGCTTGAGGCGTTGCGGCAGGCCGAGACGCGCCCCGCGGATCATCGCCTCGACCCGGCGCGCCGGCCCCGCGACCGCGTCGCTCAGCCGATCGACCGCCTCCTCGGCGGTGGGGCTCGGCCGATAGGCCCGCACCGTCACCCAGTCCGGCCGCTCCTGCGCCGCCTCGTGGTCCCATTCCGGCAGACGGCCGATCACCGTGCCGCCGTCCTCGCCGGCCGGTGCCGGACGCGCCCGCCCGACCGCCTCGTCGGTCTCGGGCGGCAGGTCGTCGCGCGGACGGCCGTCGTCGCGCTCTTCCTCGGTGCGCCGCATCGCCTCGACGGCGACGTCGATCTCGGTCGCCTCCGCCTCGGGCGGACGTTCCGAGGTCCACAGTCCCGCGTGATCGTCGCGATAGATCGGATCGACCACCCAGGTCTTGGCGTTGAAGGAGAGCCGCATCTGGCCGAGATCGTTGCCGAGGAGATTGCCGATCTCCCGCGAGATCGCGGGATCGTCGAGCCGCTCGCCCGCCGCCGCGAAGAGCGCGCGCGCCTTGGCGATCCAATGTTCGGGATCCTCGTAGGTGGGATCGAACAGCGCCCGCGCCATCCGCGCCATCAGGAAGGGCACGGTGCGGGCGGTGTCCGGACCGATCACATGGAACGGCCGCCACAGCCGGGCGAGACCGGGAAACCGCCGCAGCGCCAGCGTCTCCACCCGCGCGTCCTCGATCAGCGAGGTGAGCGCGATCTGCACCGGCTTCAACCGGCGCGGATCGAACGGCGCCCCGCCGAAGAGCCGATGGGCGGTCGCATGCGCCAGCACCGCCGCCGCCAGCGCCCCCTGCTCTTCCGCCGGCACGTCGGGGAAGGATTCCGGCATCACCACGATCGGCACGGCGAGACTCGCGCGCGCCGCGCCGTGGGCGAAGCGGATGGTCGGCTTCTCGCCCGAGAGCGCGGCGGCGAAGCCGATCGCCTCGGGCATCGCCCGCCGCAACGCCCCGGCGCGCCCGTGATCGCGCAACCGTTCCCGCGCCAAGGGATCCTCGAGCGCCACATAGGCGCTGAGCCGGACCTTGTCGGTGGCATAGGCCCTGAGCCCCGCCGCCAGCCACTCGCCATAGGCCGAGGGGCCGACCACCGGCAGCACCTGGGCGAGCACCGAAATCGCCGGCTCCACCGCCTCCGGCCGCTTCTGCGAGAGATCGACCAGCGCCGTCAGCACCGGATCGACGTCGGCGCCGACCAGACCGGCCAGATCCTCGGTCGCGCTCGTCAGCGCGGTCGCGGCGCGCGATCCCGCCTGCCGGCAGATCGCCTGCGCCGCCCGGGCCACCGCGACCGGCGTCGAGAGATCGCCCCGCCGCCCGAGCCGCGTGGTCGCGGCGAAGAAGGCGAGCGTGCAGGCGACCCCCGCGTTGACCCGCTGGAGGCCGAGCGCGCTCGCGCACCAGTCCTCCCAGAGATCCGGGGCGAACCCCTCCGCCACCGTCGAGGCCTCGCGGAAGCTCGGCGCCAGCGTCTCGCGCGCCAGCACCATGCGCCCGAGCACGTCGAAAGTGTCCGGCGCCGTGCCGCCGGCCGCGATCGCCGTCGTCATGCGATACAGGCCTCGATCGCCCGCGACAGCGCGGCGCGCATGTCGACGTCGTCGGTGACCGGCACCACCAGCGCGATGCGACAGGCCTCGCGCACCGGAATGCCGCGACCGATCAGACGTCCCGCCTGGATCAGCATGCGCGTCGAGGCGCCCTCGTCGAGACCATGGCCGCGCAGATTCCGCGAGCGCGCGCCGATCTCCACCACCAGCCGCGCCACGTCCTCGGAGATCCCGGCCTCGTGGGCGATGATCTCGCTCTCCACCTGCGGCGAGGGATAGTCGAAATCGAGCGCGACGAAGCGCTGCTTGGTCGATTCCTTCAGATCCTTGACCGCGCTCTGATAGCCGGGGTTGTAGGAGACGACGAGGTGGAAGTCGGGATGGGCGGCGATCAGCTCGTTGCGCTTCTCGATCGGCAGCACCCGGCGATCGTCGGTGAGCGGATGGATCACCACCGTCGTGTCCTGGCGCGCCTCGACGATCTCGTCGAGATAGAGAATGGCGCCGTGACGCACCGCGAGCGTCAGCGGCCCGTCCTGCCAGACCGTGCCCTCGGCATCGAGCAGGAAGCGGCCGACCAGATCCGAGGCGGTCATGTCCTCGTGACAGGCGACGGTGATCAGCGGTCGGCCGAGACGATGCGCCATGTGCTCGACGAAACGCGTCTTGCCGCAGCCGGTCGGCCCCTTCAGCATCATCGGAATGCGATCGGCGTGAGCCGCCTCGAAGACCTCGATCTCGGCCCCCGTCGCGCGGTAGTAGGGATTGCCCTCGACGCGATAGCGCGCCAGCGGATGCTCAGCGTTCATGACGCCTCCGGTGCCCTTCGGGCACAAAAAAAGCCGCCCCTCACGTGATGTGAGGCGGCGGCACTCGTTGCCTGAATGCGATCGGCGCGTCCTTGAGCCGACCCGGACAGCTTAACGCCGAAGTTCCCCTCTTCGCAAGCGCATCATCCGAGACGCGAGCGCGAGAAACGCCTCTTTCCGTCGACCGCCGGTCGGAAGCGCCGGCGGGATCCCCCCTCGGCACCACCTCAGACATGCATTCCGCATGAACGCCGACGTCGCCGCCGACGCTTGGCTCGCGCGCGATCCGGCCCGGTTTCCCGCGTCAGAGCGTGTCTTCCATGACGACGTGGCCGGGCGAGACGGTGCGATAGCGCCGCTCGGGCGGGCGATAGCCGAGCGGCCGCACCGGGCTCTTCAACTCCTCGACGTCGAGGTTGCGGCGGATGCCGCGCCGGGCCGGATCCGGGACGGGAACCGCCGCGATCAGCTTCTTCGTATAGGGGTGCTGCGGATTGCCGAAGAGAGCGGCGCGCGGCCCGATCTCGACGATCTCGCCGAGATACATCACCGCGACCCGGTGGCTGACCCGCTCGACCACCGCCATGTCGTGGGAGATGAAGAGGAAGGCGATCTTCAGGCTCTCCTGGAGATCCATCAGCAGATTGCAGACCTGCGCCTTGATCGAGACGTCGAGGGCGGAGACGCTCTCGTCGGCGACGATCACCTTCGGATCGAGCGCCAACGCCCGGGCGATGGCGATGCGCTGGCGTTGTCCGCCGGAGAATTCGTGCGGATAGCGGCTCGACATGTCGGCGCTCAAACCGACGCGCTCGAGGAGATCGGCGGCCTTGTCGCGGGCCTCGGCGCGCGAGCCGAGACGATGCGTCGTGAAGGGCTCGGCGACAGAGGCCCCGACCGTCATGCGCGGATTGAGACTGGCGAAGGGATCCTGGAAGATCATCTGGATGCTGCGCCGCATGCGCCGGAGATCGGAGCCGCCGAGATCGAGGCCGTCGAACCCGTCGCGGTCGACGCCGCATGATCGAGCGCCCCGTGGTCGACTTGCCGCAGCCCGATTCGCCCACCAGCGCCAGCGTCTCGCCCTGATGGAGATCGAAGGAGACGCCCTCGACCGCGTGGATCGCCCCGGTGCGCCGCCCGAAGACGCCGCCGCGCACGTCGAACCGCGTGACGAGATCGCGCACGCTGAGGACCGGATGCTCGCCGCGATCGACCGTGCCGACGACCGGCGCGGCGGGAAGACGCTCGCCGGTCTCCATGTCGACGACGGCGAAACGCTCGGGGTCGGTCGTCTCGCCCATCTCGCCGAGACAGGGCACCGCCGAGAGGAGCGCCCGGGTATAGGGATGGCGGCCGTCGTGGAAGACGTCGCGGGTGGTCCCGGTCTCCACCACGTCGCCGCGATACATCACCATGGTCCGATCGGCGACCTCCGCCACCACGCCCATGTCGTGGGTGATGAAGAGCACCGCCATGTTCTCCTCTTCCTGCAACTGCTTGATCAGGTCAAGGATCTGGCCCTGGATCGTCACGTCGAGGGCCGTCGTCGGCTCGTCGGCGATCAGGAGCTTCGGCTTGGAGGCGAGCGCCATGGCGATCATCACGCGCTGACGCATGCCGCCGGAGAACTGATGGGGATATTCGTCGAAACGGGCGCCGGCGTTGGGGATGCGCACCTTCTCGAGCAGCCGCACCGTCTCGGCGCGCGCCGCCGAGCGCGTCAGGCCGAGATGGCGGACGAGCGATTCGGAGATCTGCCGGCCGATCGTGAAGACCGGATTGAGGCTGGTCATCGGCTCCTGGAAGATCATCGCCATGTCGCGACCGCGAATGGCGCTCATCTCCGTCTGCGAGAGCGACGAGAGATCGCGCCCCATCAGGCGGATCCGCCCCTCGACCCGGCTCACCCGCGGCGGCAGGAGGCCCATCACCGCCAGCGACGTGACGCTCTTGCCGGATCCGCTCTCGCCGACGATCGCCAGGGTCTCGCCCGGGGCGACCTCGAAGGAGACGTCGCGCACCACCGTCGCCCGACGTCCGTCGGTGAGAAACGAGACGCTCAGCCCCTCGACGGCGAGAACCGGCCCGGCCGGGCGCGAATCGGGGGTCGGATCGGACTTCGACACGGTCATGGGGACGTCCTTCGTCGGCGCGTCTCGCATCGTCGCGCTCACGGCTTCCAGGGAGTGGCGAAGGAGGCGGACGGGCGGCCTTCCGCCTCGCGCGCCGCCTCGAGATCGGCGATGCGGCGATCGATCTCGCTGCGATCGAGCATGCCGCCGGGATTGCCCCGGGTCGGCATCGTCTCGGCCACGTGCAGATAGCGCTCGCCCGCCACCGCCCACAGGCGGCGGAGTTCCGCGAGCGGATCGGGGTGATCGTCGGCGCGGATGTCGAGCCACGGATAGGGCTGGTCGCGGTAGACGACGATCGCCGCCGACTGCCGGCCGCGCTTGTCGCCGCCGGCGTCCTCGCCGGCCTGCATCGCCGCGAGGAAACGCTCGACGAGCGGCTTGCCGGCGCTCGCCTGAAAGACCGCCAGCGTCGTCTCGATCACCTGCGGCCCGGCCAGCATGTTGCCGGCGACCGAGACGTTCTCCGCCACGAGATGGCCGGCCCAGTCGATGCAGGCCTCGCCGGTGTAGGCGGTATTGCGCCCGTGCGCGTCGATCATGTGCACCTGCCGCTGGCGATGGCCCGCGTCGCGTCCGGTGAGGATCCCGACCACCGCCTCCGGCGCGTGCCCCTCGGCGAGAAGGGCGAGCCCGTCGACCCCGTAGAGCGGATTGACGAAGGCCTGGGTCGCGACCGCGCCGACGCCCGGCCGAATGTTCGGAACCAGGGTTCCGACCGAGAAGAACCGGCTCGCGACGGCGATGCCGAAATGACCGTTCGCGGGATCGCGAGCGACGATGGACCAGGTCATGGATCACCTCCCGATGGCGTAGGCCTGCATCAGTCTGGGGGTCGCGGCGGCGCGCAGGAGGCCGTCGGGATCGCGTTCGGCCGCCGTCAGACGGCCGATCGTCCAGGGCTCGGTCACCGTCAGACGATGGCCGCGCCGCCGCAGCTCCTCGAGCGTCGCCGCCGGGAAGGAGGATTCCAGCATCACGCTGCCGGGATCGCTGGTGCGCGGATGGAACGAGCCGGGGAAATGCGCGGTGTGGAAGAGCGGCCGGTCGATCGCCGCCTGGAGATCGAGACCGTGATGGACGTGGCGCAGGAAGAAGGAGAGCTGCCACTGGTCCTGCTGATCGCCGCCGGGCGTGCCGAAGGAGAGCGTCGGCCGTCCCTCGTGGAGCGCGAGCGAGGGGGTGAGCGTGGTGCGCGGCCGCTTGCCCGGCGCCAGCGAGGTCGGCAGATCCGGCGCGAGCCAGAACATCTGCGCCCGCGAATTGAGGCAGAAGCCGAGACCCGGAACCGTCGGCGACGACTGGAGCCAGCCGCCCGACGGCGTCACCGAGACCATGTTGCCGTGGCGGTCGATGACGTCGATGTGGACGGTGTCGCCGCGCTTCTCGCTGAGATGGGCCATAGTCGGCTCGTAGACCGCGCCGGTCTTCGAGGTCGCGCCGAGCATCGCCAAGGTGCGGTCGACCTGCGCCTCGTAACCGGGAACCCGGCCGGGACGCAGCTCGAGCGACGCCGTCTCCCCGATCAGCCGGCGCCGCTCGGCCGCATAGGGCTCGCTCAGCAGCGTCTCGATCGGAACGGTGATGAAGTCGGGGTCGCCGTAATAGGCCTCGCGGTCGGCATAGGCGAGCTTCATCGCCTCGACCACGGTATGGACGAAGTCCGGCCCGTCCGGATCCATCGCGGCGACGTCGATCCCGGCGAGGATCGACAGGCTCTGCAACAGCACCGGCCCCTGGCCCCAGGGCCGGGTCTTGGCGACGGTCCAGCCGTGATAGTCGAAGGTCTGCGGCGCCTCGACGGTCGCCGACCAGTTCGCCATGTCGTCGGCGGTCAGAACGCCCTTGTGGCGGTTGCCGCTGGCGTCCATCACCTCGGCGGTGGCGAGATAGGCGGCGATGCGCTCGGCGACGAAGCCGCGATAGAAGGCGTCGCGCGCCGCGTCGATCTGCGCCTCCCTTCCCTTCTTCGCCTCTGCCTCGACGACGATGCGCTTCCAGGTTTCGGCCAGCACCGGGTTCCTGACGTTCGAATGCGGTGCCGGCGCCGAGCCGCCCGGCAGCCAGGTCTCGTAGGAGGGCGGCCACTCCTTTTGGAAGAAAACCGCCATGCCGGCGATGGTCGCGGTGACGCGCGGCAGCACCGGATGCCCGTGCTCGGCATAGTAGATGGCCGGCTCCAGCACCTCGCGCACGCCCATCGTGCCGTAGTCGCGCAGCATCAGCATCCAGCCGTCGAAGGAACCTGGAATGACGGTGGCGAGCAGCCCGTCGCCCGGGATCATCGACAACCCCTCTGATCGATAGTGCTCGATGGTGGCGCCGGCCGGCGCCGGCCCCTGCGCGCAGATGACCTCGACCCTGTCCTTCTTTCTCGAATAGACCAGCGCCGGCATGTCGCCGCCCGGTCCGACCAGATGCGGCTCGACGACCTGCAGGACAAACCCCGTCGCCACCGCCGCGTCGAAGGCGTTGCCGCCCTTCTCCAGGATGCTCATGCCGACCGCCGAGGCGATCCAGTGGGTCGAGGCGACGACGCCGAAGGTTCCGAGGATTTCGGGGCGGGTGGTGAAGGCCGGCATTCTCGAATTGTCCTTTCAGGAATTCACGCTTCTCAGAAATCAGGCCTCACGGGGGTCGAGCGCGTCGCGCAGGCCGTCGCCCAGCAGGTTGAAGCCGATGACGACGAGGAAGATCGCCGCGCCCGGCCACATCGCCATCCATGGCGCCTGCGACAGGTAGTTCTTGGCGACGTTGAGCATCGAGCCCCAGCTCGGCGCCGGCGGCTGCTGGCCGAGCCCGAGGAAGGAGAGGCTGGCCTCGGCGATGATGGCGGTGGCGATGGTCAGCGTCGCCTGCACCAGGATCGGCGCGAAGACGTTGGGCAGGATGTAGCGCAGGATGATCGAGGAGTGCCTGAGGCCGATGGAGCGCGCGCCCTCGACATAATCCTCGGTCTTGACCGAGAGCACCTGCCCGCGCGTGAGGCGGATGAAGACCGGCATGGCTGACAGGCCGATGGCGATCATGGCGTTGGTCAGGCTGGGTCCCAGGAAGGCTGAGAGCGCGATGGCGGTGATGAGGAAGGGCATGGCCAGGAAGGCCTCGGTGACGCGCGAGATGACCTGGTCGGTCCAGCCGCCGAAATAGCCGGCGATCAGCCCGAACGGCACGCCAATGGCCACCGCGATGCCGACCGAGACGACGCCGGCCAGCAGCGAGGCCTGCGCGCCCCAGACCATGCGCGCGAGGATGTCGCGGCCGATGTCGTCGGTGCCGAGCCAATGCGCGGCCGAGGGCGCCTTGCGGATCGCCGACCAGCTCGTGGCGTTGGGGTCGGGGATCGGCAGGAGCGGGGCGAACAGCGCCAGCAGGGTGAAGAGGCCGATGATGCAGAGCCCGACCAGCGCGCCTTTGTTGGCCTTCAGCTTGCGCCAGGCGCGGCTCGGCGAGCGCTGCCCTGTCACCGACAGGTCGACCTGGTCGAGCGCGGTCAAAGAGCGGCCCTCATGCGCGGGTTGAGCAGCACGTAGAGCACGTCGGCGACGAGGTTCATGACGATGAAGCCGACCGCCGTGCACAGTACGACGCCCTGGACGACGGCATAGTCGCGCGTGAAGACGGCATCGACGATCAGCTTGCCGAAGCCCGGGATGGTGAAGATCTGTTCGGTCAGCACCGCGCCGGCCAAGAGTTCGCCGAACAGGAGCGCGCTCAGCGTCACGATCGGCAGCACGGCGTTGCGGAAGGAGTGTTCAAGCACCACCGCCCATTCCGACAGGCCCTTGGCGCGGGCTGTGCGGATGTAGTCGGCGCTCAGCACCGACAGCATGGCCGAACGGGTGTGGCGCATCAAGGTGGCGGCGAGCGCGTTGCCGAGCACGAAGGCCGGCATCAGCATGGTCTCGATCGAGAGCAGCGGATCGTCGAGGAACGGCCGGTAGCCCGAGGCCGGCAGCCAGCCGAGCTTCACCGAGACCAGCAGGATCAGCATGATGCCGAGCCAGAAATTGGGGATCGACAGGCCCGACAGGGCGACGACGTTGGCGATGTAGTCGAGCGCCGTGTTCTTCTTCACCGCGGCCAGGATGCCCATCGGAATGCCGATGACGAAGGCAAAGAAGATCGACATGACGGCGAGCTGGATGGTGACCGGCAGCTTGTCGCCGATCAGCTTCAGCACCGGCTGGTTGGTCTTGAGCGAAATGCCGAGGTCGCCCCGCAGCGCATCGCCGACCCAGCGTATGTACTGCACCGGCACCGGGTCGTTGAGATGGTATTTCTCGCGCAGATACTCGATCGTCTGCGGGTCGCGGTCCTCGCCGGCGAGCGCCAGCACCGGGTCGCCCGGCAGCAGCTTCTGCAGAGAGAAGACGAAGATCGAGATGATCAGCAGCGTCGGGATGGCGACCAGCACGCGCTTGCCGATGTAGCTGTACATGCCGCCTCCGCACGGGCGAGGGTCATGGAAGGCGACGCCGGTTTCCAAGCTCCGGCGTCGCCCTCGCGAAGAATCAATCCGCCTTCTTGACGCCGGCCAGCCGGATCATGCCGTCGGGATAGGGCACGAAGCCGGTGACCTTCTTGCTGAGTGCCCAGATCCATGACTGGTGACCGATCCAGGCCATCGGCATGTCGTCCTGGATGATGGCCATGGCGGCGTCGTATTTCTGCTTGCGCTCGGCGTCGTCCGGCGCCTGACGCGCTTCGTTGAGCAGCCTGTCCACCTCGGGGTTGCAGTATTTGGCATCGTTGAGCGCCGCCTTGCAGGTGATGAACTGGTGGATGTTGCCGTCCGGATCGGCGCGGCCGGACCAGTCGGAGCGGGCGACCGCGTAGTTGCCGGCCGTCATCTCGTCGAGCAGCGTGGTGAACTCGGTCGCCTTGAGGCTGACGTCGAAGCCGGCCTCGGCCACCATCGACTGGACGATCTGCATCATCTGCATCACCACCGGGTTGTTGGTGACGATCATCTCGACCGGCACGCGGTCGAAGCCGGCCTCCTTGACCAGCGCCCTGGCTTTCTCGACGTCGCGGGCAGGGACCGGGAAGTCCTTGTCGAACCAGGGGCTCTGCGGGCTGAAGGGCTGGTTGCCGGCGACCGAGGTGCCCTCGTAGACGATCTGGTTGGCGGCCTCGCGGTCGATGGCCAGCGAGAAGGCCTGGCGCAGGCGCTTGTCCTTGCCGATCGGGCTGGCGGCGTTCTCGCCGACGTTGAAATAGATCGCCAGCCAGCCGAGGTTGACGACGCTCTGGTAGTTCAGGTTGGCGTCGGCCTTGACCGCCGCGGCATCGCTCGCCGCCAGCCGCTCGATCATGTCGAGGTCGCCGGCGCGCAGGTTGGCGAGCCGCACCGTCGTGTCGGGGATCGGCAGGTAGGTCACCTTGTCGATGAAGATGTTGTCCTTGTTCCAGTAGTCCTGGAATTTTTCCAGCACGATGCGGTCCTGCTGCACGCGCTCGACGAACTTGAAGGGGCCGGAGCAGACCGGCTTGCTGCCGAAATCGGCGCCTTCGGCCTTGGCCGCCGTCGGCGAGATCATCATGCCGGCACGGTCGGAGAGGGTGGCGAGCAGGGTCACGTCCGGGCTCTTGAGCGTGAACCTGACCTCGTATTCGCCGGTCGCCTCGACCTTCTCGACCGACTTCAGCTCGCTCTTGCGCTTGGATTCCGGCAGGGTCATCGAGCGATTGACGTCATAGACCACCGCTTCTGCGTTAAAGGGCGTTCCGTCGTGGAACCTCACGCCCTGGCGCAGCTTCATGGTGAGTTCCTTGCCGTCGTCGGACCAGGCCCATTCGGTCGCCAGTTGCGGCACGATCTTGAGGTCGGGCGACAGGTCGACCAGCTTGTCGCACAGCGCCGTGTAGACGATGCGGCCGACGAAGGTCTGCGACTGCGCAGGATCGAGCATGTCGGCATCGTCCTGCAGGCCGATCTTCAGTTCGGCGGCCGCAGCCGGCAGCGCGAGCAACGTACCCGCGACCAACACGGGCAAGAATGTCGTGATCTTCATCTCATTTCCTCCCTTTTGTTCTCCGGCATGGGCATCCGCAGGCCGCCGTTTTGCGAAGTCAGGTCAGTTCCCGCTCGGTCTCCGTTTCCTGGCGGTCGAGCGAGGTGATGCGCACGAGGCTTTCCTGCAGCGTCAGGAGGTGCCGGCGCATCGCCTCTCCGGCCTGGGCCGGGTCGTGCGCCGCGATCGCGTCGACGATCGCCATGTGCTGGGTGTGGATCAGCGGCGCCGTCCGCGACGCCGTGCGGGCGCGCTCGCGGATCGTCTGCCAGGCGGGATCCTGGCGCACCCGGTTGACGACGTCGAACAGGACCATGAAGAACCTGTTGCCGGCGCATTGCGCGATCAGGCGGTGCAGGGCGCCGTCCCACAATTCGTGGCTGTCTGCGTCGGTGCTGTCCCGCGTCTTGATGGCGAGCTCGTACAGATGCTCGACGTCGCCGGCGGTGGCGCGCATCGCGGCGAGTTGCGCCAGTTGCGGCTCGATGCGCAGGCGCACCTCCATGACCTCCATGGGGTTGGTGCCCGCGACGATGGAGCCGACATGCTCGCTCAGCCCGTCCGGCCGGGGGCCGGCATAGGTGCCCGAGCCCTGGCGGCGCCAGACGCGGCCTTCCGTCTCCAGCACTTCGAGCGCGCGGCGCACAGCCCGCCGGCTGACGCCGAGCGATGCCGAAAGCTCGCGCTCCGTCGGCAGCTTGCCGTCCGCGTCGACGCCGCCGGCGCGCAGCAGTTCGCGCAACCGCTCCAGCGCATAGTTGGAATTTTCCCGCGATTCGTCCGTCGACATGGCCCAGCGGCACTTAATGGTTCGAACCATTTTCCGAATTGGTTCACATCAATCCGAAATCGTCGCCGCGTCAAGAGCGAACGTGTCCGGCCCCTGCGCTCAGCGCCTTGCGCAGGCGCGCGAAGGCCGTGCGCTCCGAAATCTCTGACAGCGAATGCAAGACCGGTGTTCGGCCGATCACCCTGGCAAGGTTGTCCAGCGCCGAAGGACGCCCCCGTTGAAATGCCCTACCCCCTAGATCGCCCCCCCGCTAGAAATCCTTGGTCCAGCGCAGTTCCACATCATGGCGCGTGGTATCGTAGAACGCCGCGTTGGAGACGTTGCGTTCGAACGTATAGGCCAGTTGCGGGGCGAAACCGGCGAAATTCAGGTCGCGCTTGGTCAGGACGATCTGTGCCGTTGCCCGCGTGTCGCGCCGCGCGGCACCGAGGCCCGGGTAGTCGCCCCGGTATTGCCGCGCCGCGACCGTTCCCTGCACATAGGCCGTCAGTCCGTAGGAGAACTCGTTGTAGAATCCCAGACCGCCGAGCGCTTCGCCGTACGAGAACCGCTCCTCGTCCTTGCGCGAGGCACCGGCGCCGGCGATCAGGCGGACGAACCTGCTCGGCCCGACCATGCGGTCGGCATAGACAGTCGTGGTCCCCAGCCAGCCGCTGTTGGCATCGGTCGCCCTATCCTGCTCGTATCGCAGCGACGTGCTGCTGAAGAGGCGCCATTGCGGCCATGGGTTCATGGTCAGCTCGACACGCCCGCCCAGGTAGCGAAGGTCTTCCTTGAAGTCGGTCATGCCGCCCCCTGAAATGACGGAGGCCAGGACGCGGGTATTGCCGAAACTTTTTTCGATGCCGGCGCTGGCATCCGCCGTGACCAGCGAGCGCTCGATCCGCGGGTAGAAACGCCCGACGGCCGACAGTGAACCGACGAACGCGGCCGTAGGCGTGAAGTTCTGGCGGTAGATGACCTCGCCGCCCAGCATCATTCCGATCCCCGACTTGCGCCTGGAGGAATCGTCGATGGTGAGGTCGATGTCGCCGAGCGGCACCGTCGTCCTGTCCGTGCCGTTATTGACGTTGCTGCTGGGCAGCAGCGACGCATACCCGCTGAAACGCACCGGCCGACGGGAATCCAGGACCTTGAGCAGGGTCGACATGGTGCCGCCGATCCTGTCGTCGACCCCTGCCGCCACCAGCCGTTCGGCCTGCGCCTTGGCGGCGTCGTCGTCGTTCAGCATGAACAGGGACTTGGTCAGTTCGATGCGGACGCTGTCGAGATCCGGCCGGTCGGCCAGCATCTTGCGGTAGATTGCAACGGCCTTCCGGTGATCGCCCCGGGCGGCGGCGACAAGGCCTTCGACAAACCGGACACGCTGTCCATGCTCCGGGTGGTCCGGCTGCCAGCCGTCGATCAGGGCACGGGCCTCTTCGATCCTGCCGGTCGTGATCAGCGCCCTGGCCAGCAAAAGCGCCTCCCGGCTGCTTGCGATCGCCACGACCGGGGAGGTCGAGGAAGGGCTGGAAGCCCGAGCCGGCGAAACGCCGAAGGGCAACAGCCATTCGGCCGGCATAGCGATGCCGACCGAAAACGCAGCAATCAGGCAAAGACGGCCGATGCTTCTCATGGCGTAGTTTTCCCGCCGTTCACCAAAGCCGGCAAATCCGGTTGCCGGTTGCGGCGGAACCCGCTCGGGCTCCGCCGGCGACGGTTGCTACTTCTTCACTTCGTCCGCCGCGAAGCGGCCGGAAACGAAGGCCTGCTTTCCGCCGATCTGGCCGGTCGCCTGGAACACGCCGGCCGTCCGCTCGGCATCCTTGCCCATGAAGGAACCGATGAAGGCTGAATTGTCGATGGTGGCCGTGTCGGTGTTGGTGCCGGCCTGCACGAGGCGAACCTTGCCGCTGTCGTAGTGAACGCCGTTGATCTTCGCATTCTCCAGCACGACGTCGAAATTGGTCGCTCCCGTGCCGGCGATCCTGTCGATCTTGTCGATGCGTCCGCTCAACTTCGCGGCCGTGAAGTCCGCGGTCAGGCTCACGT
>OFJB01000311.1_pt1 | contig 24863 bp, 15 predicted proteins | sample 1775081 | NCBI WGS metagenome assembly OFJB01 (sample SAMN08195771, study PRJEB24354) | sludge metagenome | isolation source: initial sludge from phenol fed wastewater aerobic bioreactor | place: India: Nagpur | collected 2016-06-05
TTTTTTGAATAAAGAAATAGATCGACTTTTGCCGAATATAAAACTGATGAAAATTTTAAAATATAGTAATATGAAAATTAAGAGAGTATCCAGAGTATACATCGCTCTGCCCTTAATGTCGCTAATTCTCGCACAATCTTGCTCAAACACTGACAATAAAAATGTTGCAAGAGAGGCCGTTAAGGTCGAGACAGTGACTATTGATCCGCAGCAAAATTCGTTGTCAAAAGAGTATGTAGGAACAGTGGAGGGCAGCACTGCTGCTTCGTTAAGCTTTATTACAGCCGGAACAGTCGAGAAGGTCTATGTTTCAGAGGGTGAATTTGTTAACAAGGGGCAGATTCTTGCCACTCTTAACAGAGAGAATCTTGATGCAATGAATGTTGCAGCACAATCAACTCTCAGTCAGGCAAAAGATGCTCTCTCCAGGATTGAGATGCTATACAATAATAGATCTATTCCTGAGATACAGTACGTAGAGGTGAAGACCAAATATGAACAGGCAGAGTCAGCTGCCAGAGTAGCTGCCAGAAACCTATCCAATGCAACTTTAAGAGCCCCATTCAGCGGAGTGATTGGTAAAAGAAAGATCGAGGAGGGAGAGTCGGCGGTTCCGGGTATTTGTGTCCTCACATTAATGAAAATTGAGAGTGTGAAGGTTAAATTCGCTGTACCGGAAAATGAGATTGCCTCTGTCAACAAGGGATATCAGGCAAAAGTCACTCTCGGAGCCCTACCGGGCAGGCTCTATGTGGGAAAAATAACCGACAAGGGGGTTTCTGGAAATATGCTTTCACATACATATGATGTAAAAATCACACTTCCCAACCCTAAAAAAGAGATGCTTCCCGGCATGGTATGCAGGGTAACAATCCCGGGCTCTTCAAACGAAAATAGCGCTATCGTTCTCCCCAACAGAGTTATACAAACAGATTCCGACGGAAGATATTTTGTATGGACCGCTCAAAGCGGAATAGCTTCAAAGAGATATGTAACTCCGGGAGCTCTTACCGAAAATGGAGTTGTTATCGCATCGGGGCTGGCTAAAGGAGATACGGTAATAGTAGATGGAAGTGAAAAGATCAGCGAAGGAACAAAAATATCATACAATGGAGAGAAGTAATGGAAAGAGAAGGCTTATCGAGTGGGCGCTGACTCACCATAAGCTAATTGTACTGTTAATAGGTGTTCTTGTAGCTTTCGGCATATACTCGCTGATTGTTATGCCTAAGAATGAGTTCCCAACCTTTACAATTCGTCAGGGCGTTGTTGTAGGAGCATATCCTGGAGCTACAACTAAAGAGGTTGAGGATCAGCTCACAAAACCGCTGGAACGCTTTATCTGGACATTCAAAGAGGTGAATAAAACCAAGACCTACTCTCTTACCAAGGATGGATTTGTCTATGTATTTGTTACCCTTAATGATAATGTTTATAAAAAAGATGAGTTCTGGAGTAAATTCAAGATTGCCTTAAGTCAGTTTAAATCGCAGCTTCCTCCCGGGGTGCTTGCCCTTATAGCAAATGATGATTTCGGAGACACATCTGCACTGCTTATAACACTTGAGGGCAGAGATAAAACATACAGAGAGCTGGAGAGCTATCTCGACAAGCTTGAAGATAGATTGAGAAAAAACAAGGCGATAGCAAATTTCAGACGCTATGGGGTTCAGAAAGAGCAGATTGGTGTATATGTAAGTCAGGAGAAGAGTGCAGCTTACGGTATTAGTAATAATCTGCTGCTGGCTAATATTTTCACTCAGGGTACCACTATATTGAGTGGGAGAATAGATAATGGAAGCGTTAAGGTTCCTCTTCACATTTCGGAGACCTACAAGAGTGAGCGCGAACTATCGCAACAGGTTGTATACGCCGATCCTACCGGAAACATTCTCAGATTGCAGGATATAGCTACCGTTAAGAGAGAGTACCCAAAGCCATCATCCTACATCGAAAATAACGGGAAAAAATGCGTTCTGCTATCCCTGGAGATGAACAGCGGCAACAATATTGTCAAATTCGGAAAAGATGTCAATAAAATTCTCGACCAATTTGAGAGCGAGCTTCCTGAAGATGTTGACATATACAGAATTACCGACCAAAGTAAGGTTGTTAGCGATTCTGTAAACAACTTTCTAAAAGAGTTGCTAATTGCAATTGTAGCAGTGATTCTCGTAACAATGGTGCTTCTTCCTCTTAGAGTCGCATCGGTTGCCGCAGCAACAATTCCGATCTCAATATTTGTATCGCTGGGTATTTTCTACTCAATAGGTATCGAACTTAATACCGTGTCACTTGCGGCACTAATAGTCACGTTGGGAATGATTGTGGACAACTCCGTCGTAATAATTGACTGCTATCTTGAGTATATCGACGAGGGTATGGATAGATGGAAGGCGGCAGTGAAGAGCGCAACAGAGTTCTTTATGTCGATATTCAGTGCTACGCTGGCTATCAGTATTACATTCTTCCCTTTCATACTCACTCTCTCCGGACTCTTTAAAGATTTTGTAAAGATAATGCCTGTGGCAATGACAGTGATTTTGATGTTCTCATTCATAGTCGCCGTGATGCTGGTTCCTTACATGCAACTCGTACTGATTACAAAAGGGCGCATCAAGAGAAAGAATCGAAGAAGTCTCCTGGAGATTGTACAGAGCGGATACGACAAATTCATAAACCTATGTTTCAGCCATATAGGAAGAACATTGGCAATAGGCGCAGTGGTAATTATTGCAGGAGTGATTCTGTTTGCCAATCTGCCTCAAAGGTTGATGCCTGTTGCCGAGAGAAATCAATTTGCTGTCGAGTTCTCTCTTCCCGAAGGTACAACTATAGAGCAGACATCTGCAGTTGCCGACTCTATGAGAAGGATTTTGGCAAAAGATGAGAGGGTAAAATCTATAACAACCTTCATTGGGGCAAGTTCACCGCGATTTCATACAACATATGCCCCATCACTTGGTGGAAGCAATTTTGCACAATTCATAGTAAATACAAACGGGAACAAGGAGACAATTGAACTTTTAGACGAATACTCGCTCAAATATGAGAACTATTTCCCTCAGGCAATTGTCAGATTCAGACAACTGGACTACACCGAAGCCACCTACCCTGTTGAGGTTCGGCTAAGTGGCGATAATCGCCAGCTTCTTGCAAAGTATGCCGATAGCGTTAAAAGCCTTATGCAGGAAGATAAAAGGTTGAGAGTGATTAAAACATCACTTCTCGAGACTACACCTGGAGTGAACATAGAATTAAACAGCGACGAATCTATAAGACTTGGAGTTAACAAGACCCTGGCATCACTGAGCCTGGCAATGAGATTTGGCGACGGACTGCCAGTGACAACTCTATGGGAGGGTGACTACCCGATGAAAGTTATGCTCAAGGAGGAGAAGAGCGACTCGCTGGGATTCCAGGACCTTAGCAACACATATATAAACTCTCTGATACCCGGCAACAATGTTCCATTAAGGCAGATTGCCGATATCAAACCCGACTGGAATAGTGGGCAGATACAGAGAAGAGGAGGCATAGAGACTGTTTCGATAACAGCCGATGTTGCACGAAACGAGAATGTGAACAAAATGACAAAGATCGTTGAGAGGGGTTTAAAGGGTATAAATTTCCCATCGGAAATAGATGTCTCCATGGGGGGATCTATCGAGAGAGATAACGAGGTACTACCTGAGATAATACTGGGTTTGATTGTAGCTATTATTGTTATATTTATGATTCTGCTCTTCCACTTTAAAAAGAATAGCCTGGCAACCCTAGTGATTGGCTCAATGGTATTCTCACTTCCAGGAACAGCATTAGGTTTATGGGTAATGGACAAAGATATGAGCCTTACGGCAATACTTGGAGTTGTATCGCTGCTCGGAATAATTGCTCGTAACGGAATTATTATGATCGATTATGCCGAAGAGCTTCGCAAAAGCGGAATGGCTCCCCGCCAGGCAGCAATATCTGCAGCATCCCGCAGAATGAGACCGATCTTCCTTACCTCGGCCGCAGCAAGTATGGGTGTAATTCCTATGATCCTGGGAGGCAATCCTCTCTGGTCACCTATGGGTGCCGTGGTATGCTTCGGAACAATCGTATCGATGCTCCTCATCATTACCATATTACCTATACTCTACTATAAAATATTTCAAAACGCCGAACTAATTACACAACCAGCTAACAGTGAAGAGATATGATAAAAAGAATCTATATATTCAGCCTGATAATATTATTGTTTCCAATAACATCAGAGGCACAGAGTCTAACTCTTGACGAGTGTATCAAACTAGCACTGAACAATAATGTAGATATTATAAATTCGAAGCTCACAGTAGATGAGGCAACATTAACAAGACGTGAGGCTTTTACGAAGTATTTCCCCGACGTATCTGTCGGAGGGGCGTCTTTTAAAGCCGCCGATCCACTTGTAGATATGAGTTTTAGCATTGCTGCGGTGGGGCTTACTGTACCTATACAGATGCTTAAAGATGGTAATGTTGCTGCGGCGACAGCCGTTCAACCGATATTTGCCGGCGGAAGAATCTACAATGGGAACAGACTGGCCAGAGTTGGAGAGGAGGTAGCAAAACTCAAAGCCGACCTCTCTCAGGATGAGATTATAAGAAATACGGCCTCCTACTATTGGCAGATAGTCTCTCTCAAGGAGAAGCTGAAAACAATCAACAGTGCAAAAGATCAGCTTGCAGGAGTTAAGCGCAGAGTTGAGAGTGCCGTTAAGGCAGGAGTTACGAACAACGGAGATTTGCTTAAAGTTGAACTTGAGAGTCTGGAGCTGGAGAGTAATGAAATAAAGGTCAGGAATGGAATAGAGATCTATAAAATGCTTCTTGCACAGTATATTGGGGGCTCTATCAAAAGTAATGAATTCGATGTATCCGATACGGCGTTTATTAACCCGGACTCTCCGGCGAGCTATTTTATTCCGGCAGAAGAGGCTCTCCTTAGACGAAGTGAGAGTCAGCTCCTGGATAAGAGCGTAGAGGCACAGAAACTAAAAGTTAAGAGCGAAACAGGCAACTATCTGCCTACTGTAGGTGTGGGTGCATCCTATTTTTACCACGACCTATCCGGTCACAATACCAGGAACTCAATTCTCTTTGCAACAGTGAAGGTGCCGATTTCTGGATGGTGGGGAGGAAGCAGTGCAATTAAGAGGGAGAAGATTGAACTCAAGAAGGCTATAAACGAAAAGGAGAACAATAGTGCTCTCCTTAAAATCGATATAAATCAGTCTTGGAACGAATTGCAACAAGCATACAAACAGATCGAGGTTGCCAGAAAGGCTATAGCTTCATCTTCGGAGAACCTCAGGTTGAGTACCAACAACTACAATGCCGGTATTACAGATATAACCGACCTGCTGGATGCCCACACAAAACTGAGACAGAGTAACAACTTCTATAGCGATGCTTGTTGCGATTATGAGATTAAATTGATCAAATACCTGCAGGTAACAGGTCAGCAATAACTATTTAAGCTGACCTGTCTCTGCCTTTTTAATCATCTCTGAGTTGGCAGATATGAAAATCTCTACTCTGCGGTTTTTTGAACGACCCTCAACCGTAGAGTTATCTGCGATCGGATCGTCAAATGCATACCCTTTTGTTGTAAGCCTTGCTCCGTTGACACCTTTAGCTACAAGGTAGCCCTTAACGCTGGCAGCTCTATCTTCGGAGAGCTTCTGATTGATCTCTCTTGATCCGGTATTGTCGGTGTGGCCGTAAATGTTAACATCGGTATCCGGATTGTTGAGCAGAGATTGTGCGAACTCATTAAGAGCATTTTGCGAAGTTGTGCTAAGTGTGCTCTTACCTGTCTGGAAGAGAATACCATCGGCAAAAGTAACTTTAATAGCTGTAAGACCGTTCTTATCGCTTACAGTGTCTACCTGAGCACCCTGAATCTTTTCAAGTTCGGCCTTCTGCTTGTCCATTTTTCTTCCGATAATTGCACCGGTACCTGCTCCAACAGCTGTTCCGATTGCAGCACCAATAGCTGCACCTTTGCCTTTACCTGCAATTGCGCCGATACCCGCTCCGAGTATAGCACCGCCACCTGCTCCAAAGAGAGTTCCCTTTGCTGTGTTGCTCATTGTTCCACATCCGCCCAGCACTAAAGAGCCGGCTAAAATCATTGAAATAAACTTTTTCATAAAAATTTGTTTTATATTGCTTAAATGTAAATTTACATAATTCGCCCTGTCCACCCAAATAAACATTGATGGGATTCAAAAGTTCAACTAAATCTCATTGATTTATTATTTTATGAGCTCCGGTTTAATAATATCCGTCCACAATTTGTAGCCTTTGGCGTTCATATGTAGCTTATCATTGAGAAAAATTGTGGTATCAATGACTCCCGAAGGCATCATAGCCTTGCTGACATCTATATACTCAACTCCATCGCTATTTGCAGCATAAGCTTCAAGCATATTGTTAATTAGAATTTGCTTTGCAAGAACGCCGGCTCTTGATGGCGATGGCTTAAATGAGACAATAAACACTTTTACTCCGGGAAAATCTTTTTGGACCTTTTGGGTGAATAGCCTGAAAAGATCGAGTATAATATATGTATCCAATGCATCCTCGTTTGTGATATCATTCTCTACATATAATACTACTTTCTTTGCCTTAAACGGCTTTACAACCTTATCATACCTGTAAAGGATATCCCTTATGGTTGCACCTCCAAAACCGTTATTCAGAACCCTGAGCGGTTTCATATCTTCATATACCGATCTCCAGCCTCTTATCGAAGAGCTTCCTACAAAAAGTACATCAAGATCTTTCGTAAGATTTTTATCCCCCTTTTTTGCATAAATTGCATCTATCTCACTCTGATATCTCTGTTTAAGATCTATTTTGTCCTTAAATGTGGATTTAAGATCTATACTCCATACAACAGAATTTCCACTCTTCTTGTACTGCGCCTCAACATTAGATGTAAAGAGCACCAAGAGAGCTGCCAACAAAAGAGTTCTCAATTTGATTTTTTTCATAAAGCAGTTTAATAAATTACTCAAGATCACACAATTTTACCTCGAACAGGTCTAACGGCAGCATCTTTGAGTTTAATATGTTGCCGGACATACTGTTTCGGAAAGCATACCGCAAAAATAGGGCTTTTTTTACATTTTTACAGTACAAAATCACTCTATTGCCTTCTATTCTGAATGTTGCAGGATAGTATATCTGCCCGTCACCGGAAATTTCAAAGAGTGACTCTTTATCGGTCACAACAATTCCATCATATAAATTCCTAAGTGTCAGAGTTATTGAATCTCCCTTAACGACAGCTTTGTGGAGAGCCGGATAATCAGCACTATATGAGCTTAGACCATAGGTCTTAGTGAGTGCCTTTAGTGCTAATCTTTCACCTACCTCTCTCTTTCTTGGAGGGTGAATATTAAGAGGATCGCCAAGATCTGTCGTAATTACAACATCGGCATTACCTATCCCTCTGTATGCACTGCTCATAATCGCTCTCATCTGAGAATATTCGCTCAGATTGTGTCCATTACCTTTCCAGGGAGCGATCTGCACATAGTAAAAGGGCAGATTCTTACCCCAGGCCGATCTCCAACCTTTAACCAGATCTGATAACATTTCGGGATATAAATCCCTGTTACTTATATTCGCTTCGCCCTGATACCAAAGAACTCCTCTTACACTGTATTTTACTAAAGGATTAATCATTCCGTTATATAGGGATGAAATGAGAAATGCGTTTGGCAACCCTTCGTATGGCACTCTCTTAACGCTGTACAAATCGAATGTTTTTTTATAATACCACTCTCCTGCGAGAGATATTGTTTTATCGGCGTATGATATATTCATCTCCTCCCTGTTTCCGATTATCCCTCCATTCCACAGAGTAGTGATCATATTTACAGAGAGCAGATTGACACCTTTACGCGTCATTCGCGAAGGGATATTAACCCGTGGATGTCTGTAGGCTTCCGAAGGTAATATTGCCTCATAGACAAGATTCCCGTTGAAAAATATCTGGCAGTTACGATCTATCTGCGGTAGAGATAAAGTGAGATCGTGAGAAGCATCAAGTTCAATTTTTTTATAAAGGAAGGTACCTCCCAACTCCCCTCCTCTCGGTGTATTAAAAAAGTAGTTCGGCAGATTCAGAACATTGAGCCCGTCCGAAAATTCCATTGCAAGAGAATCACTTTTCCCCCGCTGAGAATCATCTATCCAACTCCTGAATCTTTTAACTGCCTCATCCCTTCCCAGTGCTCCGAAAGCTATCTCATCCTCCCGTTCTACCCTTTTATCATTGTAAATAGCTCCTTTGGCAAAATCACCTGGAATCCAGCTCTCAACAGGAGATCCTCCGTAGGAAGCATTTATTATACCTACAGGCAAATTCAGCACCTCCCGGAGTTTAGCTGCATAAAAGTAACCAACTGCCGAAAACCATACTACATCTTTGCTATTCTTACTTTTCCACCCTCCGTTCATTGGTACTGACTCCTGAGGATAGAACTTTTCGCTGCGGGCAACATTGAAGCATCTGAGGTATCTATCTTCGGGACCGTTAATGACCCCTGCCGCTCCTTCAACCTTTATATTGTTGTTGGGATCCTCGTGAAAAGACATCTCCATATTTGATTGTCCCGAAGCGAGCCAAACCTCTCCCACCAGAATATCATCTATCAAGATTCTTTTACCGCAGGACTCCAAAATGATCGTATAACTTTTATAACTACCTGCGGGAGTTTTAAGAATGGATGACCAATTCCCTTTTGCATCCGCAACTGCAATCTCTCTTTGCCCCCATGAGGCTGAGATTTGTACCTCTGCACCGGGGAGTGATTCTCCCCATACTGTAACTTCGCTCTTTTGTTGAAGAACAGCTCCGTTTGAGTATAGATCTGAAACAGAAAATCTCCCGCTACTCTGTGCAATAACGGGGAATGACATTAAAAGTAAAGAGATTAACAGTGCAATTCTTCTCATATTTTATATCTCCTCCTGGTCGTCACTCCACGAATATGTCTTAAAAACGCTTACCGGCAATCCGTTAGACGATCTCAGGTTGGTTGTTTTTGTGTAGCTCCATCCCATTCTTGCAGCAACAGGTGTTTGGACAAGGGGCGATGTTAGCTCAACTGTGTTTCCTTTAATTACGGCATCTGCCTTGTAAAAAACCCTGTCTGCACCACATATTTCAAACATTGTAGGGGAGAGTCCGTCTGCACTCTTTAACCCCCCATCTGCATAATCAAATTTAACAATAATAACCTTTCCCTCAATCTTTGCAGAATTAAATACCGGACAGCGGTAATCGGCGTAAGAGCTCTTTCCGTAATGTTGGGAGAGTGCAAGCCAGGCGAGCCTAAGTCCCACATCTCTCTTATTTTTTGGGTGGATGTCGGTTATATCCCCAATATCGTCATTAACCTCCACTGCGGAATTAGGAATTACTTTTGCGGCCTCTGCCTGAGAGAATCTCATTGCCGGATTCGAATAATTTGTTCGGTAGTTCCAGGCTCTCTGGTAAGGTGCAATCTGTGAGATGTAAAAAGGTATGGATTTACCCCATATTTCTCTCCAACCCTCAACCATTCGCGATAAGAATTTAGGATAGATATATGGTGAACCCTGATTATTCTCTCCCTGATACCAGATCACTCCTGCAACAGGGATATTCTTTAAGGGGTATATCATTGCATTGTAGGCACTTCCGGGCAGATGTGGAGATCCGTCGGTATGTGCGCTGCTTCGTGTCTGAATATCTGCCGAAAGTTCAGCGTCGGAATTCACCCATGATGCATCCATCCATACCTCTATTGCAGTATTACCCCAGTTTGATGCTATTAACCCAACTGGTACATTGAGTTCGCTAAAGATTTTTTTGCCGAAATAGTATCCGGCTGCACTAAAACTGCCGGCTGTGGATGGCATACATGGAATCCAGTCCGCATCAATAGTCTCCACTGGTGTGGCAGATGTCTTTCGCGTAACATTAAGTAACCTGATTTTAGGATAATTTGCCGATGCCGCCTCTTCGGTTCCACCGGTTGTACTGCTGAGCGTCATCTGCATATTTGACTGTCCAGCACATATCCAAACCTCTCCTATCAAAAGATTGGTAATATTCACAATGTATCTGCCCTCCACAGATATTTCGTGAACCTCCATCGAACCCTGAGGTGTATTTATCGGTATACTCCAGGAGCCATCGGAAGATACATTCACAATATGCGGCTCGCTCTCCCAGGAGCATGTAACTCTTATTGGTTCTCCGGGAGTACCTTTCCCCTGAATTTTGAATACGCTGTTCTGTTGTATAACCATATTGCTCTTGAGAGAGGAGGCCACCTCAACCGAAGAGTTACTGACAAACTTGCCCTCACTGCCGTTTCCGCCTCCCTCTTTAGAGCAGGAGACAAGCACTAGGATCAAGAGGAGATATATAACCCTTTTCACTAAAGCTCTCCTTTTAATAATTTATCAACCAATTCATTAAAATCGGCAGTTGCTACTCCTACATATTTATCTGCACCACCATAGTAGACATACAGTGTTCCGTCTTTAACTACGTTGCCTGTCGGAAATACACAACCTTTATAGAAACCCTCCAACTCATAGTCGAACTCAGGCTCCATTATAAAATTCCTGGTTCTTGCTATTACCTTCGAAGGATCTTTCAAATCCAGCATTACAGCCCCTACTCTGTAATAACCCTTTCCTCCGTTCTCAACTCCGTGGTAGAGAAGAAACCACCCTTTATCCGTCTTTATCGGAGGAGTGCTCCCTCCAACCTTCTCCTCCCAACCTCCATCTATTCCCTCTATGAGAATCTTGCTGGGCTCGTTCCAATCAAGGAGATCATCGGAATATCTTATCCAGATTGCCGGATACTTGGGGCCATATTTCTCACCTACCCACTCCTTGGGACGGTGGATCATAACATATTTTTCACCTACCTTTTCCGGGAAGATAATCACATCTCTGTCGTCCAGTCCGGATTGTGTAAGACGTCCCAGCCTGTGCCACTCTTTAAAATCTCTTGTAATAGCCAATCCGGTATTTGCAATGTTTTTCTTAAGGAACTCAGGTGCATTACTTCCGAAATCCTGTGTCAGTACCTCATCGTGTGCGAATTTCCAGTACTGACCCGGAGGAAAAGGGCGAAATGCGTAAGTTACATAGAAGTATTCATCGAATTTGACAATTCTGGCATCCTCAACACAACCGGAATCTGGACCATCCGGCGTCGGTTCAAAGCAAGGTTCGTTATGCTCTCTTTTAAAGTTAAAACCATCATCACTGGTTGCCAGTCCAAATCTTATTACATGACTATCATCATCTCCCGCCGCTCTGTATAGTAAATAAAATTTCCCGTTTTCATACCATGCTCCAGGGTTACATACCACCAAATTCTCCCATCTGTTCTCTTCGTGTGGCTTAAGGACAGGGTTCCCGCTAAATTTTTTAAGTTTCATTCTGTTTATTAATTAGTTCTATTACCAAAATATTATCAACATAGCAGTGAATGTTGCTAAGAGTAAATAAGATACAAATCTGTAATTTTTATAAAATGGAATTCCTTTTAAAGTAAGTGTGTCCTCTTTAAAGACCTGCCGGTTCCATACTAGCCCTTCAATTCTAGCATAATCAGGCGCTTTTGACATAAGTGAGTAGATCACCATAACAGCAACACTAAAGGCCATATAGATCGGAACTGTATTGAGAAAGTGCATATGTCCGAATATTGAGGTTCCGGTATTGATTTTAACCACCATATTCACTAAACCCGGTATAGCACCGATGATCATTCCGAAAAATGCTGCATTGGCATTTATCCTTTTCCAGAACAGGCCAAGCATAAACGCAGAAACGATCGGCGGTGCGAGCATTGAAAGCATCTCCTGGTAATACTTCACCAGTGAGCTGAATCTTGTACCGATCTGCGGAGCCCACAGTACTGCGATAATAAGTACAACAATCGAAACTATCCGACCCACCTTTACCTGCTTCTCTGCCGATGCATTTTTATCAAAGGTTTTGTAAAAATCCATGGTAAAGAGCGTCGCTACGGAGTTTAACAACCCACTCAAAGATGAAGTTAGAGCTGCAATTAGTGCTGCGAGTAAGAAACCCATTGCTCCCGCAGGCAACATATTTATTATCAACGAAGGATAGACCATATCGGACTTTGAAAGATCCGGGAAAAACTCCCTGGCCATAACTCCTGGTATAATAATTATGAAGAGGGTAAGAAGCGTAAGAAATCCTACCATCAGAACACCCTTTCTTCCGTCGTCCAGACTCTTGGATGAGAGCACCCTCTGAACAAGTTGCTGGTTATTAGTCCAGAAGAAGAAGCCCAGAATAGGTATACCCAGAATCATCCCAAGCCAGGGTACCGAAGGGTCACTCATTGGCCTTACCAACTTCATTGTGATATCATTATTCCTCATCATATCAAATATGTAGGAGGCTCCCCCTTTGGCAGATATAATTATCGTAAGGCAGATAGCCCCTACTGTAAGCACAATGCCCTGAATAAGATCCACACGGATTGCCGATGAGAGACCGCCCGGTATTGTATATGCAGCAACTATAAGCGCAAAAATCACTACAAAGATCTCCATAGACACTTCAGGGAACAGAAGCTTCATAACCAGTGCTGCAGCATAGAGCGCCCCGGCAGCATCCAGGAATACATTGATAATTATTGTAATAGCCGAAAAATAGTATCTGCTCTTTGCATCAAATCTCTTGCCGAAAAATTCAGGAATTGTATAGACACCCGATTTGATATAGAACGGGAGAATGAACCATACAAAGACCAGCATAACAATTATAGCCATAAAGCTGTAGTTGAAGACACCGATGCCTGTTGAGTACGCATCCCCGCTTTGACCTATAAGCGTGGAGGACGAAATACTTGCTGCAAACATTGAGAATCCCACTACAGGCCAGCTCACAGAACGGCTGGCGAGAAAATAGCTCTCGGCAGAGCTGCTCTTTCTGTAACGGTATCCAAGCAGAACAATAAAGATAAAATAGGCTGCAATTACAACCACATCGAGTAATCCCAAAACTCCGTGAGTCATATTATTTATTATTTCAGTTTATATCCGGGCAGATCTTCTCTGCAAATTCATTTAAAAAACTCCCCGCCCCGGAGGATGGGGAGTACACACTAACAATAACCTAACCAAAACTACCTTTTAACACCGATGCAATAGCGCCAAGGATTTGCAATCACACCATCGTAGGCATTGTAGATCCAGTTCCAGCTGCCTACAAAAAGACCCAGAGATTTAACGTTAAATATCAGAGTATTATTGGTGAATGTATATCCTTTCTTACTATTCGGCTTATATTCGAACGGAACATCTCTCCTGAATGTAGCCGATATTATCAGCGCTCCGCTGGCATCTTTTATAAGGTACTCATCGGTTACAACATTGTGCTCCCATTTACCTCCGCTCTTAGGAATAAGCCTGTAAATACGGGATGCATCATCAGTTCCGTTTTTCCACTTGAAGTCGGCATATTTTCCGTCCGGTCCGGGATTATTTATAATGTTTCCAACGGAATTTCCCGACTCTGTAAAACCAGTCTGTTCGAAAGTGATAATATTATCCATTTCACAACTAGGTTTGTTGTCAAGAAACTCACTTACAAGTGTTCCGATATTCACCCAGTGGTCACCACCATAAGCTCCACCATCACAACCTCCGTAAACCATCATCTCGGTAATTTTCCAGTCACCTTTTATAGGTTCGGCAAAAGGTATCATGTTTACCTTCCACTCCAACTGCTGTCCGTTTGCCCCGGTAACAACAATCTTTGCCTGATTTGATGCATTGTCAAAATCGACAACATCACCCGATTTCATATTGGCAGTTGCGCCCCATGAGGGAACCAGCGACAGAAGTTTAATCTTCTTGGATCCGGTTGCATCAAGGTTATACTTAAACGATATGGTAGCATTCTCACCACTTCTTGTTATTGTGGCAAGACCAATCTGGTTCTCAAATTTGATCTCTGTAATATTTCTCTCTTTGTTCCAGCCTCCATCATTGATATCTTTCATAATATCCTTTTGACAGGAGATTAGGGCGATAGATCCCAGTACAGAGAATATCATAAATTTTATTATCTTTTTCATATCTCTCCGGTATTAAGGTTATTTTAGATTTGGATTGAGGTCGATCTCTCTCTGAGGAATTGGGAAGAAAGCCAGAGAAGCATCACTTACACCCGAAATATCGGTATCTGCACGTCCGAAGCATTTCTTTCCCTGTACTTTAGCCCTTACAAGATTGAATCTTCTTAAATCTTCGAGTCTTTTATGCTCAAAACAGAGTTCAAATGCCCTCTCCTGAAGAATAGCAAGCCTGAAGTCTGCATCAGAAGCAAATTCCGATGCCTGATACTGTTTACCGTTTACTCTTGCAGTAACTCTGTTCAGCCACTGAAGACCCTGATCCTTGCCAAGAGCTTCGGCGTAAACCAACATTATCTCCGAATATCTTATTAGATATGATGGCACACTTGTTCTCTCAGTCCCGTTTGCATTTACATCCAGGTACTTTGATGTAAATATATAGTGAGTAAGATTTTGAGGCACCATTGATTCAGCAGTATAGGTTGTTCCCGATTTCTTGTAGTATGCATTATGGAAGAAGGTGAGTCGTTTATCCACAGCACTGGCGCTCTCCATATCTGCCCTCAATTTATCCGTTGCAACACATACCGACCAGCCGTCACAGGTAAGTCCGTAAGAACCGTCCACCGGACTCTTCACATAGTAGGCAGCACCTCCGTTTCCAGGAAGGAAATATCTTGGAAGTTTAGAATAATCTCCCTCTGTCGAACTTCCCTCTCTGTAGTGTGAAAGCAGGAATATATGCTCAGGACCGTTTTGTTTATCACAGTTGTATACATTATAGATGTCCGGATCAAGAGAGTAGACTGTCTGTTCAGGGTTATCCACAACCTTTTTTGCCCATTTTGCAGCTTCGGTATAGTATTGTGCCACATTAACAGTAGTCATATCTTTATATTGCAATGCATTATGCTCTTTTGCAGATGCCAGGAAGAGGTATGTCTTCGCCAACATCGACCAGGCTGCAACCTTGTCTGCACATCCAGGCATACGATTGATTGTCAGAAGCTCTTCAGCTTCAGTAAAATCTGCCAGAATCTGAGTATAAACCTCGTCCAAATCTTTTGCAAGTTTCGGGAATGACTCTGTGGTTGAGAGCTTCATAGGAACACGGCCATACATCCAGGCTAACTGATAATATGCATATCCTCTGAGGAAGTAAGCCTCTCCAAGAATTCTGTCCTTCTCGCTTTGTGAGAAAGAGGCTGTAGGCACATTCTCTATAATATCACAAGCAGAGTTTATTGTACGATAAAGTGTCTTATAGAAGTTCATAATCCAGATGTTATCCTTAAGAACACTTGTTTTCCATTCGGTTATTTCGGGATAGGGAACATCGTCCATTCTGTTATTATATGCTATATCGGTAGTCATATCACCAAAATAGATAAGCATTACACTATAGTCTATATCGCACATGGATCTGTACGCCGACAAGAGTACCGATTGAGCTCCCGATTCGTTTGAGAACATATTCTCTTTAGAATATATTCCGTAAGGATTCTCTTTAAGATCACAAGAGCTTATTAAAAGCGTGAAGAGAATAAATATTGATATAATGTTTCTTTTCATCTTATTATCAATTAGAATTTAAAGTTAAAGCCCAATGTGAGTAATCTGTAACCAGGAAGACCTCCCCAGTAAATTCCGTCCAGACCTGTCTTTTGAGGGTCATAGCCTGAGAATTTTGTTAATGTAAAGAGGTTGGTAGCATTCAACGTAACCTTAGCACTCTTGATGACATACTTGCGGTTTTTGAAGTTGAAATTATATGAAAGATTCACATTCTGAAGTTTAAGATACGATCCATCTTCGACCCAGAAGTCGGAGAACCTGTACTCATATCTTGATTCGCGAAGGCTTGGGTATTTATTGCCCGGATTATCCTGTGTCCACCTCAAAGGCATTGTCTTTGGTGTTCCGAACATCTGCGTATTAACAACATCGTTTCCGAAAGATCCGTTAAAGAATAATTCAGCCTCGAAATTTTTCCACTGAAGATTTACCGACAAGCTGGCAAGAAAATCGGGGTTAGGATCACCGATAATTGTCTTATCCCCATCATCAACTACTCCACTCTTGTCATAATCGACATATTTAATCTCGCCCGGCTTTGCCATATCACCTGTCAATCCGGCCTCAAGTCCCTCCGCCAGCGTCTGAACAATGCCGTCGGTTTTGAAACCGTAGAATACATTCACGGGTTTGCCTATTGCAAGAATATTTAATCCAGTTTCGCGGAAACCGGAAGGGACCGATCCCCAGTATTGGAACTGCATATTGTCCTTAGGGTCGATATTGAACCCAACACTTTTCACATCGCCAAGGTCTGTTAGCTTATTTCTGTTTACTGAAACAATTGCAGTAGCAGAGACCTTAAGAGCGCTGTTTTTTGTAATATCTCCACCGATAGTAACCTCTATACCCCTGTTAAGAACAGTACCTCCGTTTATCTTCTTTCTGTCAAAAGCCGATGAAGGCGGAAGATATCCATCTCTGAGCAGATTATCGGTACGTTTGTAATATGCATCGACAGTCATCCTTATTCTGTTTTCCAACATCGACATATCAATACCAAGGTTAGTCTGGGTAGTTGTCTCCCATTTTAGAGAAGGTGCCCCCAGACCTTCGAAGATCCTGATTCTTCCGTTTGGTCCTGTCCAGGCAGATACAAAACCCTGACCAATAGCATTTACCCACTCGTTATCGTAATAGTATAGAGCTTGACCGTATCTAGGCAGCGTCTGATAGGCAGATATCCCCTGATTTCCCGAGGTACCGTAGCTAAGACGAAGTTTCAATTCATCAAAGGTATTCCAGCTCTTTACAAAAGGCTCTTTGTGCGCCTTCCAGCTTACAGCTCCCGAGGGGAAGAAGGCATATTTATTATCATCCCCAAATTTTGAAGAGCCGTCCATACGAGCAGTTACGGTAGCAAGATATTTATCTTTGAATGAATAGTTTGCGCGGAACATTGCAGATACCAGCTCCGATTCGGAGAGTGAATTCGAAACTCTCATCTTTTCGGGACTACCCGAAGAGAGATTCTCATTTCCCAGAGCCGAATTGATAAAGTCTTCGGCGGTGAGCACCGATCCTCTTCCGGTTGAGTACTCGTATGAGTAACCGGCCATAGCATTTACATTGTGATCGCTTCCGAAATTTTTATTAAATGTTAGATATGCGTCAACGGCTGCATTCTGGCCTGTCCAGTTGGTAATCTTTCCGTAGCCGTTGCGCAGATTTCCCTCTGAAGTATATTTAGCCGGCTGGAAGTAGTCATTAACAGAATTCCCGTATTTATAACTTGCCTGGCCGGTGAATTTGAGCCAATCTGTAATCTCTGCCTCGAGCCCAAGCATAGTGATGCTGTCGAATCCGTGCCAGTAGTTATAACTGTTGTCGGAGATAGCAAGAGGGTGCGAGTAGTCTACACTATTCAAAAGGTAGTATGTACCATCCTCATTATACGCCGGGAATATAGGGTTTCTGAGCCATAACGAATTATTGTACCTGTAATCGCGAGATATGATTTCACTGAACTTAACTGTTATATGGTCTGTAGCTTTATGCTGAATAGAGAAATTAAGATTACCTTTTTTATAGTCATCCTTAATTGACTTACCCTGCTCATATAGATATGAAAGACCGAGATTAAACTGAGTCTTTGCACTTGAACTGCTTATATTTACGCTAAAGTCATTTGTAACAGGCATATCTCTGTAAACAAGATCCTCCCAGGATGTATTATAAGCCCACTTACCTGTAGCTATATCACCAAGCGATGGATAGTAAATACCCGAAGCATCGGTTTTTCCGATATATCTCGGATTGAGTCCCGCATTTATAGATGCCTCATTGCTGAGCTGAGCCATCAGCAACATATCGTACCATCTGTCAAGTTTGGCTGTAAGCTGGTTGAAAGTTGTCTGATTGCTTACGGTAACTTTTGTAGTACCTTCTGCTGCTCTCTTGGTAGTCACAATGATTACACCGTTTGCACCTCTTGATCCATAAATTGCAGAGGCAGAGGCATCCTTTAAAATATCGACTCTCTCGATTTCATCGGGAGAGATCTGCTTAAGTCCACCTGCACTTCCCAGAGGGAATCCATCAACAACCAAAAGAGGAGAGTTATCGGAATATATGGAGCTACCGCCTCTGATTCTTATTGTTGCTCCACCTCCCGGAGAGTAATCGTTTACAACCTGTACCCCGGCAACACGTCCCTGTAGAGTCTTCTCAAAAGATGGTGAGGGTTGAAGGTTCACCACATCCTGTTTTACAGATGCTACCGAACCGGTAAGGTCTGATTTTTTAATACTGCCATATCCCAAAACCACAACCTGATTCAGGAGAGTAGCATCCTCCCTTAAAATAAAATCCAGTTTAACTGATTTTGAGATTATGACTTTTTGAGTTTCAAATCCAAGTGACTGGCAAACAAGAGTCTGCCCCTTGGAAGCAACAATTGAGAAATTGCCGGTAGCATCGGAAGTAACCCCGATGGTTGTCCCCTGCACGAAAATGTTCGCACCGACAATTGGTTCTCCCTTTTCGTCCCTTACGCTACCGGTTACCTTTACATTCTGAGCAAACAGACCCACGCTCAAAAATAAAAGTAAACATAGACTTAGTCTGAATTTTGTCATTGTTCAAGTTTTTAGTTAATAATTAGTCTTTCAATGTAAAGATATCCTCCTCATCAGGAAATATTTTGATTAAATTGGTTGATTTTTTGTGTATTTTTGAACATTAATTTAATATATTATATAACTATCTTATTTACAGAATATTTATATAAATATATTTTGAGGTATAAATTAGTATTATTTTGAAGTTTTTTGTATTATTCTGCTCAAAATCCAATTATTTCACAACAATGCCTTCGGGCATGTTATAGAGTTGTTTTAAATCTTTCATAAATTTTAAGGATTTTGAGTTGTACATAGAAAGAAAATCGGAGGCTGAATTATCTCCTCTGTAAGGACCATATGCGTGAGTCTCACTCTCGTTCCTCCACATCACCACCATTGAGCACAAAACCCCCTGAAGCGGCGCCGATATCTGCCTGGTCCAGTAATCTGCCTGACGTCCCGAAGGTATACCTGTCTCGGTTACTCCGACCGGCTTTTTCTTTCTCATCGAGAGCGCAGAGAGGTAGGCCAGATTGCTTTTAAATGCATTGGTGTTCGTTCCGTGATAACAATCCATACCTATAATATCCACAAATTCATCACCCGGCCAACGGAAAAGCAGCCTCTCGTTTGTTGCAGCCCCATAATCGGAATCCATCTGTGGTGAAATAACATAAAGCACATTGTGCACACCCTTATTATCGCGCAGATACTTTACTATTAACTGCCAAAAAGCAACAAATTCGGAATCGCTGCAGGCACTGCTCCCCCACCAGCTCCAGCTCTGAGTATGCTCGTGAAGAGGGCGGAAGAGGACCGGGATAAGATTTCCGTTATCATCCTTGAGAGAGAGAAGAAATGCAGCAACATTGTCGAGCCACATTTTATATTTTAGATTGTACTCTCCGCCCTCTATCAATATCTTATCAATTATCTTGCTGTTATCCCACGAATTGCCGCCAGTAAGAGGATTTGACTGGTGCCAACATAGCATTGTCACCCCTCCGGCCTTGTAACTGTTTTTAATATATTGACGAAGTTTGTCAAAAGCTATTCCGGTACCATTAAGCGAGGAACCCTTCTCTATTCCGGCAAGATCTACGCTAAGAACAGCGGGATAATCACCGCATAGCGACTTAACATCGCTCTCCCCCTCTATATCTCTCCACCCAACTCCATATGCCGGGTAGTCGTGATGACCGAACATTGCAGACTCCTTCTGTGAAATCCAGAGGTTTGCAAGAAGTGCCTTTGAAGAGGCAGATGCATTTTTATCAACAATCTGTAATTCTGTAACAACCGGTTCGGGATCAGGTGCGGACCCTCCATCTTTGGAACAGGATGAAAAAAGGAGAGCGGCAAATAGGGCAATATAAAATATTCTCTTCATAATCAATCTATTTCTGTAATTAGAACCATCGAATCACTCTTAATATTAACCTTGATCTTTCCGGAAATATTGATTCCTGTTTTATCAGGCATTGGTGGTCTATTTTCATACTTCTTATAATCATCCCTCTCATAACTGTACATCTTAGCACTATTCAGGGCGTAAGGAAGAGCTACTGAGACTTTTTTATCCTCTCCCGATAAATTTAGCAGTGCAACAGTCAGACTTCCGTTAAAGTATGCCGAAACAACATGAATTCCCTCAGTATCGGAAGTGCTCTCCAATATATCCGAGCCTGCAGGAAAATATCTGCACATAAGCGACCACGAATAGTACCACGGACGAATATTCTCCTCCTCGGGCATGTTGTATAGCTTCTCTCCGAATATGTTCCACATTCCCCAAATCTTAATATTGTATTTATCACCTTTATCACCGAATGAGTGCGAATCATCCAGCATCCAGGGACAGACTCCTGCGCCTCCATTATTCATCACCTCAAATGCCAGCAGAGCCATATCTAGTCCATATTCGTGAGTATAGACCGACATGCTGCAATCGGCTCCATCTTTTGACCGAATAAGAGGTGTTTTATCCAGGAGCTCTTTGTGTATTTTATCCCTTAACGAATCTTCTCTTCTCCAGGTTTTAAAACCGGCTTCGCCAAGCAAGAGTCTTTTACCCGAAGGGACCTCCTTCATGACATCCCTGAGCATCTGAGCAAACTTACCGCTTCTCACCTGATGAAAACCCGGGTATGCGTGAATCTCATACAGTCCGGTCAGGGAGTCAATTCTTTCTGCAGCAAGCGCAACTCTATCGGCTGTTGTCAGGTTAAATCGTGGATTTTTGTAATCCAGAACGGCGTCGGGGGCAGCAAATTTTACTTTATCGGTTAGGCCGGGATATTTACTCATCTCATCCCGGATCATATATACCAGTTTAAGATACTCATCGAAATCACCGTCGTAATAAGACCAATCCCCATCGGGCTCATTTACAGGTATGTAATACTTTATACATGAAAAGCCGCACCTGTTGACCAGATAATCGAGATACCTCACGGACATTTTAACCCAATCGGTGCTTAGCTTTAGTGAAGGTTTTGGAGGATTGAACTCTCCGAACATTACCTTAATATTATTAGCCTGACAGTAGGCAAGAACTCTCTTAAGGGATTCCGCTCCCTTCTCCTCTATGTACTCCCCCGTTTTGTAGTCATAATACCTGTAGGGACTGTTTATCATACAACGAACAATCGACATCTTCATAAAGTCGACTCTTTTAAAAATTTTGCCCCACATCTCTTCGGTGAGGGGAGCTCCCCAGGCCTCGGCCTCACAATATGGATCCCACTCCGCCCCATTCCCAAGGTAATCTTGATTTATAACTTTTTGACCTACTTTTACTTCAACCAGTCTGCCAGAGCATGAGAGCAGAAAAAAAGAGGCTAGGATGAATGATAGTGATGATAGTAATGATTTCATCGCGAATTGATTATATAGCTTTAATGTAAAAGTATACCATTCATCGTGAATATTTTTACAAATTTCCGTTAATTATTGACAGATTTTTGAACAATATTTTTAATATTTTATTTTAATAATTATATATCAATGTATTATCCATTATCATGTATAACACAATTTTGAATGAATAATTAAATATTTTACTACTTTTGCCAATAATATTTTAATTATGTCATCAATCCACGCCGAAATAACCAATCTCAACCCCGAGGATATGTTTCTGCTGGCCAATCACAAACCGGCCAAATTTGACTATCCGATACACTTTCATTCCGATTATGAAATTAATCTGGTAATGAATGTATCTGGAAAGAGAATCATTGGAGACTCTGTTGAGAATTTCAAAGAGTTCGACCTTGTTTTGACAGGAAGTAATCTGCCCCACGCCTGGAAAGCCCCCTTCAATAGCAATAATCATATAATCAATATTAAATTTCAGGCAGAGATCCTGGAATCCTGGATTTTGAGCAAAAGGCTGTTTCTTCCTGTAAGAGAGATGCTTGAACGATCTTCCAGAGGGATCCTCTTTTCAGAGGAGACTATCCAGGGCATGAGAGGACGTTTTATTAAACTCAGTCAGTCTCAGGGCTTCTCATCTGCACTTGAATTTATGTCGATTTTGTATGATCTGGCCACCTCTCAAAAGCAGAGGGTACTGGCCAGTACCAACTATAGCTCCCTCTCTGTGGTTAAGACATCTCAAAGCCGGAGAATCAGCATAATCTGCCAGTATATTAACCAGAATTATCATAGAGAGATTACCCTTAAAGAGATTGGAGAACTTGTAAATATGTCTGAATCGGCCATCAGCCACTTCTTCAAAAAGCGAACATCAAGAAATTTCATAACATATCTTAACGATGTTAGAATCGGGAATGCCTCAAGACTTTTGGAGGAGACAACACGAAGTATATCCGATATTGCATACTCTTGCGGATTTAACAATCTCTCAAATTTCAACCATACATTTAAGAAGTACAGGAACCAAACACCAAAAGAATATCGTAACGATATTCAAAATGTAATTACAAAGTATTGATAGATTGATTTTTAAACACTATATTCGTGTAAAAATCAATCTTAGTTATGCGTAACTTATTAAAATCTGCCTTCCTGATAATCACACTCTGCTCGAGCACTATTCTATCTGCCGGCGAAGAGGACTCACTAAAAAATGAGTACAATTACTCTTACGATTTTATAGATGAGGGTGTACATTATGTGTGCATAAACGGAGAAACATACTCTAACTCATACCATTCCAATGTAATATCTCCGGAGATCTACTCATTTATCTCTTATGACGGGCAGATGTTTTTTGCAAACATATGCGGTAAAAAGTACGGGCCCTACTCAACCATTAATGGTGACACACTAGGTACTTTAACCCCGATCGCCCTCTCCGACAATGGAAATTTCGCATTCTACTTCACTAAAAATAAACGCCGCTGGATGAATATCAACGGCAAAGAGTACGGCCCCTATCCAAATGTAGATCTCAGTTCGGTAAATGTCTATAACGACGGATCGTTCACCTTCACTTACCTGGCAAACTCCAGGGAGAGATATGTTATTATAAACGAAAAGCGCTTCGGACCATTTCCTAATATGTCCGATATGAAATCCGGGGTCGCACCTGACGGCTCATATTTCTACGAATACAGCGACACTCTCGGCAATTACTACGTTAATGTTAATGGCAGAGAGTTCCGAATGGAGGATATTACAATCCATAATTACTATAGCTTAAGCGCCTACACATATAAAGAGAACAATAAATACAAACTGCATCTGCCTTGGGGAGAGGAGGGCCCCTACGATGAAATTATATATATAGGTATTAATCAGAAAGAGAGAGAGGTGGCATTCTCATATAGAGTAGATAAGAGCTGGTTCCTGAAGGATGGAGCAGATATTTATGGACCATATAAGTATTTGGAGCCCCAGGGAGCCTTCTATCTGTACAACGGTAAGGTTGTCTTTAAATATACGACACCTAAAGGAATTTATATTAATATCAGTGGTAACTCATACGGACCTTACAATTACATCAAGAGGTTCACGATGACTCCATCAGGCACATTCGGGTATATTTTCGAGGAGAATAAAAGATGGTATGTAAACATTGATGGAAAGATAAAAAGCTCCGGGTATATGTCATTAAACGACCTTTTTCTCTCAGATAACGGAGAGTGGGCATTCTCGTATCAGGAGGGTAAAAATGAGTCATATATTAAGTTAGAAAAGGGTCTTATTGGCCCTAAAAAGGGGTATATTGATGAGATCTTCCTGGATAGCACAGGAAATCCCCTATATCTCTATTCCGCTGACAGAAACAGTTACGTCAGCGCATTCGGAAATGAGCTAGGTCCGTTTGCAATTGTAGATAATCTGGCAGCATTAAGTGGCGGTGAGTATGCTTTTTCGGTTAGTAGTGCAGATAATAGCCGATTTGGCCTTATTATCAACGGTCTAATGTACGGGCCATTCGACAAGCCAGTAAATTTTTTCATTGGAGATGGCGGTAAATATATATTTAATGTTCAGGCAGATAAGCAGAACTATGTATCTGTTAACGGATCCAATTACGGTCCATATTCAAAAATTGAAAGATTCAGAGTATTTGGAAATTGGAGAAAAATGAATCTTTTAAAGAATTGAAAAAGTGATCCGAGAATTAAAAATAAAAAAAGCTGCATTCGTGCAGCTTTATTTTTTGTGGAGAATAAGGGAGTCGAACCCTTGACCCCCTGCTTGCAAAGCAGGTGCTCTAGCCAACTGAGCTAATCCCCCGAGAGATTTTTGTAGTCTCGAGCGGAGTTGAACCGCTGACCCCTACATTATCAGTGTAGTGCTCTAACCAACTGAGCTACGAGACTGTATAGGTAAAATGAAAGCATTGAGAGTATAAGGAGATAAACTTCATCGGTCAAGTACAGCTCCAAAAAGGAGGTGTTCCAGCCACACCTTCCGGTACGGCTACCTTGTTACGACTTAGCCCCAGTTACCAGTTTTGCCCTAGGTCGCTCCTTGCGGTCACGAACTTCAGGCACCCCCGGCTTCCATGGCTTGACGGGCGGTGTGTACAAGGCCCGGGAACGTATTCACCGCGCCATGGCTGATGCGCGATTACTA
>OFJB01000314.1_pt1 | contig 24825 bp, 18 predicted proteins | sample 1775081 | NCBI WGS metagenome assembly OFJB01 (sample SAMN08195771, study PRJEB24354) | sludge metagenome | isolation source: initial sludge from phenol fed wastewater aerobic bioreactor | place: India: Nagpur | collected 2016-06-05
CCCGCCGTCATCACCACCGACCTGCGCCTGAACGAGCCCCGCTACGTCACCTTGCCCAACATCATGAAGGCCAAGAAGAAGCAGCTGGACACCGTCAAGCCCGAAGACCTTGGCGTGGACGTGGCGCCGCGCCTGAAGACCCTCAAGGTGACCGAACCCGCCAAGCGCGGCGCAGGCATCAAGGTGGCCGACGTGGCCGCCCTGGTCGATAAGCTCAAGAACGAAGCAAAAGTCATCTAAGGAGAACAAGAAATGACAACTCTCGTTATTGCTGAACACGACAACGCGTCCATCAAGGGCGCGACCCTGAACACCGTGACTGCAGCTGCAGCTTGCGGCGGCGACGTGCACGTACTGGTGGCCGGCCACAATGCCGGTGCTGCCGCACAAGCTGCCGCCAGCATCGCCGGAGTCGCCAAGGTCATCCACGCCGACGCAGCCGGCCTGGAACACGGCCTGGCAGAAAACGTGGCCGCCCAAGTCCTGGCCATTGCCTCCAACTACAGCCACATCCTGTTCCCCGCCACTGCCAGCGGCAAGAACGTGGCCCCCCGCGTGGCTGCCAAGCTCGATGTCGCCCAGATCAGCGACATCACCAAGGTGGTGAGCACCGACACCTTCGAGCGCCCCATCTACGCCGGCAACGCCATCGCCACTGTGCAAAGCAGCGACAGCGTCAAGATCATCACCGTGCGCACCACTGGCTTTGACGCCGCAGCCGCTACTGGTGGCAGCGCAGCTGTTGAAACCGCCGCCGCCACGACCGACGCCGGCAAGAGCAGCTTTGTGGGCAGCGAAATCGCCAAGAGCGACCGGCCCGAGCTGACAGCCGCCAAGATCATCGTCTCCGGTGGCCGGGCGCTGGGCAGCAAGGAAAAGTTCGACGAAGTCATGACCCCGCTGGCCGACAAGCTGGGCGCTGCCTTGGGTGCCAGCCGCGCGGCGGTGGACGCAGGCTACGCGCCCAACGACTGGCAAGTGGGCCAGACGGGCAAGATCGTGGCGCCGCAGCTGTATGTGGCGGCCGGTATCTCGGGTGCCATCCAGCACTTGGCTGGGATGAAGGACTCCAAGGTGATCGTGGCGATCAACAAGGATCCTGAGGCACCGATCTTCAGCGTGGCTGACTATGGGCTGGAAGCGGATCTGTTCACGGCTGTGCCGGAACTGGTCAAGGCGCTCTGAGCCCCCGCAGATCACAGGCACAGCCCATTCGATGCGATCTGGTTGCTACTAAAAATAGAGCTATCAGCGCTTATTAGATAAGCGCTACAGCTTTTTTATGCCTAAAAATTAGCAGGAGACAAAACCATGAGCACATTCCTTTCCCGTCGCAGGCTGGTCCAGGCCACCGGCGCAGCGCTGGCCGGTGCGGCATTGCCAGCGCTAGCCCAAACCAGCTGGCCCAGCCGCCCGATTCGCATCATCGTGCCTTACACAGCGGGCGGGTTTACCGACCAGATGGCGCGTCTGCTGACGGTGGGCCTGCAAAAGCAATTCGGTCAACCGGTTGTCATCGACAACAAACCCGGTGCGAACAGCATCATCGGCGTGGATGCCGTCGCCAAGTCCGCCCCGGACGGTCACACCTTTGGCGTGGTCATTCCGGCCTTTACCGCCAACACCACGCTCTACCCCAAGCTGCCCTACAACCCCCGCAAGGACCTGATGGGGGTGTCGCTGCTGGGGGTTTCTCCGTTGGTGGCTGCAGTGGCGCCCAATGCACCGTTCAAGACGGTGAAGGAACTGGTGGCCTATGCCAAGGCCAACCCGGGCAAGGTGAGTTTTGCCTCGTCTGGCACAGGCTCTGCAGCGCATCTGACCAGCGAGCTGCTCAAGTCACTGACCAAGACCTTCATGGTCCACATTCCCTACCGCGGCGCAGCCCCGGCGCTGACGGACTTGCTCGGCGGCCAGGTGCCCTTGTTCCTCGACCCTCCGCCCAACCTGATCCAGCCCGCCAAGGCAGGCCGCATCACCCTCATCGGCGTGGCCAGCGAAAAGCGCTTGCCCATGTTGCCTGACGTGCCGACCTTCATCGAGCAGGGCGTGCCCGGCATGTTGGGCAGTACCTGGGCCAGCATGATTGCACCCGCCGGGACGCCGCGCGACATCGTCAAGCGCATGTCGGACGCGGTGAACGCCATCATCCAGAGTGATGAAACCAAGGCCAAGCTCGACACCATGGGCACCTTCGGTGAAGGCACCACGCCTGAGGCGTGCGACGCCTTTTTGGCAGCCGAAACGACCAAGTGGGGTAAGGTGATCCGCGACGCGGGTGTCACGTTGGACTGAGAAGGCGTACACCGGCCTGGCCTGAGGGCCAGGATTTACGCGTAGCGCTTGGCTCGCAGGTTCTCTTTCATCTGCTGCAGGATGGGCTGCAGCGAGCTGCCAATGCGCAGCGCTACGCAGGTGGCCAGCACGTCGATGATGAGCAGGTGCATGAGGCGCGACACCATGGGGCTGTAGCGGTCGTAGCCCTCGGGGTGGTCGGCGGCCAAGTGGATCTGGCAGGTGCTGGCCAGGGGTGAGCCGCTGGCGGTGATGACGATGGTGGTGGCACCGTTGCGGCGGGCGATGTCGGCCGCGTCCATCAGGTCGCGGGTGCGGCCCGAGTTGGAGATGATCACTGCGCAATCGCCCGGGCCCAGCAGGGTGGCGCTCATCACCTGCATGTGGCCGTCGCTGCTGGAGATGGAGGTCACGCCCAGGCGAAAGAACTTGTGCTGCGCGTCCTGCGCCACGATGCCCGAGTTGCCCACGCCGTAGAACTCGATGCGCTTGCCCTTCTTCCAGGTGTCCGCAATTGCGTCGGCCGCGCGCTCGATGGCCACGGTGCTGGCCGCGTTGCGGTACTGCAGGAAGGCCGCGACGGCGTTGTCCACCACCTTCACCAGCACGTCGCCGGTCTTGTCGTCGGCATCCACGCTGCGGTGGATGAAGGGCACGCCTTCGCTCACACTGCCAGCCAGCTTGAGCTTGAAGTCCGCCAGCCCGTCGTAGCCCATGCTGCGGCAAAAGCGCACCACGGTGGGCTTGCTCACGTGCGCGCGCTCGGCCAGCTCGCGCACGGGCAGGCGGGCAAAAGTGCGCGGGTCGGTCAGCACCAGCTTGGCCACGCGCTGTTCGGCGGGGGCCAGCGAGGGCAGGGAGGCGGTGATGCGGTCGAGCATGTCAGTCTGTGAAGGCGGGGCAGGCTGCGCAGGGGCCTTTGAAAAAGGGGCTGGGACGGGACGCTCCATCTGGCTGCGGTCAGCGCGGTGGCGGGGCCGTCCTCATTTAATGTAACTCGGTTCCCAAAGCTGCGGGGCCCGCGCAATCCCTGCCTTTCAACCTGCTTGCACCGACCCTGGGCGTTTCCCCCCTGGCCCGGACGGGCCCTGCACGCATAGCATCCTCCATCACGTTATCCAGATACTGAGGAGCCTTCCATGCGCAAACCCTTGCTGACAAAACTTCTGGCCGGTGCGGCCTTGGTGGCTGCTGCGTCGGGCAGCTGGGCCCAGGGGCAGGTCAACATCATTTGCTCGGTGCAGGCCGAGTGGTGCAACCTGATGTCCACGGTGTACGCCAAGACCACCGGCACCAAGGTGAACATGACGGCCAAGGGGTCGGGCGAGGCGCTGGCGCAGCTCAATGCCGAGCGCGCCAACCCCAAGACCGACATCTGGTTTGGCGGCACAGGCGACCCGCATCTGCAGGCGGCCGAGCAGGGCCTGACGCTCGAATACAAGTCGCCCCAGCTGGCGCAGCTGTACCCTTGGGCACAAAAGCAGGCGGCCGATTCCAAGTACCGCACCGTGGGCGTGTACCTGGGCCCGCTGGGTTTTGGCTACAACAAGGAGCTGCTGGCCAAGCGCAAGCTCAACCCGCCCCAGTCGTGGGCCGACCTGCTCAAGCCCGAGTTCAAGGGCGAGGTACAGATGGCCAACCCCGCATCGAGCGGCACCGCCTACACCATGATCGCCACGCTGGTGCAGATCATGGGCGAGGAAAAGGCGTTTGAATACCTCAAGGCCCTGCACCCCAACATCAGCGCGTACACCCGTTCAGGCACAGCCCCGGTCAAGGCGGTTGCACGCGGCGAGACCACGGTGTCCGTGAGCTTTGTGCACGACGTGACCACCGAGGCGGTCAATGGCTTCCCTGTGGGATCGGCCACGCCGTCCGAAGGCACGGGCGCCGAGGTGGGCTCCATGAGCATCGTCAAGAACGGCCCCAACACCGAGGCGGCCAAGAAGTTCTACGAATGGGCGCTCACGCCCGGCGGCCAACAGTTTGGCCTGGCGGCCAAGCAGTTCCAGCTGCCCAGCAACACGCAGGTGCCCAAGGACCCGCGCATGACCGATCCGGCCAAGATGAAGCTCATCAACTACGACTACGCCAAGTACGGCGCCAGCGCCGAGCGCCGCCGCCTGATTGCGCGCTGGGAAAAAGACGTGCAGAACGCAACACGCTAAGGGGTGGTGGTGTCGGCAGCAGCGGCGGCAGCGCACGCAACCCTCCGGGCCAGGCCACAAGGTGCCTCGGTCAACCGGCCCCTGTGGGTCTGGCTGGCCATGGGCGTGTTGGGGTACCTGGTGTTCCCCTGGTATGCACAGCAGGACGCCAATGGCCTGCTGGCGGTCGGCCAGGTCTTCAGCAGCGAGCAGGCGGCCAACGGACTGATGCAGGCGGCCTTGTTCGGACGCCCCTGGCTGTGGCTGGGCCTGGCCGGGCTGGCGGTGGCGGGCCTGGGGGCCTGCCTGCCCGCCGGGCGCAAGCAAGGCACGCTGCTGGTGGCGGGGGGCGCACTGGGGCTGGCGGCCCTGCTGCTCAGCGGCTTTGCGATTGGTGCGCGCGGCTGGGCGTTTGAATGGATGAACACCAGCCTGGGCGAATTGGGCGCGCGCCAGCCCGGTATGGGCTGGGGCGGGTTTGTGGTTCTGTCCGCGTTGCTGGTGCTGCTGTCGTTCGGTGTGGCGCGGCGGGGCTTTTTCAAGGGCGACCTGTTTGTGGCAGCCGCCGTGGTGGGCTGCGGCAGCCTGCTAGCGCTGTTCATCGTGTTCCCGGTGCTCAAGGCGCTGTCGGCGGCGTTTTTTCTGGAAGACGGCCCGTTCTCGCTGGCCGTGGTGTGGGAGCGCATCGCGCACGAGCGCAACTTCAGCCTGTCGTGCCTGGCGGGTGGCCAGCGCTGCGGCGTGGCCTGGAACACGCTGTTCCTGGGCCTGATGACCGCTACCAGCACCACGCTGCTGGGCACCTTCATGGCGCTGATGGCCGAGCGCGCTTCGCGCCGCTATGCGCGGCCGCTGAACATCGTGGCGCTGATGCCCATCATCACGCCGCCGTTTGTGGTGGGCCTGGGGCTGATCCTGCTGTTTGGCCGCGCAGGCGTATTCAACCAGTTTCTGGAATACGCGTTCGGCATCACGCCATCGCGCTGGTTCTATGGGTGGCTGGGTGTGTGGGTGGCGCAGACCTTTGCGTTCACGCCCATCGCCTTCATGATCATGCGCGGCGTGGTGCAGGGCGTGGCGCCCAGCCTGGAAGAGGCGGCGCAAACCCTGCGCGCCAGCCCGCACCGCACCTTCATGACCGTGACCCTGCCGCTGCTCAAGCCCGGCCTGGCCAATGCGTTCCTGGTGGGCTTCATCGAAAGCATGGCCGACTTCGGCAACCCCATCGTGGTGGGCGGGCAGTTCTCGGTGCTGTCCACCGAAATTTTCTTTGCCATCGTGGGCGCGCAGTACGACCAGGGCCGTGCCGCATCGCTGGCCTGGATCCTCACTTTCTTTGCGCTCACGGTGTTTGCGATCCAGCGCGGCTTGCTGGGCAAGCAGAACTTCACCACGGTGTCTGGCAAGGGTGATGCAGGCATTGCCATGCCGCTGCCCACCGGTGTGCGCCGCGTGGTGCACTCGATTGCACTGCCCTGGATGGCGTTCACCCTGATCGTGTACCTGTTTGCGCTGGCCGGTGGTTTTGTGCAGACCTGGGGGCGCGACTACACCATCACGCTGGCGCATTTCCGTACCGCGTTCAGCGTGGAGTGGGGCGAGTTTGGTGTGGTGTGGGCGGGCACGGCGTGGAACTCGTTCTTCACCACCCTCAAGCTCGCCGCCATCTCCGCGCCGCTCACGGCCACGCTGGGCATTGCCATTGCGTGGCTGCTGGCGCGCACCGAGTTCCGGGGGCAGGGCGCGTTCGAGTTTGCGGCGCTGCTGGCCTTCGCTATCCCCGGCACGGTGCTGGGTGTGAGCTACATCCTGGCGTTCAACGTGCCGCCGTTCGAGCTGACGGGCACCGCCCTCATCATCGTGTTGTGCTTCATGTTCCGCAATTTGCCGGTGGGTGTGCGCGCGGGCACGGCGGCGTTCAAGCAGCTGGACCGTTCCCTCGATGAAGCCTCCGTCATGCTGCGCGCAGGCAGCGTGCAGACGCTGCGCCATGTGGTGCTGCCGCTGCTCAAGCCCGCGCTGGTGGCTGCACTGGTCTACAGCTTTGTGCGCGCCATCACCACCGTGAGCGCGGTGATCTTCCTGGTCACCGCCGAGAACGAGCTGGCCACCACCTACATCATCGGCCGCGTAGGCAATGGCGACTATGGGGTGGCGCTGGCGTACTGCACGGTGCTCATCATTCTCATGTCGGCCTCCATCGGCCTGATCCAGCTACTCGTCGGCGACCGCAAGCTGGGCCGCCGTGGGGCTGCCCCGGCCGCGCACTGAACACCCTTGCAGAAAAAGAAGAAACGCCATGAACCATAACGACGCGGGCATCGTGTTCCGCAACATCACCAAGCGCTACGGCAGCGACAGCAGCGCGGCCCTGGCCGTCAAGGGCATCAGCTTTGAGGTGCCGCGCGGCACGCTCACCACCATCCTCGGCCCCTCGGGCTGCGGCAAGACCACCACCTTGCGCATGATCGCGGGGCTGGAGTCGCCCACCTCCGGCGAGATCTTCATCGGCGGCAAGGATGTGACCACGCTGGGCCCTGCCCAACGCAACGTGAGCATGATGTTCCAGAGCTACGCGCTGTTCCCGCACATGAACGTGGTCGAGAACGTGATGTACGGCCTGCGCATGTCGGGCCAGCCCAAGGAGCCCGCGCGCGCCAAGGCCGTGGAGGCGCTGCGCGGCGTAGGCCTGGTGGGCTATGACGACCGCCTGCCCAGCGAGCTGTCAGGCGGGCAGCAGCAGCGCGTGGCCCTGGCCCGCGCGCTGGTGCTGGAGCCCGAGGTGCTGTTGTTTGACGAGCCCTTGTCCAACCTCGACGCCCGCCTGCGCCGCGAGATGCGTGAGGAGATCCGCGCGCTGCAGCAGCGCCTGTCGCTCACGGTGGCCTACGTTACTCACGACCAGGCCGAAGCCATGGCGGTGAGCGACCAGATCATCGTGATGAACCAGGGCCTGATTGCGCAGAAGGGCTCGCCCCGTGCGCTGTACGAAACCCCGCACAGCGAATTCGTCGCGGGCTTCATGGGCGAGGCCATGCTGTTCCCGGCTGTGGCCGACCCTGACGGCACGGTGGCACTTGGCCCGCTGGTGCTGCGCCCCCGCACGGCGGTGACGAGCGGCCCGGTGAAGGTGGCGGTGCGCCCTGAGGCCTGGCGCATTCACCGCCAGGGCGCGGGCCTGTTACCCGCGCGGCTGGACAAGCGGGCCTACCTGGGCGCGGTGTACGAATACACCTTCGAGACTGCGCTGGGGCACATCTTTGTGGTGTCGTCCGACCTGGATGATGTGCTGGCCATGGGCGATGAGGTGCAACTGAGCCTGGGTGCCCACGGCGTATCGGTGGTTGGTAGTACCGAAGCTGCCGGGACCAATGCGGAATAATGGCGCCATGACGAACCAACTCGACGCCCTCAAACAGTTCACCACCGTGGTTGCCGACACCGGCGACTTTCTGCAACTGGCCCAGTTCCGTCCGCAGGACGCGACGACCAACCCGTCGCTGATCCTCAAGGCGGTGCAAAAGCCCGAATACGCACCGCTGCTCAAGGACACCGTTGCCAAGTGGCAAGGGCGCGCGATGGACGAGGTGATCGACCGCTTGCTGGTGCGTTTTGGCTGCGAAATTTTGACTCACGTGCCTGGCCGCGTCTCCACCGAAGTGGACGCCCGCCTGAGCTTTGACACCAGCGCCACCGTCACGCGCGCCGAGCGCATCATCGAGCTGTACCAGGCCGAAGGCATTCATATCGACCGCGTGCTCATCAAGATCGCCGCTACGTGGGAGGGCATCCAGGCCGCCGCCCAGCTGGAGCGCAAGGGCATCCACACCAACCTCACGCTGCTGTTCTCGTTCGCCCAGGCCGTGGCCTGCGGCCAGGCCAAGGTGCAGCTGATCTCGCCTTTTGTGGGCCGCATTTACGACTGGTACAAAAAGCAGGCGGGCGCGGGCTGGGACGAGGCCGCGCGCGCTGGCGCCAACGACCCCGGTGTGCAGTCGGTCACGCAGATTTACAACCACTACAAGCGCTTTGGCATCGCCACCGAGGTGATGGGCGCGAGTTTTCGCAACGTGGGCCAGATCACGGCGCTGGCCGGGTGCGACCTGCTGACCATTGCCCCCGAGCTGTTGGCCCAACTGGCCGCCAGCGAGGCGCCCCTGCAGCCCGCCCTGAATGCCGAGGCTGCCAAGGCCATGGACTTGCCTGCGGTGAACTACGACGAGGCGGGCTTCCGCTACGCCCTGAACGAAGACGCCATGGCCACCGAGAAGCTGGCCGAGGGCATCCGCGCGTTTGCGGTGGATGCGGTCAAGCTGGAGCGGCTGATTCTGGCGCAGGCATGATTTTGGAGTGATTTTGGCTGGAAGCGCTAGTGGAATATGCACTTGCAGCTATAAAAATTATAGTAAGCCTTGGGGCCGCCTCAGCTCAGCCGTATCCCCGGATGCGTCCAGCCGTTGAGGCTTTCGGTGGCCCAGAGCAGCCCGGTCTTGCCCAGGCCGTGCAGGCTGCGCTGGTAGTTGCGGTAGACCAGCTCGTGGCCCAGGCGGGCCAGTGTGCCGCCCAAGAATTGCCCTGGCAGTAGCCCCGCCTTGCCCACCGTGCCGTATGCGCCATAGCGCCCCAGTGATACCAGCCCGCCCAGGTCGCGGTATGCAAAGGCGGGCAGTGCGCAGCCTTGCAACCAGCCGGGCAGGTGGCGCGCCAGGTGCGTGGCTTGCTGCACCGCCACCTGGGCGCTGGCCGGCAGGGGGCGTGGCTGGTCGGGCAGGGTGAGGGTGCTGCAGTCGCCCAGCGCAAAGATGTGCTCATCGTCCACGCTGCGCAAGGTGGTGTCGATGACCAGTTGGTGGCTGGGGGTGGTGCGCAGGCCCCCCAGGCGCGACAGCACCTCGGGTGCCTTGATGCCTGCGGCCCACACCGTCATGTCGTTGGTGGCCAGCGGGGTGTCAGCCGTCACCAGGCCCTGCGCCTGCGCGGCTTGTACGCGGGTGCTGGTGCGGATGGTGAAGCCCAGCTTTTCCAGCACCCGGTGGCTGGATTCGGACACACGCTCTGGGAAGGCAGCCAGGATGCGTGGCGCGCTTTCGTAGAGCGTCAGGCGCAGGCGATCGCGCAAGGACGGGTCACCAAAATGCGCGGCCATTTCCATCAGGTGGCTCAGCTCTGCGGCCAATTCGACCCCGGTGGCCCCTGCACCCACGATGTCGATGGTCACCGCCTCGTCCTGCAGCGCGCCGCGAAACAGTTGCCAGCGCAGGCGGTGGTTGAAGGCTTCGGCCTGGGCCTGGCTGTCGATGAAGTGGCAGTGCGCCTGCACGCCGGGCACGCCAAAGTCGTTGGCACCGCTGCCCAGAGCCAGCACCAGCACGTCGTAGGGCACGGCGCGTGGCCCGACCACGGGTCGGTCGCCCGCCGATGGCAGTTCGGCCAGGTGCACCAGGCGGCGGTTGCGGCTAAGCCCGCACAGTTCGCCGGGCTCGTAGGCAAAGCCTTGCGCGCGCGTCTGGGCCAGCAGGCTGACCTTGTGCTGGTGCACATCGCGCGTGCCGGCCGCAATGGTGTGCAGCATGGGCTTCCACAGGTGGGTGAGGCTGCGGTCGATCAGCGTGACCTGGGCGCGGCCTTTGCGCCCCATTTGCTGGCCCAGCCGGGTGGCCAGCAGCAGTCCGGCGGTGCCGCCGCCCACGATGACGATGCGTGGGCACGGAGAGAAGCGGTGCGTCATGGCTTGGCGGTGGAGGCTGCGACTGCGGGGCGATCAGCGCTTGCGTTGTCGTCGGGCTGCCAGGCGGCCAGGGCCAGTTGCACGTGGGCGTAGGCCTGCAGGGCATCGGCTTGCTGGGCCATGGTGCTGCGGCGTGCCTGCAGCCACTGGGCCTGCTGCTGCAGGGCTTCGGTGGGCGGCTCCAGGCCGGTGTCAAAGCGCTTTTGTGCGTGTTGCGCAGCGCGCTGGGCCGCGCCTTCGGCCTGCGTGGCGTGTTGCCAGGCGGTGCGGGCGGCGCCCCATTGGCGCAGGGCCGATTCGCTGTCGGCCAGGGCCTGCAGCACGGTGTTCTCAAACTGGTGCCAGGCCACTTCGTCGCCTGCCTTGGCAGCCGCAGCGCGGGCGCGGTTGCGGCCTGCGTCCAGCCAGTGCCATTGCAGGGCGGGGCCTACGGCGTGGCGCACCGCGCTGGCCTGGCCCAGGGCGCCAAAGGGGGCGTTCAGGCCCGCGCTCAGGTTCAGGCTCAGGCGGGGCAGGTGGGCGCGGTCGGCCAGAACGGTCTCGCCCAGTGCGGCGCGCAGTTGTGCGTCGGCCCGCGCCACGTCGGGGCGGCGCGCCAGCAGGTCGGTGGGTTGCACCACGCCGCTGGTGTCGGGCACGGCGGGCAGGGCCACGCTGGCGGAGGTCTGGGGGGCCAGCAGGGCTTGCCAGGTGCTGTCGGCTTCGGCGGTGGCGGGTGCGCGGCCTGCCAGCACGGCCAGGGCCGCACGGGTGGCGTGCAGCGCGGCCTGGGTTTGGGCGATGGTGGCCAGGGCCTGTTCGCGCTGGGCTTGGGCAGCCAGGGCTTCGCGTTGGTCGGCCAGGCCCGCGCGCACGCGGGCTTGCAGCAGGGCATGGCGGCGCTGCTGCACGTCGCTTTCTTCCTGCAGCCGGGCCAGGTCGTGTTGGTACAGGCGCAGCTGCACGTAGTGGCGCACCACCTCGGCCTGCAGCAGGGCTTCGGCGCTGTGGGCGGTGGCGGCTGCGGCGTCGGCCTGGCGCTGGGCCACGGCGCTGGCGGTGCCGACGCGGCCAAACAGGTCGATCTCCCACGACACCATCTGGGCGATGGTGCCCAGGCGCTGCTCTGGTGGGCGGTCCAGGCCCTGGTTGTAGGGGTCCACTTCAGCCAGCGAGGGGCGCTGGGCCTGGGCCTGGGCACTCAGGCTGCCTTGGGGCATGGCGGAGCGCTCGGCCAGCCCGGCCAGGGCGCGGGCTTGGCGCACGGCGGCCACGGCGGCCTGGCGGTCCTGGTTGTGCTGCATGGCGGTCTGCACCAGGGTGTTGAGCTGCTCGTCTTGCAGGGCTTGCCACCAGTGGCGGCTGGGGGTGCCGGTGGCCAGGCCCAGGGCGGCGGTGGCGGGCAGGGCGGTGCTGTGGCGTTCGGTGGCAGGGCCGATGGCACTGGGGGGCGTGACGCTGGCGCAGCCAGTGAGCGCCAGGGCCAACAACCCGGCCAGGGCCGTGCGGCGGTGGAGAAGGGGGGAGCGCATGGGGTGTTTCTCCTTCAGGCGTTGTCGGGTTGTACGCGGTAGGCGGCGGCATACAGGGCGGGGATCAGGCCCAGGGTGATCAGCGTGCCCAGAGCCAGGCCGCCCATCATCACCACGGCCAGGCTGGTCCACACCGCGCCGCCAAACAGCCACAGCGGCACCAGGCCCAGGATGCAGACCATCTTGGTCATGACGATAGGGCGCAGGCGCTTGGAGGCGGCGTCTTCAATGGCTTCGGCGGCGGGTATGCCGCTGCGGCGGGCTTCTTCAATGGCGTCCAGCAGCAGCACCGCGTTGTTCACGATGATCCCGGCCAGCGCCAGCAGGCCCAGCGTGCCCACAAAGGTGAGCGTGGTGCCCGTGGCGATGAGTGCCAGGGCCGCGCCGATGGACACAAACGGGATGCTGGCCAGCACGATCAGGCTCTTGCGCACGCTTTCAAACTGCCACACGAACAGGATGAACATGGCCACCACGCACACGGGCAGCAGTTGGGCGATGGCTCCGTTGGCGCTGGCGCTTTCTTCGATTTCGCCGCCCAGGGCCACGCGCACGCTGCCAGTGGCATTGCCGGGGTCTTGCAGTTGCTGCAGGGTGTTTTGCACGCTGTCGGCCACACCTTGCGCGGTCATGTTCGGGTGCTTGGCCGTGACGGTGATGGCGCGCTCCTGGTTGTAGCGCTGGATCACCGAGGGCTGCGGCGTCAGCTGCACCGTGGCCACCTGGCCCAGCGGTACGCCGCCGCTGCCGTCGGCCTTCTGGATGGGCAGGGCGGGCAATTGCTCGATGCGGGTGCGCCAGGTGGCGTCGCCGCGCAGCACGATGGGCAGGACGGTGTCACCCTCACGGAACTGCGAGATGGTGGCGCCCGAGAGCACCTGGTCCAGGCTGCGTGCGATATCGCTGCTGCTCACGCCGGCGGCTTGGGCCTTGACCTGATCGACGCGCACATCCAGTTGCTGGATGAAGCGCTCGGCGTCGTTGTGCACTTCGCCGATGCCGGGGGTGGCGCGCAGGGCGACTTCCAGCGCCTCGGCGGCGGCGTAGTGGCTCTTGCCGTCGCTGGCGGTGATGCGGAACACGGCGGTGCCTGCATCCGAGGAGCCCATGGAGAAGCGCTTGGGGTCCAGGCGCAGTTCAGGGAACTGTTGGCCCAGCCCGGTGCGCAGGCTTTCAATCGCGGCAGCGTGGGTCACGCCAGGTGCCAGGGTGAGCACGGCATACGCCCGGTGGGCGGCGGGGGTGGGCGGGTTCAGCGCCAGGATGAAGCGCGGGCCACCATCACCCATGTACACCGCTGCACTCGCGATCTCAGGGAAGGCTTTCTTGTCGGTCAGTGCGCGGCTGATGGCGGCCGTGGTGTCCAGCGTGTGGCGGGTGCTGGCGTCTGGGGCCAGCTCGATGGCCATTTGCAACTGGCGCCGTTCCGAGGCGGGCATCAGCTCGGAAGGCACCTTGGTGAACAGCCACCCGGCGGCCACCAGCAGGGCCACCATGGCCCCGATGTACAGCGTCTTGTGGCCCAGCACCCAACGCACCTTGCCCCGGTACCAGGCGGTCAGCGACTCCACGGCGCGTGCGGTGCGGCTGAGTTCGGCATGGTGCTTGGCAAAGTACTGGCACAGCAGGGGCGTGACGGTGACGGCCAGCACCAGCGACAGCAGCAGCGCAATCGCCATCACGATGCCCATGCTGCGCAGGTATTCGCCCGTTTCGGTCTTGGAGAGCACCAGGGGCATGAAGGTCAGGATGATGGCCAGCGAGGACACCAACAGCGGCACCAGCATCGTGCGCCCGGCTTCGGCGGCGGCTTGCTCGCGCGGCTCGCCCAGCGCCAGGCGGCGTTCCATGTCTTCGGCCACCACGATGGCGTTGTCCACAAACAGGCCCAGCGCAATGATGATGGCCCCCACCGAGATGATGTGCAGGTCGATGTTCAGCAGCTTCATGATGGCCAGCGTGCCCAGCACGGTGGTGGGCACGATGGCACCCACGATGAGGCCGGTGCGCAGGCCCAGGAACAACACCACCACGGCCATCACGATGAGGGTGGTCTCCAGAAACACCTGGCCGACCTGTGTGAGCTGCTTGGTCACGATCTGGGCCTGGTCGGTGATGGGCACCAGGCTCATGCCCACGGGCAGTTGGTTTTCGAGGTGCTGCACCTGCGCACGCAGGTTCTTGGCAAAGCTCACCACGTTCAGGCCGGGGTCCATCGACACCGCAATCACGGCCGCAGGCGTGCCATCCACAAACGCGCCGGTCAGCGGTGGGTCTTGCGGCGTGCGCTCGATGCGTGCAATGTTCTTGAGCAGCACCGTGCCGCCCTGGGGCAGCGCAATCGGGGTGGTGCCCAGGTCAGCAGGGGTGCGCGCGTCGCCGCTCACGGTTAGCGAAATCTCGGTGCCAGCGATGTCCATAAAGCCTGCTGCAGCCACCACGTTGCGCGATGCCACCGCGCGTTCCACCGCGCTGGGGCTCAGGCCCTTGGCGGCCATGGCTGCCACGTCCAGCACGATCTGCACCTGTTCGTCGCGCACGCCGTGCAGCGACACGCGCTCCACGCCGGGTACCTTGAGCAGGTCGTCGCGCATTTTGCGGGCGTACTGGCGCAGTTCACCGGCGTGGTAGTCGGGGCCAGTCAGGCCCAGGGTGAGCACGGCCACGCGGCCAAACTCGTCGTCCACTAGCGGGCCCAGCGTGCCGGCAGGCAACTGCGGCTGCAACTGGTTCATGCGGGTGCGCAGGCGCTGCCACACCTCGTGCAGGCGGGCGGGCGGCACGGCGGCGTCCAGCTCCACATAGGTGAATGCAAAGCCAGGGCGCACCGTGGTTTTCACGCGCTTGACCTCGGGCAGCCCGAGGATGGACTCTTCGGTGGGGCGTGCAATCAGTTGCTCCATCCGCTCGACGTTGGCGCCGGGTGCCATGCTGAGCACGGTGGCGGTGCGGATGGTGACCGGAGGCTCTTCGGTCGAAGGAAAGTCCAGCGCCAGCCACAGCCCCACCAGCACCAAGGCCAGCATGGTCAGCAACGTGAAGCGCGGGCGTGCCAGGGCGGCGGTAGACAGGCTCATGGCTGGCTCCCGTGGGGGGCAACGGGCAGGATGGCCGTGCCGGGCTGCAGGTGGGCAGCACCCGCGAGCACCACACGGTCTGTGCTGGTCAGGCCTTGCGCCACATGCACCCAGTCGCCCTGGGTGCTGCCCAGGGTCACGCCCACGCGCTCGGTGGTCTTGCCGTCTTGCGCCAGCCTCAGCACATGGCCCTGGCCTGCTTGTGCGCCAGGCACCACTGCACGCAGCGGCACCAGCACCCCTGTGGGGGCAGCGGTGCTGGCGGTGTTGCCCACGGCGGTCGGGATGTGGATGGCCCAGGTCGATCCGACCATGGCGTTGGCAGGGGCCGCCAGTGTGACGCGCACCGTGCCACCCGCGTCTTGGCGGCTGCCCACCCGCAGCACCCGGCTGGGCAGGGCTTGTGGCGACGGGAGATCGGCCCGGGCTGGGGTCAGTGTGACCGCTTGCCCCACTTTCAATGGCAGTGTGGCGGGCGCCGTCAACACCAGCTCACGCCCCGTGCCGTCGATGTTCAACACGGGCGCGCCGGGGCCAGCGGTTTGCCCGGCCTCCAGGTGCCGCACGCCCACAACCCCACTGAAAGGCGCGCGCAACTGGGCTTGGTCCAGAGACCACTGCGCGGTGCTTTCCTGCGCTTGAGCGGCCTTCAGCGCGGCCTCTGCAGCGGTCAGCTCGGCCTGCACTGCGGTCCATTCACCGGCGCCCGTGGCACCGGCCTGGTGGGCCTGGCGCACCCGTTCGGCGCGCAGGGCCAACTCGCCCGCTTGTGCTTTGGCGCGGGCTACCTCCCCCGCTGCTGTGGCCCGCTGGGCGCGCAGTGGTTGCTCATCCAGCTGGGCCAGCACCTGGCCGCGCTGCACCGTGTCACCGGGCTCGACCAGCACGCTTTGCACCCGGCCGCCCACGGCAAACGCCAGCTCGGCGCGTTGTGCGGCGCGAATCTCGCCCACCAGCTGGAGGCTGCTCGCACCCGCATCGCGCACCGGCACCACCAGGGCGGGGCGTACGGATTCGGGCTTGGCAGGTGGGGTGGCTGGGCTGCAACCTGCAGTGAGAACAAGAACGCCTGCAGCCATCGCCCAGTACAGGGTTTGGCGCGGCAAGGGGGCAACGAGTGAAGACAACACGGTAGACCTCGACAGGGATTGAAGTGCGTTGCGGTATCGCGATCCCTGAGGGGTGCGCTACCGGAGGAAACGGTGAACGCACTGTAGGTGGGGGTGGGTCTGTGGCGGGGGTCTCGGCAGGACAACAACGGGACACTTTCGGTCAATGGTCCGGTCATGGTCTTCGGAGGGACCGTCTGCAAGCGTTTGCTAGGTGTCGGGTGTCCCGCCGGCATTGGTGTGGGGGTCTTATTCGGCCAATCGAGGACCCTGTTCGGTCAAATTTCCGCAGAAAGAATCAGTATTCATGTATAAAAATCAAATGAAATCAAAGACTTAGTGGATTTTTGGAAGAGCTGCCTGGGGTCATTCAGCATGACGGGAAGGACATTTCGGGTCATCATGTGCACCGCCTCGTTGTTTTCATGTCACTGGTCATGTCCGTCCTTTCCACCTCCGTGCCCACGCCCACCGCCGTGCCCGATGCACACACTGTGGCCGATATCGTTCCCTTTACCGCGCGCGCCTTGCTGGGTTTGCTGGAGGACCGTGGGGTGTCGCTGGAGCGTCTGTGCCTGGGGCTTGGATTCACCCACACCGACCTGCTTGACCGGCACCTGCTGCTGTCCCACCAGCAGGTGCGCAGCCTCATCCTGCGGGCCCAGGCCCTCACGCGCGACCCAGCCTTGGGGCTGGCCTGCGGCGCACGGCAGACGCCCGTGTCCTGGGGGCTGATGGGGCTGGCCATGCTGACGTGCGAGACCTTTGGCGAGGCCATTGAATACGGCATGGGGCAACAGGGGGCCGGTGGGGCCATGCTGCACAACGTGTTCGAGGTGCGGGGGCGCGAGGCGCATCTGGACGTGATGCCGCGTCTGTTCGATCTGGAGATCGAGGGCTTTTTGGTGGAAGACAACTTTGCCGGGGCGGTGGCCGTCAGCCGCTACCTGGTGGGGTCTGAATTTGCGCCGGTTCGCATGGATTTCGCCTTTTCGCGGCCAGCGCATGAGGAGGCCTATCGCCGTTTCTTTCGCTGCCCCGTGCGCTTTGATGCGGGCATGAACCGGATGACCATCGAGTCCCACTGGCTCGGTGCGCGCCTGCCGGGCTATGACCGCATCACCTGCGGGCTGGTGCGAGAGCAGCTCAACACCCTGCTGCACAAGCCGATTGGCCGCAACGACCTGGTGGAGTCATTGGCCAACCGCCTGCGGGTGGGTGTCGACGAGCGCACCCCGCAGCGCGAGTTGGCGCACATGGTCAACGTGAGTGAGCGCACCTTGCGCCGCAGGCTGGAGGCCCAGTCCGTGAGCTACCGGGCGCTGCGCGACGAAACCCGCTTCGAGCGCGCCCGGGACCTGCTGGCCCGCACCTCCATGACCATGGCCCAGGTGGCCGACGCCGTGGGCTATTCGGATGCGCGGGCGTTTCGGCGGGCGTTTAAGCGCTGGTCGGGGCAACTGCCAACAGACTACCGCGCGACAACCGCCGCCCCAGCCCCTGCCATGCCCAGCGTGCCTTGAGCGCCGACCGGGGCAGTGCGGGGCAGTGTGGTGCCCCTGTGTCGTCCTGGTGAACACTAGGCCCTGCCAGCCTGCACTGGTAGCCGCAGGCCCACCCGCAGGCCGCGCATTCCGCTGGCTTCGGCCAAGGTGTTGCCGCCATGCCGCAGCGCAATCTCTTCCACGATCGACAGGCCCAGCCCACACCCGCCCGCCTTGTCCGACCCGCGCCAGAAGCGCGCAAACAGGTCTCCCAGGTGCTCGGCGGGCACGCCGGGGCCGTCGTCTTCCACTACCAGCTGGGCCCAGTGGCCGCGCTCCTCGGGGCGCACGCGCACCGTCACGGTGGCGCCGGGGCCTGCGTAGTGCAGTGCGTTGTCGATGAGGTTGTTGAGCGCCTCGCGCAGCAGCAGCGGGTGGCCCTGCACTTGCAGGCTGTCGTCGCCTTCGTAGCCCAGGTCCATGCCTTGGGCCAGGGCGCGGGCGGCCCATTCGCGGGCCACTTCGCGGGCCAGGGCGGCCAGGTCGATGGACTGCATCTCCACGTTCGACTCCGAGCGCGCCAGCTGCAGCAGCTGGTGCACCAGGTGGGCGCTGCGTTGCGCGGCCGACAGCACCTTTTGCAGGCGGGCCTGCACTGCCGGTTCGTGGCTTTCGTGCAGGGCCAGCTCGGTCTGGCCGATCAGGCCGGCGAGCGGCGTGCGCAACTGGTGCGCGGCGTCGTTCAGAAAACGCTTTTCCTTTTGCTGGCCGCGCGCCACGGTCTCCAGCAGGCGGTTGATGGTGCTGGCCAGCGAATGCACTTCTTGCGGGGCAGAGGTCAGCTCGATGGGCGGCAGCGGCGTGGTGCCCGTGTGGGGCTGTGCGCCGGCTCGTTCAATTTGCGCCTCCAGGCGCTTGAGGGGTTGCAGGCCGCGCAGCACGCCGGCGTACACCACGGCGCTCAGGGCCAGGCCCATCAGGCCCATGGGGAGCACCATGCGTTCCAGCAGCTCCTGCGCAATGCGCTCACGCACCGTCAGGCTCTGGGCCACCTGCACGCGCAGGCGCTGGCGGGTGGAGGCGGTGCCGTAGTCCACATCCAGCAAGGCCACACGCACCGGTTTGTCGTCCACCCGCGCCTGGTACAAAAACGCCTCGCCCACCGCCACATCGACCTGGGCGGGCGGTGCTGGCAGCTGCGCGTTGCCCAGCAGAAAGCGGCCGGGCGGGGACGACACCATGTAGGTGATGCGGTCGGCCGGGTCCTGCTCCAGGATGTCCTGCGCGGCCTTCGGAAAGTCCACCAGCAGCCCGTCGCCAATCGGCTTGATCTGCCGCGCCAGCGCCCGCACCGACTGGGTCAGCGTCTGGTCAATGCCCTTCTCTCCGTTCTGCAGCGCAATGCGCCACGCCAGAAACCCACCCGACAGCCACAGCACCAGCTGCGGCAGCAGCAGCCACAGCAGCAGCTTGCGTTGAAGAGAGACCCCGGGTACGTGGCGCATGTTTCAGCAGTTAAAAAGTGGCGGCGCTGCGTTGGAAACGGGCTCGGCCCATGCGAGGGCCGCCGCGCAAGGGCCGCCCCGCCGCGCTGGCGGCGTCCCCCTTCCCGCGCACTGCGCGAGAGAAGGGGGAAGCGGCGCAGCCGCTCAGGGGGATGCTCACGGTTTATTCAGCATGTACCCCAGCCCCCGGATATTGCGGATCACCAGGTTGGACTGGTCGAGCTTCTTGCGCAGGCGGTGCACATACACCTCCAGCGCATTGGAGTTCAGCGGGGCGGCGGTCTGGCCGGGCTCGGGGGGGCTGGCGCGCCAGGCGGCCAGCACGTCGTCGCGGGTGACGACTTCGCCGCAGCGGTGGGCCAGCAGCTCCAGCAGCTCCCACTCGCGCTGGGTCAGCTCCAGCAGGTCGCCGTTCAGCGCGGCGGAATGGCTGGCGTGGTCCAGCACCAGCGGGCCGATGGTGGTGTTGGCGACGCCTGCCGCGCTGCTGGCCTGGGTGAAGGCGGGCTGGCGCGCGCGGCGCAGCATGGCTTGCAGGCGGGCCTGCAGCTCCTGCATGTTGAAGGGCTTGGTGATGTAGTCGTCGGCCCCGGCGTTCAGGCCCAGCACGCGGTCATCGACGCCGTCGCGGGCGGTGAGGATCAGCACGGGCAGGCCTGCAATGTGCGCGCGGGCCCAGGTCAGCAGTTCCATGCCATCGGCGCCGGGCAGGCCCAGGTCCAGGATGATGCCGTCCACTGCCTGCGTCTGCAAAAGCGCCATGGCCTGCGCCACGCTGCTGGCGGTGCAGACGCTGTAATCGAGTTGCTTGAGCTGGCCGGTGAGAGCGTCGAGCAGGAGGGCGTCGTCTTCGACAATCAGTATCGTGGCCATGGATTGAGCATAACAAAGGCCCCCGCAACAGGCCCGCTGTGGGGCCGCAGCGACTCTCAGGGAAAGCCCTGAGAATTAAATTAATTATTGTAATTAAAGTACCGACTGCGCTGAACGGCACCGGTATCACGGCGCAGCAACGGATTCTGGAAAACAACGTCGAGGAGACAAGGGTATGTGGAAGATGACAAAGATCGCCGCACTGGCGGTGGGCCTGGCGGCCGCGATGTCTGCCAGCGCGGGGGAGGTCGAGGTCCTGCACTACTGGACATCGGGCGGCGAGGCCAAGTCGGCCGCCGAGCTCAAGAAGATCATGCAGTCCAAGGGCCACACCTGGCGCGACTTTGCCGTGGCCGGCGGCGGTGGCGACAGCGCCATGACGGTGCTCAAGAGCCGTGTGATCTCGGGCAACCCGCCCTCGGCCGCCCAGGTCAAGGGCCCGGCTATCCAGGAATGGGCGTCCGAAGGCGTGCTGGCCAATGTCGATGCCCTGGCCAAGACCGAGAAGTGGGACGACGTGCTGCCCAAGGTGGTCGCCGACGTGATGAAGTACAAGGGCAGCTACGTGGCCGCCCCCGTCAACGTGCACCGCGTGAACTGGCTGTGGGCCAGCTCCGATGCGCTCAAGAAGGCGGGCGTGGCCAGCATGCCCAAGACCTGGGACGAATTCTTTGCCGCAGCCGACAAGCTCAAGGCCGCAGGCCTGATCCCCGTGGCGCATGGCGGCCAGAACTGGCAGGACTTCACGACCTTTGAATCCGTGGTGCTGGGTGTGGGCGGTGCCAAGTTCTACCAGGACGCACTGGTCAAGCTGGACGACAAGGCCATCAACAGCGACACCATGAAGAAGTCGCTGGAGACCTTCCGCCGCATCAAGACCTACACCGACCCTGGCGCTCCCGGCCGCGACTGGAACCTGGCCACGGCCATGCTCATCCAGGGCAAGGCGGGCTTCCAGCTGATGGGCGACTGGGCCAAGGGCGAGTTCATCGCGGCCAACAAGGCGCCGGGCAAGGACTTCCAGTGCGCAGCGGCACCGGGAACGGCCAACGCGTTCACCTTCAACGTGGACTCGTTCATCCTGTTCAAGCTCAAGGACGCTGCAGCACAGAAGGCGCAGAGCGACCTGGCCAGCTCCATCATGAGCCCTGAGTTCCAGGAAGTGTTCAACCTCAACAAGGGCTCGATCCCTGTGCGCGCCGGACAGAAGATGGACAAGTTTGACGACTGCGCCAAGCTGTCCAGCAAAGACTTTGCCGACACTGCCAAGAGCGGTGGCCTGGTGCCCAGCGTGGCCCATGGCATGGCGATTGCGCCTGCCACCGAAGGGGCGATCAAGGATGTCGTCAGCCAGTTCTGGAACGACGACAAGGTGAGCGTCGCCGACGCCATGAAGAAGATCGCGGCCGCCGCGAAGACCAAGTAAGCCGTGTACGACACACGTACCTACACGCACTAAAACCAACCCCAGAGGGATCCCATCATGAAGACAAGAAACCGCCTCACGGCGGTGGCTTTGGCCGCCGCATGCGCGAATGGCGCCTTTGCTATGGACGTAGCAGGCTTTGAGTTCAACGGCTACTCCCGCGGTGGCCCGGTGTTCAACCACTCCGACGGCGTCAAGGGCAACCTGACGCTGGGCGGCGAGCTGCAAAAGTACCGCTTGGGCAACGAAGGTGACAACGGCATCGAAGTCAACTTTGCCAAGGGCTTCGAGGCCGGTGGCATCAACTGGAAGGTGAACTACATGCCCGCCAAGTGGGGCAGTGGCGACATCAGCACCGAACAGGCGTTTGTGGAAATGAGCGGCTTCTCGTTCTCGCCCGAAGCCAAGTTCTGGGTCGGCCAGCGCCGCCTGCGGATCCAGGACGTGCACATCGTCGACTACTTCCTGCTGAACTACGGCGACAACATCGGCGCCGGTGTGACCGACGTGCCTGTGGGCGGCATGAAGCTGGGCGTGGGCGTGTTCTCCGGCGACAAGTTCGACGGTGGCCTGCCCAACAACGTGAAGGCACACCGCATCAACGCCGACCTGTCTGACATCAACACCAACCCCGGTGGCAAGCTGCGGGTGCTGCTGACGGCCGTGGGGGGCAAGAACCAGGTGGGCGGCGGCTCGGGCTCCGGCATCTCGCTGATGCACACGCAAAAGGAGTTCCTGCTGCCCAGCATCACCAACACGCTGTACCTGCAGACATCGCGTGGCCATGCCCGCATCGACGGGGAGTTCGAGGCCATCGAGGGCACCAGCGCAGGCAAGCGCGCCACCCGCATCGCCGACTCCATCAACTGGCAAAGCGGCCCGTTTGGCGGCCAGGCCCTCATTGGCTACCAGACCAACAAGGCTGACCTGACCGGCGTGGAGACCAAGGACTTCTCGCTGGGCGGCCGTGGCTCGTACGCGTTCACCAAGAACTTCAAGGGCCTGGTCGAACTGTCCACCACCACCCGCAAGGGCAGCGGTCCGGACCAGCGCCTGTCCAAGGTCACGCTGGCGGGTGCCCTGGCACTGAATGAAGACTTCTGGTCGCGCCCCGAGCTGCGCCTGTATGTGACCAAAGCCAACTGGAACCAGGCGGCGGCGGTGGCCAACGCAGGCACTTTTGGCGCCAATGGCAAGACCTCGCGCACGCTGGTGGGCGTGCAGTACGAGGTGTGGTGGTAAGAACCTGCTCAAGATCTTTTCGGGGTCGCACAAGTACCTTGCCGGGATGGGGTGCAAGGCGCGGTGCGCAGTGGAAAGCTTGGCTATCCACAAGCGCCGCAACGCCGCAGACCGCCCGGCAAGGCACTTGCCCGCAGGGTTGGAGTGAAATCGGGCGATTGGACGCCCCGGCTGCTTGCATGGGCACGAGCCCATGCGGCGCACCCGAAGCATCCACTCATCCCGATTGCACTCCAATGCGATCCCCGAACAGATTTTGAACAGGTTCTAAGTGAGAGAGTGAGTAGCGAGTTAGTTTGAGGTAGACACTTTGTTCATTGGGGGGTGCTCTGTGCGCACCCCCCTTTTTTCATGTGACACAAAGTGGATGTGTGAATGAGTGAAACGGTGATTCAGTGACTGATCGAGACACCGCGTACAGCGCCTACCGCGCACGCAGCGTGTGCAGTGCGTACGCAAGAGAGATTCGCAAGCAATGAAGAATTCCTTTGAAACCTGGCTGCCCAGGCTGGTGGTGACACCGGCGTTCGTGCTGGGTTTTGCCTTCATCTATGGCCTCATGGTGTGGAACGGCGTGCTCAGCCTCACCGCATCGCGCATGCTGCCCAACTACGAATGGGCGGGCCTGGCGCAGTACGAGCGCCTGTGGGAGATGGACCGCTGGTGGGTCGCCCTCAAAAACCTGGGCATTTTTGGTGTGGGCTATGTGGGTGGCTCGCTGGTGATTGGCGTGGTGCTGGCCGTGCTGCTGGACCAGAAGATCCGCGCAGAGGGCGCGCTGCGCACCATCTATCTGTACCCCATGGCGCTGTCGTTCGTGGTGACGGGCACGGCCTGGAAGTGGCTGCTCAACCCCGGCCTCGGCATCGAGAAAATGGTGCGCGACTGGGGCTTCACGAACTTTGAATTTGGCTGGCTGGTGGATACCGAGATGGCCATCTACTGCGTGGTCATTGCCGGCATCTGGCAAAGCGCCGGGTTTGCCATGGCGCTGTTCCTTGCCGGGCTGCGTGGCATTGACGACAGCATCATCAAGGCCGCACAGGTCGATGGTGCCTCGCTGCCGCGCATCTACTGGCGCATCGTGCTGCCTGCGCTGCGGCCGGTATTTTTCTCCACGCTCATGGTGCTGTCGCACCTGGCCATCAAGAGCTTTGACCTGGTGATGGCGCTGACGGCTGGCGGCCCCGGTTTTGCCACCGATGTGCCCGCCACCTTCATGTACACCATGTCGTTCTCGCGCGGGCAGATTGGCCTGGGCGCGGCCAGCGCCACCATGATGCTGGCCACCGTCGCGGCCTTGGTGATTCCTTACCTTTACAGCGAACTGCGGAGCAAACCCCATGACCGCTAAGCCCTCTGTGTTTCCGTCCGTGGGCCGCCTGCTGGTCTATGGCGTGCTGGCCCTGGCCACCGCGTTCTTTCTGCTGCCGCTGTACGCCATGCTGGTCACCTCGTTCAAGGACGCCGAGGAGATCCGCAGCACGTCGCTGCTGGCGCTGCCGGGCTCGCTGAACTGGTCGGCCTGGTCCATCGCATGGTCCAGTGCCTGCACAGGCGTGGACTGCAATGGCCTGCGCCCGTTCTTCTGGAATTCGGTGGCCATGGCCGTGCCGGCCGTGATGATCTCCACCGTGTGGGGTGCGCTCAATGGTTATGTGCTGAGCCTGTGGAAGTTTCGCGGCAGCGATGCGCTGTTCGGCATGCTGCTGTTTGGTGTGTTCATGCCGTTCCAGGTGGTGCTGCTGCCCATGAGCCAGGTGCTGGGATGGCTAGGGCTTTCGAGTTCCATCACCGGGCTGGTGCTGGTGCACTGCCTGGCGGGGCTGGCGGGCACCACGCTGTTCTTTCGCAACTACTACGCGGCCATCCCCAAGGAGCTGGTGAATGCAGCACGCATGGACGGTGCGAGCTTCTGGCAGATCTTCTGGCGCATCGTGCTGCCGTTGTCCACGCCCATCGTCATGGTCACGCTGATCTGGCAGTTCACCAACATCTGGAACGACTTTCTGTTCGGCGTGGTGTTCTCGGGCACCGAGTCCAAGCCCATCACCGTGGGCCTCAACAACCTGGCCAACACCAGCAGCAGCGTGAAGGCCTACAACGTGGACATGGCGGCCGCGATCATTGCGGGCTTGCCCACGATGGTGATCTATGTGCTGGCTGGTAAATTTTTTGTGCGCGGGCTGACGGCCGGCGCGGTGAAGGGATAAATCATGGCGTCATCACTCGACATTGCAGGCATCAACAAGCGCTTTGGCAAGGGCGACAAAAGCGTGGAAGTGCTGCGCAAGGTGGACATCCACGTCGCGCCCGGCGAGTTCCTCATCCTGGTCGGTCCCTCGGGCTGTGGCAAGTCCACGCTGCTCAACATCATTGCGGGGCTGGACGAGCCCACCGAGGGCGAGATCCGCATCGGCGGCAAGAA
>OFJB01000315.1_pt1 | contig 24675 bp, 19 predicted proteins | sample 1775081 | NCBI WGS metagenome assembly OFJB01 (sample SAMN08195771, study PRJEB24354) | sludge metagenome | isolation source: initial sludge from phenol fed wastewater aerobic bioreactor | place: India: Nagpur | collected 2016-06-05
GGGGGAAAACTTGCTTTGCTTGCTCATGGCTCCATTCTCTCAAGAGTTGGAGCCTCCTCAAAACCCGGGGCGGTTCAATTCTGAATGGTACTATGTGTCATCGATGCCATGCTTGAGTCCGGTACCATGCCATGAAGCTGCACACTTGCATGGTATTGAAATATCGTAAGTTGTTGATTTTAATAAAAAAATACGCATGAAACGAAGGTTGTTTTGAGCATGGTATCGGCGACCGATTGGGACCGAGAACATGCTGACTGATAACGCTGGCGAACGAGATCTGCTTGTTTCCTGGGGAAGCTCAGTGCTGGCCCTAATCGAGGCGGTAGTCTGTGACAAGCCTCTCACTCAGGATGCGATGAAAGCAGATCTGGAGAGCCATTTTCAAAAGCTACTTGGGTATGGCAATCCAAGAGTCTTCTTTCATCTCACCTACGCTTACCTCGAGGACAAGCAGGCACTCATGCGGTTCCTGGAGGTATCGGCCGAGACAGCCAGTCCTCCAGGGTTTACCTATCTTGGACGTGACTTGATCCCTCATGAAGACTCTCGGCCACCGGGATTTGTCGCTCGATACTCTGCAGATTTTGGCGAAGTTAAAGTCGTCTTTCTTGTCTTGAACCTCGGCCAACAGCGTCAGCGAAAGGCGGCCGCAACCGCTGCTGCTACAAAGGCTCGAAAGGCGCCAAAGAGGACAAAGAAAGCCGGACAGGTCCCAATTGAGGGCAAGGCAGCTTGAGAAGCCGACGTCGGGCAGGTGTAGGGTAGCGTGTGGAGAACCGTAGCTCCCGAACCAGAACTTTTTCTGTATCCTTGAGGCTGATTGATAATGGTGTCGCTAAAGTTGTCACCCCGCAAATCGCTCTATCTCCCGCGCCAGCAAAAGATGTGCGTTTCTGACGGTAAATGCGACGGTAAGACCCCATGTCGATCACAGCCAATCCCTTTAACCACGCGGGTTTGGGCGTCTTGTTGATGATGGAGTGGGAGTGAACCAGCCTGCTGGCTGAACTGGGCGACACACGCTTGGTGTTCAGCCGCTGACTGCAGGCACGCAGCTATCCCGACAGCCTCGCCGCACGCCATGCAGGCAGCGGCCTGGCTGTCACGCCGCATCGCCCGCGCCCGCATGCTCCCTGACAAAAGCCGCGAAGGCCTGCGCCGGCAGGGGGCGGCTGAAGTGGTGGCCCTGGATCTCGGTGCAGCCCTGCTCTTGCAGGAAGGACTGCTGCTCGGCGGTTTCCACGCCCTCGGCGATGGTCTTGACCCCCAGGCCATGCGCGAGCTGGATGATGGCGACGACGATGGCCTGGTCGTCCGCGTCGATGTGGATGTCGCGCACGAAGGACTGGTCGATCTTGAGTTTGTGCACCTTGAAGCGCTTGAGGTAGTTCAGCGACGAGTAGCCGGTGCCGAAATCGTCGATCGAGAGCTGCAGGCCGAGTTCGCGCAGCCTGTGCATGTGCGTGGCGGCCGTGTGCGGGTCTTTCATCGCCACGGCTTCGGTCAGTTCCAGTTCGAGCCAGCGCGCATCGACGCCGGCTTCCTGCAGCAGCTGGTGGATGCGCTCGGGCAGGTCGGCCATGTCGAATTGAACCGCCGAGAGGTTGACCGCCATGACGAAGGGCGGGAGGCCTTCGTCGATCCACTGGCGCAGTTGCGCCAGCGCCGTGCGCAGCACCCATTCGCCGATGGCGACGATCTGCCCGCCGGATTCGGCGATGGGGATGAATTCGGCGGGCGAGACCGTGCCCCAGGTTTCGTTCGTCCAGCGCAGCAGCACCTCGGCGCCGACGATCCGGCCGCTGGCCAGCTGCATTTGCGGCTGGTAGACGAGGTGGAATTCTTCCCGCTGCAGGGCCTGCTTGAGCGCGTTGCCCAGCGCGAGGGCGCGGATCGCGCGCTCCTGCATCTCGCCGGTGAAGAAGCGGTAGTGGTTGCGCCCCTCCTGCTTGACGCGGTAGGTCGCGGTCTCGGCGTTCTTGAGCAGGGTGTCGAAGTCGGTGGTGTCCTCGGGGCAGAGCGCGATGCCGATTGAGGCGGTGGTCGAGAGCGTCTGCCCGGCCAGCTCGATGGGTTCGGCCAGCGCCGCGAGCAGCCGCTGCGCCAGTTCGGCCGCATCGCCCTGGCCGGTCTGGGGCAGCAGGATCGCGAAGTCGTCGCCCGAGTGGCGCGAGACGACATCCTGGGCTCGCAGCTGCGAGCGCAGGCGCTGCGCGGTCACTTCCAGCATCCGGTCGCCGACGGTGTGGCCGAGCGTGTCGTTGATGTCCTTGAAGTGGTCCAGGTCCAGCCAGAGCAGCGACAGGTTGTGCCCGTGCTGGCGGGCGTACTCGAAGTGCTCGCGCAGCAGGCGGCGGCCGGGCAGGTTGGTGAGCTGGTCGTAGTCCTGCAGCTGGCGTATGCGCGCGTTGGCGCGGCGCTCTTCGGTCACGTCGATCTTGTGCGCCAGGTAGTGGGTGACGGTGCCGTGGACGTCGCGCAGCGGGTAGATCACGGTCCACTCGATCAATTCCGCGCCGTCCTTGGCGCGGTTGACCAGCTCTCCGTGCCAGGGTTCGCCGCGCAACAATTGTTCCCACATCGCCTGGTAGCGCGCCGCCGGCGTCTTGCCCGATTGCAGGATGCGGGGGTTGCGCCCCAGCACCTCCCCGGTGCTGTAGCCCGTGACGTGCGTGAAGGTGGCGTTGACGTAGGAGATGCGCGCCTCGGTGTCGGTGATCATGATGGCGATCGGGCTCTGCTCGACCGCGTTGGAGAACAGGCGCAGGGATTCGGCGTTTTGCAGGCGCTGGGTGACGTCGCGCGAGATCACGACGAAGCGCGGCGCTTCGCCCAGCGGCGTGGCGATGCGCGCCACGGAGAGCTCGAACGCCCGCCCGGGCGCGGCGGGCACGTCCAGCGTGATGACCTTGCCGTGCGAGGCGCCGGTGTCCATGGCTTCGTCGATCGCCGACATGGCGATGGCGGCCTGCTCGGCGGGCATCACGTCGTGCACCGATTGGCCGACCAGCGCGTGTGGCAGGGCGAGCAGCTTCTCCTGGTCCTTGGCGTGGATGTTCAGGTATCGGCCGTGCCGGTCCATCACGATCAGCAGATCGGGCAGCGCGGCCAGCATGGCGTCCATTTCGGTCTGCGTGGCCCGCAGCTTGCGGTAGGGCCGGCGCACCGTGTCGGCGAACGTGGCCTGGTAGAGCAGCACGAAGGCCAGCACCTTGTACAAGTGCCCGGCCAGGGTGTGGAAGTCGGTGGTTTGCGCGTAGTGGATGAAGAGGAATTCGCTCATCGCCATCAGGCAGGCCGCGGCGCTCAGCTTGGCGTGGCTGAACACCCGGGGCTCGCGCAGGTGCCGCCAGAACAGCAGCGCGGCGAGCAGGCTCAGGGCGACGACGAGGTATTCGCCCCCCGTCGCGGCGGCCGTGATGCCCTGGCCCGGCACGAAGCTGCGCGGCAGCCAGCCCGGGGCCCGCAGGACCAGGGCGTGGATCGCCGCAACCAGCAGCAGCACGCCCCAGAGCACGAAGGAAGGGCGGCTCCATTTGCGCGCGGGCCGCGGCGCCAGGCTGCCCATGGCCAGCAGGCCCGCATCGCCCAGCAGCCGCGCCGCGAGCCAGAAATCGATGGTTTGATCGGCCGAGGCCAGGGTCACGAAGCCGGGCATGTCCTTGTAGGAGAGCGTGTGGGAAAAATCCAGCAGCGCGACACCGAGGAAGGCGCAGGCCATCACCACGATGCCCTGGGGCAGGGCTTCGTCGCGCGCGCTCCAGACGGTGCCGAAGATGAGCGCGGCGATCGCCACCGAGAGCATCTCCAGCCCCACGTGCAGCGGCAGGAACAGGGGAAAGCCGCGGCGCGCGTCTTCCGAGATGGGGAGCGCCAGCAGGACGAACAGCGCGGCCAGCATGGCGAGCGTGAGGTAGCCGGCGTGGCGTGCCTGGGATTGATAACTGGCGTCGATGGGGGGCATGGCGTGGTCGGGGGCATGGCGTGGGCAGGGGCCGGCGAGAGCCGCCGCTATGGCCCGACCGGGCAGGTGGCGCGCAGGGCGCGCGCCGTCTGCAGCACGAGCGACGGCCCGCGGTAGATCAGGCCGGTGTAGATCTGCACCGCATCGGCGCCGGCGCGGATTTTTTCGACGGCGTCCGCCGCCGTGAGGATGCCGCCGACGCCGATGATCGGGAAACCCGGCCCCAGCCGGGCGCGCAGCTGGTGGATGACCGCGTTGGAGGCCTGCTTGAGCGGCGCGCCGCTCAGGCCCCCGGTTTCCTGGGCGTGGGGCAGGCCGTGCACGCCCGTGCGGTCGATCGTCGTGTTGGTGGCGATGACGCCGTCCATGCCGTGGCGGCGCAGGGCGTCGGCGATGGCTTCGATCTGGTGGTGCGTCAGGTCGGGGGCGATCTTGATGAAGATGGGCACGCGCCGCGCGTGCTGCGCCGCCAGGGTCTCGCGCTCGCGGGCGAGGGCGCCGAGCAGCTCATCCAGCGCCGCGTCGGTCTGCAGGCTGCGCAGGTTCTGGGTGTTGGGCGAGCTGATGTTGACGGTGACGTAGTCCGCGTGCGGGTACACGCCGCGCAGGCCGAGCACGTAGTCGCTGACCGCTTCCTCCATCGGGGTGGCGGCGTTCTTGCCGATGTTGAGTCCGAGGATCAGCGGCGCGCCGGCCGCGCGCACGTGCGAGCGCCTGACGTTGGCGACGAAGGCGTCGAGCCCGTCGTTGTTGAAGCCCATGCGGTTGATCAGCGCCCGGGCCTGCGGCAGGCGGAACATGCGAGGCAGGGGGTTGCCGGGCTGGGGCCGGGGCGTGACGGTGCCGACCTCGACGAAGCCGAAGCCCATGGCGGCGAAGGCGTCGATGCAGCGCGCGTTCTTGTCCAGCCCAGCGGCCAGGCCCACGCGGTTGGGAAAGCGCAGGCCGGCCAGGGTGACGGGGTCGCTCACCGTGGGGCAGGACCAGACGCGCTCCAGCAAGGTGCCGGTGGTTTTGGCCAGCAGGTTCAGGGTCAGTTCGTGCGCGGTTTCCGCGTCCATGCGAAAGAGGAGGGGGCGGGCGAGGGTGTAGGGCAGCGGCATGGAGATAATCTGGAGAAGACCCGGGGATTTTCCGCCATGAACAATAACTCATCACTGATACAAAAACAGAACAATCTCAAGCAGCAAGTCGGCCAGGCGGCTCTGAAGTACGTGGTGCCGGGCGAAATCCTGGGCGTGGGCACGGGCTCGACGGTCAATTGCTTCATCGATGCGCTGGCCGGCATGAAGGCGGAGATCCCCGGCGCGGTCTCCAGCTCCGAGGCGAGCAGCGCGCGCCTGCGGGCCCTGGGCATTCCCGTGCTCGACGCGAATGCGGTGCAGCGGCTGTCGGTCTACATCGACGGCGCGGACGAGATCGACGGGCGCGGCTGCATGATCAAGGGCGGCGGCGCGGCGCTGACGCGAGAGAAGATCGTGGCGGCGCTGGCCGAGCGCTTCGTCTGCATCGCCGATGCGAGCAAGCGCGTGCAGGTGCTGGGGCGCTTTCCGCTGCCGGTGGAGGTGATCCCCATGGCGGCGGCGCAGCTGGCGCGGCGTTTTGCCGCGCTGGGGGGCAGCGCCACGCTGCGGCTCAAGGACGGGGCGCCGCTTGTGACCGACAACGGCCAGCACATCCTGGACGTGCGCGGCCTGGCCATCACCGATCCGCTGGCGTTCGAGTCCGACGTCAGCCAGTGGCCGGGGGTGGTCACGGTGGGCGTGTTTGCCCATCAGCGGGCCAGCGTCTGCCTGCTGGGCACCCCCGAGGGGGTCCAAACCATCGTCTTCGAGCCATGACGCCCCCGCCGAAGTACTGGCGCCGGGAAGCCACGCCGTCGGGGGGCGAGCGGCTGGTGTATGCGGTGCGCGGTGGCAGCGCGTTCGTGGTCTTGCTGGCGCTGGCTCTGGCACTGATCGCCGCGGGCGTGTGGGGCGCGCGGTGGCTGGGCTGGGGCGCGGATCTGACGGCCGCGGGGTGGATCTTCTTCATCCTGGTGCCGGGCGGGGCCGTGCTGGCGGGGGTCTATGTCCTGGACGTATTGTTCTGGCGGCAGACGCAGTACACGCTCGACGAGGGGATGATCGACGCGCAGGTGCGCTCGGTGTTCATGCGCCGCCGCACCCAGATCGCGCGCGCGATGATCACCGGCGTGGAGCAAGCCTATACGCCGCCCAAAAGTGACGCCGCGCGCGGCGATCCGGGCACCTGGGCGGTGCTGGTGAATTACCGGCCGCTGGAAGGCGGCACCGGCAGCCTGGCCATGGACGGCCTGCGCAGCGAGGAGGAAAGCCGGTGGCTGGGCCCGCTGCTCGCGACGTGGGCCCGCGTGCCGCTGGCGCGTGGCTTCGGGGCGAGCGCCGCGGACGAGGCGGACCCCGCGGAGCTGCCCCCGGAAAACATCAGAAAGTGATGCCGGCCGGGTTGGTCGGGGTGGGCGTTCCGGGCGCCGGCGCCTCGGGGGCCGGGCGGGCCGGCTGCGGCCTGGGTTCGGGCTTGGGCACGGTCTGGCTGGGCACGACCGGGGTGGTGCGCACCACCAGCGGCGCGGCGGCCGGGCGCTGGTAGCCGGCCGGCAGCTCGGAGGTCTTGGGGTAGCCGGCGGCGTCCAGGTACTGGCTCCATTCGGTATCGGAGTAGCCCTTGATGCGCTGGGCGCCGATGGTCACGACGGGCAGCGAGGCATCGCCGGCCAGGCGCTGCAGCGCTTCGACGTCCTCGTTGGTGGTGACGGTGCGCTCGGCGAACGGGATGCCGCGGTTGATCAGCAGGTTGCGGCCGCTGACGCAGGGAGCGCAGTCCGCTCCGGTGTAGAGGGTCACCGGGTAGCGGGTGGCGGTCTGGCGCAGGGCGTAGGGCAGGGCGTCCGTGGCGTGCAGGTCGGCCCCGGTCTGCGCGCCTTCGTGGGCGCTGACGCGGGCGCCCTTGGCCAGGTCTTCGGGGGCCCGGTCGGAGAAGGTGACGCGGCCATCGGGCCCCACGATGCGGTAGACGGCCTGCGCCTGCGCCGCGCCCGCGAGCAGCGCCGACAGCCCGGCCACGATGGCGATGGTGTGCGTGCGGTTCATGGGGAGCTCCTCGTGCTGTATTGAATTGATAGCTGTTCGCGCTTGGTGGTCAACGGTTTTCAATAGGAATTGATCTGAAAGCCTTGCTGATAAAGCGCGACCAGCTCACTTTTTATCATGCCATGCCCTGGTGGCGCAACAGGGCGTCGAGCTGGGGTTCTCGGCCGCGGAAGGCCTTGAAGGATTCGATGGCTGGGCGGCTGCCCCCGGTCTCCAGGATTTCCCGGCGGTAGCGGCGCCCGGTCTCGGGGCTGGGCTCGCCGTTGCTGCCGCGCGTTTCCTCGAACGCGGCGTAGGCGTCGGCCGAGAGCACCTCGGCCCATTTGTAGCTGTAGTAGCCGGCCGCGTAGCCGCCGCTGAAGATGTGGCTGAAGCTGTGCGCGAAGCGGTTGAACGCGGGGGGCTGCAGCAGCGCCACTTCCGAGCGCACCTCGCCCAGCAGCCCCACGATGTCCCGGCCCGCCTGCGCCCGGGTGTGCAGCAGCATGTCGAACAGCGCGAACTCGATCTGGCGCAGCGTCTGCAGGCCGGCCTGGAAGTTCTTGGCGGCCGTCATCTTGTCGAACAGCGCGCGCGGCAGCGGTTCGCCGGTCTCGACGTGCGCCGTCATGTGCCGGAGCACTTCCCATTCCCAGCAGAAGTTTTCCATGAACTGGCTGGGCAGCTCCACCGCGTCCCATTCCACGCCGCTGATGCCCGAGACCTCGTGCTCGTTCACCTGCGTGAGCATGTGCTGCAGGCCGTGGCCGAATTCGTGGAACAGCGTGGTGGCGTCGTCGTGCGTGAGCAGCGGCGGCTTGCCATCCACGCCTTCGGCGAAGTTGCAGACCAGGTAGGCCACCGGCGTCTGCAGCGCGCCGGTGTCGGGGCGCAGCCAGCGCCCGCGCGCGTCGTCCATCCAGGCGCCGCCGCGCTTGCCGGGCCGGGCGGGCTTGTCCAGGTAGAACTGGCCCACGAGCTGGCCGCCGCGCTCGATGCGGTAGAACTCCACGGCCGGGTGCCAGGTGGGCGCCTCGTCGCGGTGGATGTGCACCTCGAACAGCGTCTCGACGATCTTGAACAGGCCCGTGAGGACCTTGGGCGCCGGGAAGTAGGGCTTGACCTCCTGCTCGTTGTAGGCGTAGCGCGCCTCCTTGAGCTTTTCGGAGATGTAGGGCCAGTCCCAGGCCTGTGGGTCATCGAGCCCGAGCTGTTCTTTCGCGAAGGCGCGCAGGTCGGCCAGGTCCTTCTCGGCGAAGGGCCGCGCGCGCCGGGCCAGGTCGCGCAGGAAGTGCACCACCTGCTCGGGCGATTCGGCCATCTTGGGCACGACCGAGACCTGGCCGAAATTGGCGTAGCCGAGCAGCTCGGCCTCTTCCTGGCGCAGCGCCAGGATTTCCTGCATCACCTGGGTGTTGTCGAAGCGCGCCGCGTCGCCCTGGGCCTGGTCGGAGGCGCGCGTGACGTAGGCGCGGTAGAGCTTTTCGCGCAGCGCGCCGCTGTCGGCGAACTGCATGATCGGCAGGTAGCAGGGCATGTGCAGCGTGAGCTTGTGGCCTTCCAGGCCCTGGGCCTGCGCGGCCGCGCGCGTGGCCTGCCGCACGTCCTGCGGCACGCCGGCCATCTCCTCGCTGGTGGCGAGGCAGCTGTAGGCATCGGTGGCGTCGAGCACGTTCTCGCTGTATTTCTGCTGCAGCTGCGCCAGGCGCTCCTGCACCTGCGCGAAGCGTTCGCGCGCGGCGCCCGAGAGTTCGGCGCCGGAGAGGCGAAAGCCCCGCAGGGCGTTGGCGAGGGCCTGGCGCTGCTCGGCGTTCAGGCCGGCCGGGTCCATCGCCTTGTACTTGGCGTACAGGCGTTCGTCCGCGCCCAGGCGCGTCCAGAACGCGGTCACCAGGGGGAGGGCGGCGTTGTAGGCGGCGCGCAGCTCGGGCGTGTCCATGACGCTGTTCAGGTGGCTCACGGCGCTGAAGGAGCGGCTGAGCTGTTCGGTGGCGACGTCCAGCACGCGCGCGATGGCGTTCCAGTCGGCGGGGAAGCCGTCGGCCGTTACCTGCGCCAGCGCCGCTTCGCAGCGCCGCAGCAGTTCGTCCACGGCCGGAGCGACGTCCGCGGGGGTGATGCGATCGAAGGCGATGGCGCCGGAAAAGTCGAGCAGGGGGTTGTTCATGGCTCTCAGAATAGCGCCGGATGCGGGAAGTTCAAGCGCCGCGCTCGGCCGCTTCGATGGTGTTGACCAGCAGCATGGCGCGCGTCATCGGGCCCACGCCGCCCGGCACCGGGGTGATCCAGCCGGCCACCTGGCGCACGGCTTCGTAGTCCACGTCGCCGCAGAGCTTGCCCGCGTCGTCGCGGTTCATGCCCACGTCGATCACCACGGCGCCGGGCTTGACCATGTCGGCCGTGAGTACATTGCGCTTGCCCACGGCGGCGACGATGACGTCGGCCTGCAGCGTCAGCGCCTTCAGATCCCGCGTGCGCGAGTGGCAGATGGTGACGGTGGCGTCCTTTTGCAGCAGCATCAGCGCCATGGGCTTGCCCACGATGTTGGAGCGCCCGATCACCACGGCGTGCTTGCCCTTGAGGTCGCAGCCTATGGATTCGAGCATCTTCATGCAGCCGTGCGGCGTGCAGGGCCAGAAGCCGGGCAGGCCGGTCATGAGGGCGCCCGCGCTGGCGACGTGAAAGCCGTCCACGTCCTTGGCCGGGTCGATGGCGGTGATGACCTTGTGCGTGTCCATGTGCGCGGGCAGCGGCAGCTGCACCAGGATGCCGTGCACGGCGGGGTCGCCGTTGAGCCGGGCGATGCGCGCCAGCAGCTCGGCCTCGGGCAGGTCGGCCGGGTAGCGCTCCAGGGTGGCGTTCAGGCCGGTCTCGGTGCTGTCGTTGACCTTGTGGCGCGTGTAGACCTGGCTGGCGGGGTCCTCGCCCACGAGGATGATGCTCAGCCGCGGCTCGATGCCGCGCGCCTTGAGCGCCGCGGTGCGGTGGCCGACCTGCGCCCGGATCTCGCGCGCGAGCGCGTTGCCGTCGATGATTTTGGCAGTCATGTTTTATCTATTGAAAATGGCGCCAGCGCAGGTGCGGCAAGCGCCGGCAGCTATCGAAATTCAGACCTTCGCGGGGGTGTTGCCCAGCGCGATCTTGAGCAGGTCGGCCACCGTGTTGGCGCCGAGTTTTTCCATGATGTTGGCGCGGTGCGCCTCCACGGTCTTGATGCTGATGCCCAGGTCGTCGGCGATCTGCTTGTTCAGGCGCCCGGCGACGATGCGTTCGAGCACCTGCGACTCGCGGCCGGTGAGCTTGGCCATCAGCGCCTCGTGGCTCGCGGCGAGCTGGTGGTCGGCGAAGCTCTCGCGCGCGCGTTCGAGCATGCGCTCCACCAGTTCGGAAAGCTCTTTTTCGTTGAAGGGCTTCTGGATGAAGTCGAGCGCGCCCTTCTTCATCGTCTCCACCGCCATGGGCACGTCGCCGTGGCCGGTGATGAACACGATGGGCAGCGGGGACTTGCGCTCCAGCAGCCGATCCTGCAGCTCCAGCCCCGTCATGCCGGCCATGCGCACGTCGATGATCAGGCAGGCGACTTCGCGCGGGTCGTAGCGCGTGAGGAAGGTTTCGGCCGAGTCGAAACAGCGCACGCGATAGCCCTTGCCTTCCAGCAGCCATTGCAGCGAGTCGCGGACGGCTTCATCGTCATCGACGACGTAAACAGTGCCTTTTTTCGGGGACATCAGATTCATGCATGTGCCTTTCACGTCGTTATTGCTTCGAAATCGCTAGTAGCGTTTTCAGCGCCGGCCAGCGGCAACCAGAAAGTGAACAGGCACCCCGTGACCTCTTTGGAATTGTAGAGGTTCTCCGCCTTGAGCCTGCCCTGGTGCGATTCGACGATGCTGCGGCACAGGTTCAGGCCCATGCCCATGCCTTCGCTCTTGGTGGAATAGAAGGCCTCGAAGAGGTGCTCCAGCACCTCGGCCGGCAGGCCCGGGCCGCTGTCTTCCACGCTGAACTGGATCACGTCCATGCCATCGACCTGGCGCGGCACCACGCGCAGCTCCACGCTGCGCTGCGCGGTGGGGCGCTCGGCGTGGGCGATGGCCTCGGCGCCGTTCTTCATCAGGTTGATCAGCACCTGCTCGATCAGGATGCTGTCGGCCATCACCGGCGGCAGGCGCGCGGCCACGTAGTGTGTCAGGCGCACGTTGTGCCGGCGCAGCTCGATGGTGGCCAGCTCCACCGCCTCGGCCACCATCTCGGTCACGTTGGCGAGCTGGCGGTTGGGTTCGCTCTTCTTCACGAAGGCGCGGATGCGCTGGATGATCTGCCCCGCGCGCTGGGCCTGGTGGGCGGTCTTGTGCAGCGCGCCCAGCAGCGCCTCCTCGCTGATCTCGCCGCTTTCCACGCGCGAGATCATGCCGCTGCAGTAGTTGCTGATGGCCGTGAGCGGCTGGTTGAGCTCGTGCGCCACGCTGGAGGCCATCTCGCCCATGGTGATCAGGCGGCTCACGGATTGCGTGCGCTCGGCCTGGTGCGCGGCCAGCTCCTGCGCGTGCCGGCGGGCGGTGATGTCGGTGGCGATCACCATCTGCGCGATGCGCCCGTCCACCCAGTGCAGGTAGCGCGAGCGCACCTCCAGCCACTTGCCCAGGTCGGGTTGGTAGATCTCGACGTTGTCCGAATGCGCCTGCGTCATGGTGTGGCTGGGCAGGCCCATGAGGCTGTCCTCGTCGTCGGACGCCTCGGTGTGCACCCCGCCGGCCTGGGCCACGAGCCGCAGGTGGCCGTCGGTGAGCGAGCCGAACCACTGCCGGTACAGGCGGTTGGCGAACAGCAGCTCCTTGCTGCCCAGCGGCGCCACGGACACCGAGGCGTCCAGCGATTCGAGCACCACGGTGAAGCGCTCGTGCGAGGCCACGAGCTGCTCGCGCACGCGGTTGGGCTCGGTGATGTCGGTCATCGACGTCATCCAGCCGGTGTGCCGCCCGTGGCCGTCGATCAGCGGCGAGACGTACAGGCGGGCGTCGAAGATCGTGCCGCTCTTGCGCTGCACGCGCACCTGCAGGCCGCCGGGCACCGCCTTGCCCGAGAGTTCCTCGTGCAGCTTGTTCTGCTGCGAGTTGCGCTCGGCCTCCGGCCAGTAGCTGTAGGGCGGAGTCTGGCCCACCAGTTCCTCGGCGGACCAGCCCGTCATCTGGCAGAAGGCCGCGTTGACGTAGGTGATGCGCCCTTCCAGGTCGAGCGCGCGCATCCCCGTGAGGATGGAGTTCTCCATGGCGCGGCGGAAGTTCGTCTCGGCGATCAGCGCCTCCTGCGCCTGCATGCGCCGGCGCGTGTGCCGCCAGGTGCCCAGCAGCAGCCACGCCGTCATGATGCTGAGCACGCCGACCAGCCAGAACAGGCCGCTGCCGACCACGCCCAGCGAGGTGCGGTAGGCCTGGGCGCGCAGCACCAGGGTCTGCCCCGGCAGGATGATGGGCGCGTCGTAGGCGTTGCTCGGGCTGCCCCAGGGAAGGAGCGTGCGCGTGCGGGGCAGCAGCGGCGAGCCGGCCAGCAGCTGGTTGTGCGGGTTGACCAGCGTCACCGCGTAGCGCGAGAGGACTTCCGTCGGCGTGCCGTAGCGCAGCAGGCTGTCCACGGAGTATTCGGCGAGCAGCACGCCGGCGAAACGGTCCTGCGTGGTCAGGGGCACCTGCAGCTGCAGCAGGGGGACGGGCTGGTCGGGGATGGGCTCGGGCTGCAGGTAGACCGGCTGCTCCAGCTGCTGCACCTGGCGAAACCCCTGCTGCGCGGGGCCCGGATGCAGCAGCTCGCCGGTCAGGCGCATCTGGCTGCCCGCCAGGGTGGGCGCCGACTGGCTGACGCGTACGCGGCCGGTCTCGTCGATCCAGGTGAGCGCCTGCACCTCGGGGTACTGCGTGGTCATCAGGTCGGCCTGGGTGGCGAAGTCCGTCTCGTTCAGGCCCTGGCTGGAGAGGTCGCGCGCGATGTGCATGATCTGCTCCTGCCGCTCGGACAGGCGCAGGCGCAGGCGCTGCTGCGCGTACTCCACGTCGCGCTGCAGCGCCTCGCGCTCGCGTTCGATTTCCTCCGAGTGCAGGTACCAGAACGAGGCCGCGATGGCCACGAAGAACAGGAACACCGCCACCAGGGGCGCGAGGGCGGCGAAGCGGTCCTGGCGGTGCGGCGAGAGCCCGCGCCACCACCGATGCCACCGACGCGATGGCAGCTGCTCCGACAGCGGCCGTGCATTAGGGGAAACCATGAGCGGAGTTTAAAGAGGGTCGGTTCGATTCAGAAGATTTTATTCAGGGTTTTCCTAAGTATTTTCATATGGTGAGATTCAATCATACTATTTGAAATTTTGAAAAACTATGCGACACTCGGGCACCTATCCTGATATCCATGTTGCTTTGAAGGAGACTGAAGATGAGTGACGCCCTCAACGGCCAGGCGCCCACCGACGCCGACGAACAAGAAACACGCGAGTGGATGGACGCGCTGTCTGCGGTCATCGACAAGGAAGGGCCCGAACGCGCCCATTTCCTGCTGGAGCAGCTGCTGGAGCATGCGCGCGAGCACTCCATCGACATGCCGTTCTCCGCCACCACCGGCTACGTGAACACGATCGAGCCCGAGGAAGAGCAGCGCAGCCCCGGCAACATCGAGATCGAGAAGCGCCTGCGCGCCTACATGCGCTGGAACGCCATGATCATGGTGGCGCGCGCCAACCGCATCCATGCGGACGACGGCGGCTCGCTGGGCGGGCACATCGGCTCGTACGCCTCGGTGGCCACGATGTTCGAGACCGGCTTCAACCATTTCTGGCACGCCGAGAGCCCCGAGCATGGCGGCGACTGCATCTACCTGCAGGGCCACAGCTCGCCGGGCGTGTACGCGCGCGCCTTCCTGGAAGGGCGCATCAGCGAAGACCAGATGCTGCACTTCCGCCAGGAGGTGGGCTACAAGGCCGGCCTGCCCAGCTACCCGCACCCCTGGCTGATGCCCGATTTCTGGCAGTTCCCCACGGTCTCCATGGGCCTGGGGCCGCACATGGCGATCTACCAGGCGCGCTTCCTCAAATACCTGCATGCGCGCGGCATCGCCAACACCGAGGGGCGCAAGGTCTGGGTGTTCCTGGGCGACGGCGAGATGGACGAGCCCGAGAGCAAGGGCGCCATCGACCTGGCCTCGCGCGAGCACCTGGACAACCTGATCTTCGTCATCAACTGCAACCTGCAGCGCCTGGACGGCCCGGTGCGCGGCAACGGCAAGATCATCCAGGAGCTGGAAGGGCAGTTTCGCGGCGCTGGCTGGAACGTCATCAAGTGCCTGTGGGGCAGCAGCTGGGACCCGCTGCTGGCGCGCGACAAGGACGGCATCCTCAAGAAGGTGATGATGGACACGCTGGACGGCGACTACCAGACCTTCCGCGCGCAGGATGGCGCCTACATCCGCCAGCACTTCTTCGGCCGCGATCCGCGCCTGCTCAAGATGGTCGAGCACATGAGCGACGACGACATCTGGGCGCTGCGCCACGGCGGCCATGACCCGCAGAAGGTCTATGCGGCGTTCCACTCGGCCAACGAGCACAAGGGCCAGCCCACGGTCATCCTCTCGCGCACGATCAAGGGCTACGGCATGGGCGCCGCCGGCCAGGCCAAGATGCCGGTGCACCAGATCAAGAAGCTGGGCGATCCGGCGATCGTCGCCTTCCGCGACCGCTTCAACATCCCGGTGCCCGACAGCGAACTGCAGGAGATGCCGTTCTACAAGCCGGCGGACGACACGCCCGAGATGAAGTACCTGCACCAGCACCGCGAGAAGCTCGGCGGCTACCTGCCGAGCCGGCGCATGAAGTCCGACGAGAGCTTCACGGTGCCGTCGCTGGAGACCTTCAAGGCCATCCTGGAGCCGACGGCCGAGGGGCGCGAGGTCAGCACCACGCAGGGCTTCGTGCGCTTCGTCGTGCAGCTGCTGCGCGACAAGGCGCTGGCGCCGCGGGTCGTGCCCATCGTGGTGGACGAGGCGCGCACCTTCGGCATGGAAGGGATGTTCCGCCAGATCGGCATCTACAACCCGGCCGGGCAGCAGTACACGCCGGTGGACAAGGGCGAGGTGGCCTACTACCGTGAGGCCAAGGACGGCCAGGTGCTGCAGGAAGGCATCAACGAGGCGGGCGGCATGTCCAGCTGGATGGCCGCGGCCACGAGCTACAGCGTGAGCAACCGCATCATGATCCCGTTCTACGTGTACTACTCGTGCTTCGGGTTCAACCGCTTCGGCGACCTGGCCTGGGCGGCGGGCGACCTGCACGCGCGCGGCTTCCTGCTGGGCGGCACCGCCGGGCGTACCACGCTCAACGGCGAAGGGCTGCAGCACCAGGACGGCAACAGCATGCTGATCTTCAGCTCGGTGCCGGCCTGCAAGAGCTACGAGCCCTCCTTCGCGCACGAGGTGGCCGTGATCATGCACGACGGCATGAAGCGCATGGTGGAGAAGCAGGAGGACGTCTTCTACTACCTCGCCATCCACAACGAGAACTACGCCATGCCCGGGCTCATCCCCGGCACCGAGGAGCAGATCCTCAAGGGCATGTACCTGTGCCAGGCCGGCGCCGAAGGCAGCCCGCGCGTGCAGTTGATGGGCAGCGGCACCATCCTGCGCGAATCGCTCGCGGCGCAGGCGCTGCTGGCGGCGGACTGGGGCCTGCAGGCGGACGTCTGGAGCTGCCCGAGCTTCAACGAACTCGCCCGCGAAGGGCAGGACGTGGAGCGCTGGAACATGCTGCACCCGGACGAGGCGCAGCGCGTGCCCTTCGTCGCGCAGCAGCTCGCGGCCCATCCAGGCCCGGTGGTGGCTTCCACCGACTGGGTGCGGGCCTACCCGGAGCAGATCCGCGCGCACCTGCCCAAGGGGCGCAGCTTCACGGTGCTGGGCACCGACGGCTACGGCCGCAGCGACTTCCGCTACCGCCTGCGCGAGCACTTCGAGATCGACCGCCACTACATCACGCTGGCCGCGCTGACCGCGCTGGCCGATGAGGGCGCGATCGATCGCGCCAAGGTGTCGGAGGCGATCAAGAAGTACGCGATCAAGACCGAAAAGATCAACCCGTTGCTCGCCTGAAGGAGGGGAAAATCATGGCACTCAAGGAAGTCAAAGTCCCCGATATCGGCGATTTCTCCGAAGTGGGCGTGATCGAGCTGCTGGTTCAGCCCGGCGATGCGATCCAGCCCGAGCAAAGCCTCATCACCGTGGAGTCGGACAAGGCCTCGATGGAAATCCCGTCCAACGAGAGCGGCATCGTCAAGGAGCTGAAGGTCAAGCTCGGCGACAAGGTGAGCAAGGGCTCGGTGGTGCTGCTGGTGGAAACCGTCGATGCAGCATCGAATCAGCCCGCAGCCGTTGCTGCGCAAGCGCCAGCAGCTCCTGCACCTGTAGCGGCCGCCCCCGCGCCCGTGGCGGCGCAGGCGGCGCCTGCTGCCACCGGGCGCGTGGAGGTCCGCGTGCCGGACATCGGCGACTTCAAGGACGTGGGCGTCATCGAACTGCTGGTGGCGGTGGGCGATGCGGTCAAGGCCGAGCAGTCGCTCATGACGGTGGAGTCGGACAAGGCCTCGATGGAGATTCCGTCCTCGGCCTCGGGCGTGGTGAAGGAGCTCAAGGTCAAGCTGGGCGACAAGATCAACGCCGGCGATCTGATCGCCGTGCTGGAAGGCGCGGCACTCACCGCGGCCCCCGCGCCGGCTGTCGCGCCGGCCGCCGTGGCCGCCGCACCCGCGCCCGCCGCCGTGGCGGCATCGGCCCCTGCGCCGGTGGCTGCCGCCCCGGTGGCCGTCCCCGCGCACCAGCCCGGCCAGATCGTGGCCGGCCTGCCGCACGCCAGCCCCTCGGTGCGCAAGGCCGCGCGCGAGCTGGGCGTGCCGCTCGCCGAGGTCAAGGGCACGGGCCCCAAGGGCCGCGTCACGCTGGAGGACGTGCAATCCTTCACGCGCGCCGTCATGGCGGGCGCCGTGCAGACGCAGGCGCAGGCCCAGACGGGCAGGGGAGGCTCGGGCATCGGCCTGGACCTGCTGCCCTGGCCCAAGGTGGACTTTGCCAAGTTCGGCGCGGTCGAAGCCAAGCCGCTGCCCCGCATCAAGAAGATCAGCGGCGCCAACCTGGCGCGCAACTGGGTCATGATCCCGCACGTCACCAACAACGACGAAGCGGACATCACCGATCTGGAAGCCTTCCGCGTGCAGACCAACGCCGAAAACGAGAAGGCCAAGAACGGCGTCAAGGTGACCATGCTCGCCTTCGTCATCAAGGCGGTGGTCGCGGCGCTCAAGAAGTACCCCGAGTTCAACGCCAGCCTGGACGGCGACAACCTGGTCTACAAGCACTACTACCACATCGGCTTCGCGGCCGACACACCCAACGGCCTGATGGTGCCGGTGCTCAAGGATGCGGATCAAAAGGGCATCCTGCAGATCAGCCAGGAGATGTCCGAGCTTGCCAAAAAGGCGCGCGACGGCAAGCTGAGCACGGCCGACATGCAGGGCGGGTGCTTCTCGATCTCCTCGCTCGGCGGCATCGGCGGCACGCACTTCACGCCCATCATCAACGCGCCCGAAGTGGCCATCCTGGGCCTGTCCAAGAGCGCGATGAAGCCGGTGTGGGACGGCAAGGCCTTCGTGCCGCGCCTGCTGCTCCCGCTGTCGCTGTCCTACGACCACCGCGTCATCGACGGCGCCGCGGCCGCGCGCTTCAATGCCTACCTGGGCCAACTGCTGGCGGACTACCGCCGCATCCTGCTGTGAAAGGGGCCTGAGATGGCAGTGCTGGACATCAAGGTCCCCGATATCGGCGACTTCAAGGACGTGGGCGTGATCGAGGTGCTCGTGGCGGTGGGCGAGACCATCCGCGCCGAGCAGAGCCTCGTGACCGTCGAATCCGACAAGGCCTCGATGGAAATCCCGTCGAGCCACGCGGGCGTGGTCAAGGAGCTGAAGGTCAAGCTCGGCGACAAGATCAGCGAGGGCAGCATGCTGCTCACGCTCGAAACCGCCGACAGCCCCGCAGCCGCCGCGCCGGCTGAAGCTTCAGCATCAAAACAGGCTCCAGCGCCCGCCAGTCAAGCGCCAGCAGCTCCTGCACCTGTAGCATCCAGCTTTGCCGGCAACGCCGACCTGGAGTGCGATGTGCTGGTGCTCGGCGGCGGCCCGGGCGGCTATTCGGCCGCCTTCCGCGCGGCCGACCTGGGCCTGAACGTGGTCGTGGTCGAGCGCTACGCCACGCTTGGCGGCGTGTGCCTGAACGTCGGCTGCATCCCCTCCAAGGCGCTGCTGCACGTGGCCGCGGTGATGGACGAAGTGAGCCACCTCAAGAGCGCGGGTATCGATTTTGGTGCGCCCCAGGTCAACATCGACCAGCTGCGCGGCCACAAGGAAAAAGTGGTCGGCAAGCTCACCGGGGGCCTGGCGCAGATGGCCAGGATGCGCAAGGTCACCCTGGTGCGCGGCTATGGCCACTTCGTCGGCAGCCACCAGATCGAAGTGGAGGAAACCACCGGGGCAGGGCAGGAGAAGACCGGCAAGAAGCAGGTGGTGCAGTTCAAGCGCTGCATCATCGCCGCGGGCAGCCAGGCCGTGCGCCTGCCTTTCATGCCCGAGGACCCGCGCGTGGTCGATTCCACCGGCGCGCTGGCGCTCAAGAGCGTCCCGAAGCGCATGCTGATCCTCGGCGGCGGCATCATCGGCCTGGAAATGGGCACGGTGTATTCGACGCTGGGCGCGCGCCTGGACGTGGTGGAAATGCTCGACGGCCTGATGCAGGGTGCCGACCGCGACCTGGTCAAGGTCTGGCAGAAGATGAACGCGCCGCGCTTCGACCACATCATGCTCAAGACCAAGACCGTGGCGGCCCGGGCCACGGACGCCGGGATCGAGGTGAGCTTCGAAAGTGCGGACGGTGGGGGCGCCCCCGCGCCGCAGACCTACGACCTGGTGCTGCAGGCCGTGGGCCGCAGCCCCAACGGCAAGAAGATCGGCGCGGAGCAGGCCGGCGTGGCCGTCACCGACCGCGGTTTCATCGGCGTCGACATCCAGATGCGCACCAACGTCGCGCACATCTTCGCCATCGGCGACATCGTCGGCCAGCCCATGCTGGCGCACAAGGCGGTGCACGAGGCGCACGTGGCGGCCGAGGTGATCGCCGGAGAGCTCCTGGGCGATGAAAAACTCGCCCGGTCGGCCTTCAACGCCCGCGTGATCCCGAGCGTCGCCTACACCGACCCCGAGGTCGCCTGGGTGGGCCTGACCGAGGATCAAGCCAAGGCCCAGGGCATCAAGATCACCAAGGGCCTGTTCCCCTGGGCCGCCTCGGGCCGCGCCATCGCCAACGGGCGCGACGAAGGCTTCACCAAGCTGCTGTTCGACGAGGCCACCCACCGCATCCTGGGCGGCGGCATCGTCGGCACGCACGCGGGCGACATGATCGGCGAGATCGCGCTGGCCATCGAGATGGGCGCGGACACGGTGGACATCGGCAAGACCATCCACCCGCACCCCACGCTGGGCGAGAGCATCGGCATGGCCGCCGAAGTGGCCCACGGCTCCTGCACCGACGTACCGCCCCAGCGGCGGCATTGAGCGGGCCGCGCTCCGGCTCTTCGGGCCGGAGCGCTCCCTTCAAGACCGGAAATCAGGGCCGGGAATCAGACGCACTCGTCGGCGTTGGGCTGCGCCTTCCAGTCGATCGGGTCCTGCTGCAGGACGGTATCGATGTCCATGTCCAGCGCCACCCCCACCTCGCTGGGGAAGGTGGCCGCCAGCTCGCGCTCCGTATAGTTCGCCTCCCGTGCGCGCGCGCGCCAGACGGCCAGATGCAGGATGGCCGCCAGCGGCTCGTACACCTCGTCGTCGAACGGCGCGCTGTGGTGGCGCAGGGCGTCCACCAGCACATTGGGCAGATGCCACTGCCGCGCCAGGCGCGCGCTGACGGCCGCATAGCCATAGCCCCAGGCCCGCTTTTCCACCTTGCTGCGGCGCAGATCCAGCGGCGCCACGATGCTGCTGGCCGAGCTGCTGCCTTGCGGATCGCGCAAATGCAGCACCAGCTCGCCCAGGCCGTGCAACAGCCCGGCGGTGTACGCCACGGTCTGGTTGCGGTGCACGATGCCCGCGAGCGACCGCGCCAGCCGGGCCGTGTTGACGCTGTAGCGCCAGAAATGCTGCAGATTCACCCCGGGCACCGACCCCGCCGTCGTCCCCAGAAACGCATGCCCCACGAAGGAGCGCAACTGGGCGGCATCGAGCATCACGATGGCCTCAGGAATGCTGCCCACCTTGCCGGACAAGGGATGCGAGCGCGAATTCGCCTCGCGCAGCAGCCGCGCCGCAAGGGCCGGATCGGTCAGGAAGAACTGGTTGATCCGGCGCAGGCTAGGCTCCGGCTGGGCCAGCTCCGTCGTGAGCAAGGCAACGGCCCGCGGCACGCTGGGCAGCGTGCACTCCATCGCCATGACGTCATCGAGTTCCATCCACGTTATACAGGTTGCCGGATTGACGGGGATTATCCACAGTCGGGCAGTTGAGACAGGGGCGTCTTGGGCTGCGGTCGCTCGGGTTTTTGGTACATCCCAAAGTTATTTAACATAATATACATTGTATCAAATCAAAGAAACCGCTGCCACCGCCAAGTACCCAGCCACCATGGATTCCTCCGCCAACTTGTTCAACGCCGCCGCAGGATGTGAATGAACTCTTCGCCCTGGGTCTGCTGCTCGACCAGCTCGTTGCCGGTTTGCCGCGCGAAGGCCTGGAAGTCGCGCGTGGAGCCTGGGTCGGTGGCGATGACCTTGAGCAGCTGGCCGCTGTACATCTTGGCCAGGGCCTTCTTGGCTTTGAGGATCGGCAAGGGACAATTGAGGCCGCGTGCATCCAGTTCGCTGTCGATGTTCATGTTCCTTCCTTGGGCAGGTCCAGCCCGCGCCGGCGTTCGGCATTTTCTTGCTCGGTGAAGAACACCGGTTCGTGGCCGCGGGTGCGCAGCCAGTCGGCCAGCGCGTAGCCGGTGCCGGCGGGCCAGCACTTGAGGTCCTTGAGCTCCATCATGCGGTAATCCAGCAGCTCTGGCGAGAGCCGCACCGTGCCGCTGGCACGCACGTGGTAGGCAATGATCACCTGGTTCATGCGCAAGAACTCATAGGCGCCGACGAGAGAGACGGCCTGCGCGTCCAGGTTGGTTTCTTCCTTGAGCTCGCGCGCGATGCCTGCCTCCGGCGTTTCGCCGGCCTCCATGAAGCCCGTGATCAGCGCGTACATCTTGGGCGGCCACGCGGCGTTGCGCGCGAGCAGCACCTTGCCGTCCACCTCGACGATGGCCGCCAGCACGGGCGTGGGATTGTTCCAGTGCGTCCAGCCGCATGCCGCGCAGCGCAGCCGGACTTTCTCGCCGCTGTCTTCCATCTGGGCGATCGGTGCCAGCGCGCCGGCGCAGTGCGGGCAAAAATGCCATTCGTATTGCTGCATGGGTTCAGGCCGGGAAGACGCCGGTCGAGAGGTAGCGGTCCCCCCGGTCGCAGACGATGAAGACGATGGTCGCATCGCGCTCGCGCCCGGCGATCTGGCGGGCCGCCCAGCATGCGCCGGCCGAAGAGATGCCGGCGAAGATGCCCTCCCGCGCGGCCAGTTGGCGCGCCATGTCCTCGGCATCGCTCTGCGAGACGTAGACCAGCTCGTCCACCAGCTCGGGGCGGTAGATCTTGGGCAGGTATTCCTCGGGCCATTTGCGGATGCCCGGGATGCGGGAGCCCTCGGTGGGCTGGGCGCCGACGATGCGCACCTTGGGGTTCTTTTCGCGCAGGTAGCGCGCCACCCCGGTGATCGTGCCGGTGGTGCCCATGGCGCTGACGAAATGGGTGATGCGCCCCTCCGTCTGCTCCCAGATCTCGGGGCCGGTGGCTTCGTAGTGCGCCCGCGGGTTGTCTTCGTTGGCGAACTGGTCGAGCACCCTGCCCTTGCCCTGCGCCGCCATCTGCAAGGCCAGGTCGCGCGCGTACTCCATGCCGCCGCTCTTGGGCGTGAGGATCAGCTCCGCGCCATAGGCCTTCATGGTCTGCGCGCGCTCCACCGACAGGTCCTCGGGCATCACGAGCACCATGCGGTAGCCCTTGACGGCCGCCACCATGGCGAGCGCGATGCCGGTGTTGCCCGAGGTGGCCTCGATGAGCGTGTCGCCAGGCTGGATGTCCCCGCGCCGCTGCGCACCTTCGATCATGGCGAGCGCCGCCCTGTCCTTCACCGAGCCCGCCGGGTTGTTGCCTTCCAGCTTGGCCAGCAGCACGTTGCCCTGCCCGGTATCGCCCGCGGCGCCCAGCCGCGCAAGTGCGACGAGCGGTGTTTTTCCTATGGTGCTCTCAACGGTGGGATAGTTCGTCATATCCCCTTACTGTGCCATAATTCGCGGCTTCGCGAGGCATGGCCCGGGTGGTGAAATTGGTAGACGCAGGGGACTCAAAATCCCCCGCCGCGAGGCGTGCCGGTTCGAGTCCGGCCCCGGGCACCAGATCAAAAAATGCTGCACATACTATGTGCAGCATTTTTCGTTTCAGCTCTCGGAACGCCGGATGAGGTGGCGGCCGGCGTCCGTCAGGGTGTACAGGCCGTCCGCCGTCTTGGTGATCAGGCCGTGGACTTCCAGGCGTCCGGGCAGGCGCGCATGCAGGGCCTGCGGCACGGTCAGCGTCCGGTGCATCTCCAGGCGCTTGAGCGCATCCATTTCATCGAAGGTCGCCTCGAAGGTGCCGCTGAATGCGGCGCTGGCGGGTATCGTCATGGTTGCCTCCGTTGTGGGTCATGCCGTATTGGAGTTTCGGCCGCGCTGCGGCGTTCCGCAAGAGCGGAGGGTGAAAAAGACGCCCGGCCCATGGCACGGCGAGGTAAAGAGCTGGTAAAACGGGCGCCTTGGGGTCAACCCCTGCCCCCACTCGCGCGTCTGAGCCTTATGCAATACCCCGCCCCTCATTCAACGCTGCGCCTGCTGCTCGCCGCCTCCGGGCTGGTGCTCGTGCTGGGCGGCTGTGCCGTGCCGGTGGCGCAAGGGTACGGATACGAGACCTACGAGGGGTACGGCCCGGCGTACCCGCCTCCCGTGACCTACGGAGTGCCCGGGGGGCCGCCGGTGGTCTATGGCGCTCCTCCTCCGGTCATGTTCGGCGGGCAGATCTGGATCGATTCCATACACAGGCCGCCGCCCCCGCGCTGGAGGGATGAACCGCGTTGGCGTGGTGAGCCCCGCTGGCGCGAAGGTGGGCGCGATGGGCCGTGGCGGCATGACCGCGACCATGACCAGAACCGGTGGCATCAGGAGCGTCCGCCGGACGCCCGCCAGCGGGTCAACCCGCCCGGACAACAGACGCCGCGCTGGGACCCACCCGGCCGCGACGATCATCGGAACCGCGACCGCGACGGGCGCCAGTTTCCCTGAGGACGGAGCCAAGCCATGCTCTCGCATCCGATAGCACGCGCCCTGGGGGCCTGCCTGCTGGCCGCCTGGGCCGGCCTGCCCTCGGTGGGGAGCGCGCAGGTGATCCGCTGCACCGACCCGGTCACCGGCAGCGTCACCTACACGGACGGCGAGTGCGTCAAGGGGCAGGACCGCAAGGAGGTCGCGCCGCGGCAGACGCCCGAGGACATCCAGCGCCAGTACGAACAGGCCCATGAGGCCCTGCGCCTGCAGCGCGAGCAGCAGCAGGCGCAAGCCGCGCAGGCGCCCCCATCGGGGCCGCCTCCGGCAGACCGCGGCGCCGCGGATCCCGCGCAGTCGGCCGCCTGCCTGCAGGCGCGGACCGAGCTGCAAGGCGCGATGGCGCTCGATCCCCTGCTCTACGACACCCCGGCCCGCATTGCAACGGCGCAGCAAAATGCCGATCTGGCGTGCCTCACGCCCGCGGAATACGCGAGGCTGCAGCACCGGGCGGGCAGCCGCCCCATCGGCGTGGTGCCGGGCTATGCGCCCGTGCTTGTCATCCCGCCCCGGCCGCCCCACAAACCGCACAGAACAGAGCGCAAGCCTGAGATGGTGCAGTGCAACGTCTTTCGTTGCTACGACAAGCGGGGCAACAGCTATCCGCGCTGAGGCGCCCGGCCGGCGAGCAGGCCGTCCTTCACCGTGGGATGGCGCAGTTTCAGCCCCAGCTCTTCCTCCATGCGCCGCGCGACGAGGCGCCTGGATTCCTTCAGAAAGCTCATGAACTCGGGGGACAGCCCGTGCCCGGCCTGCGCCAGGTTCGCACGCGGCAGGCGCGCCAGCCCCAGCAGGTCCGCGGCGAGGTCCAGGTAGTCGCCCATCCGCAGGTCGCTGTGGTCGGACACGTTGTACGCCCGCTGGGGGCCGGCGCGCCACAGCGCCAGCACGCAGGCGCGCGCGAGGTCGTCCGCATGGATGTGGTTCACGTAGGGATCGTCCGGCGCGCAGGGCAGCGGCTCGCCGCGCAGCAGGCGGGCGCGCGGCCCGCCGTCCGGGCGGTCGCTCGCGTAGATGCCGGGAACGCGCAGCAGGCCGATAGAGCGGAAGAGCGTCGTGAAGGGAAAGCGTGTAGATCTCGGGGGTCGCCGCATCGTGAAAAATGGCGACGAC
>OFJB01000316.1_pt1 | contig 24589 bp, 26 predicted proteins | sample 1775081 | NCBI WGS metagenome assembly OFJB01 (sample SAMN08195771, study PRJEB24354) | sludge metagenome | isolation source: initial sludge from phenol fed wastewater aerobic bioreactor | place: India: Nagpur | collected 2016-06-05
CTCCTTCTCGGCCGCCTCGAACGCCAGCAGCACGCGGCGGCGGATCTCGAACGCATCGTCCAGCGTCTTGAGGCCGGACGCATAGGCTGCCCAGTCGTCGCGGCCAAAGTAGCTGTGCGTGGCACCGGCGGCCACGATGAGGTGGTCGTACGGCAGCATGGCGCCGTCTGCAAGGTGCACGGTGCGCTGGCCCACGTCGATGCGGGTGACCTCGCCCAGCAAGGTGGTCACGTTGCGCTGCTGCCGGAACAGGTGCCGGATGGGCGCCGCAATGGCTGGGGCCGACAGCCCGGCCGTGGCCACCTGGTAGAGCAGAGGCTGGAAGAGGTGGTGGTTGGTCTTGTCCACCAGGGTCACATCCACCGCCGCGCCCCGCAGGGCGCGGGCCGCTTCGAGGCCGCCGAACCCGCAACCGATGATGACCACGCGCGGGCGAAGCGGGGGAGCAGAGGGAGTCGTCATGCCGCCATTATTGGGGAGCCGCGTGGTGGCCCGGCCTCGTGACCTGGGCCCGACCTGCGGCCCCAGGCTGCGGGGGCTCAATGCGTTACAGGAACCCCAGGTCCACCGGGTAGTCCGGCCGACCCGCCGCTGCGCCAAAGTGCGTGATGTTGGGCAGCACACCCGCCATTTCGTTGTCGGCCACGCCGAACCACTTGGCCAGGGTGGCCGCGTACTGGTCTACCGAGGTGGACGGCAGCAGGCGGCCCTGGCCCACATGCCACTGGTCTTCGGGGGCGGCCGTGTTGGTGATGCTGACCGGCGGCGCGCTGCCATAGAACGCCTTGCCTTTCACCGCACCGCCGACCACCAGGTGGTGGCTGCCCCAGCCATGGTCCGAGCCATCGCCGTTGGAGCTGAGCGTACGGCCAAAGTCCGACGCGGTGAACGCCGTGACCTTGTCCGCAACGCCCAGTTCCACCGTAGCGTTGTAGAACGCGGTCATGGCCTCGCTAACGCGCTGCATCAGCACCGGCTGTTGCGAGATCAGGTTGTCGTGCAGGTCAAAGCCGCCCAGCGAGACCAGGAACACCTGGCGCTTGCTGCCCAGGCTGGTGCGCGCGCCAATCAGGCGGGCCACCATCTTGAGCTGGTTAGCCAGTGAGTTGTTGTTGGGGAAGGTGGTGGACAGCGTCACGCCCGCGAGCCCGTTGGTGATCTGGCTTTCTGCCGTCACGGCGCGGGTGGTCACGCGGTTGTATTCGTTCTCCAGCGTCTGCGTGCGCGTTTGCTGGATGAGTGACGTGAGCGCGCTTTGCACGGCCGATGAGCCGTAGACCCGGTTCTTCACTCCGTTGATTGCCACGGCGCCGTTGGTGCTGACCTGGTACTGCAGCGCCGAGTCGCCCGACAGGAACACCGCATTGCCCGTGACGGAGATGCAGGTGAACAGCGAGTTGCCGTTGGACGACAGCGCCAGGTCGCCGACGTTGCCGCCCCAGCCCACGGTGGAGCCCTCGGGCGACGACGACTGCCACACCGACTGCTGGTCGTTGTGCGAGAACAGCTTGGGCGGCAAGGGGTAGGTGGCGCGGTCGGCACTGTTGTACTGCGCACGTGTCAGCGGCACCACCAGCGGGCCCACATTGAGCTGTACGGCCGCCTTGCCGCTGTTGAACAGGCCGGCCAGCCCCGTCATGGCCGGGTGCAGCGCGTACTGGCGGCCGCCCGGTAGCGGCGTGGTGGGCGTCAGCAGCGTGGGGGTGAGGGCTGCCTTGGCCAGCGCGATGCCGCCGGCCGTCTGGCCTGCGCCACCGCCCCGGATGGTGTTGTAGCGGTTGTAGCTGTCATCGTCGTAGGTGACCACGGTGTTGGCGTAGTCGTTGCCGCCGTATAGGAACACGCAGACCAGCGCCTTGTAGTCGGTGGCATTGAAGGCCGCCGCCTCGCCCATGGCGGCCAGGTTGAGGGCAAAGGGCAGGGCCGTGCCCGCCAGGCCCAGCTGGGTGGAGCGGCGCAGGAACGCGCGGCGGGTGTGGAGTTCGGGTTGAAGCAGGTGCATGACAGGGCTTACTTTTGAACGAGGTATTCGGCCGAAGCCATGACCAGGAAGACGGCGGCCGCCACGCGGTCGAGCTTGACGGAGTCGGTGCTGGCGTTGGTGACGGGCGTCGCCTTGAGTGCGTCCGCAATGAGCTTGACGGTGGCGGCAGATAGCTGGCCTGCGCACATCAGCAGGTTGATACGGGCGACCAGCGCATCGGCATCGGTCACGATGGCCAGCTCGTTGGTGTAGCTGGCCTTGATGTCGTACCCGTTGTTGGAGGTGCTGGCGTTGTTGGGCAGCTCGGGTGCGTTCACGTAGATGCCGTTGCGGATCACACCCTGCATGTAGTTGAGGTAGCCCCCCACGCTGCTTTCGTTGACCAGCTGGAACTCGGGGGCTACGGCGCCTGCGGTGGCCAATGCGGTGGATGGCGGAATGTAGCCCGGGCGGAAGAAGTTGAACACCGAGGGTGAGCGCAGCGGGCTCTGGCCCAGGCGCGATCCGGGGTCGCTCAGGTCGCCGATCTTCCAGCTGCCCTGCGCCGAGTTGATGCCGAAGGTGCGGCCCCACTGCACAAAGCGCAGCATGGGCTCGCGCAGCTTGCCAAAGCCGGGCTGGGTGAGGCCTGCGGGCGAGCGTGCCTCGTCGTCCAGCAAGATGGCCTTGACCACAGCGCGCAGGTCCCCCCGCACGCCGGCGCCGTTGTTGTTGAAGGCAGCCGCCACGCGCGCCACGTAGGCGGGTGACGGGTTGCTGGTGACCAGCCGCTGGATGAGCTGCTTGCCGATGAACGGACCCACGTTGGGGTGGTTGAACAAGGTGTCCAGCGCGGTCTTGAGGGCCGCAGCGCCGGGCGTGTTGGCCGGGATCGTCGTTCCGAGGAATGTCGCCGCCAGCGTGGAGTGGCGCGAGGCATTGAGTGCCATGGGCAGCCGCGCAAAGGTGGTGTTGGAAACCACCCGTGTGGTGCCTGGCACGGTGGTGGGCACGTTCTGCGTCTGGTCGTAGTCGTAGCCCGTGAACACGCGCGCCAGATTGGTCACGTCATTCATGGTGTAGCTGTCAATGGGCTTGCCCGCGCCGTCCTTCTTGGGGCTCCCGTCGATGTTCAGTTCGACCAGCCCGATGGACATGAGCTGCATGACCTCGCGGGCATAGTTTTCGTCGGGCTGGCGGCCCGTGGCGGGGTTTTCCTTCTGGTTGCCACGGGTGTTGAGGTAGTAACCCATGGCCGCGTTCAGCGTCACGTTCTCCAGCACGGAGCGGTAGTTGCCGAAGGCGTTGTTCACCAACTGGTCCCAGTACCAGGCCATGGCGTGGCAGCGCCAGGTGATGTCCACGCCGCTGAGCGAGACCACGCAGATCTCGGACAGCGCCAGCGCCACCCGTTTGCGCAGTCCGTCCGGCGACTTCATGAGCTGGTACCAGATCATGTAGTCGGCGGGGTAGGAGTTGTCGTAGTAGGCCGTGTCGTTGCTGATGTCTGCGTAGCCGCGCTGGTTCAGCCAGTCCCAGCCGCCCTGGCTGGGGCCCGCATTGAACTGGCTTTCCAGCCAGTCTGCATAGGTAGTGGCGCGCAGGGCGGCGATTTCGGCGGTCGATGCCGAGAACTGGGCCTGCAGCAGAAAGCGGGCGGCCTCGTTGTCCGACGTGGCTGAAGGGTGTGCGTAGTTGCCCAGGGAAGGGGTGGTGGGTGCGGGTGTGCCTGGGGTGCCGGGGGCGCCCGTACCTGGCGTGCTGTCGCCCCCGCCGCCGCCACAGGCGGCCAAGGCAGTGGACGCGAACAGCGCCGTCAGCAGGGGCGCATGGGCCCGGCTGCTGGTGGCTGCGGATTCGGTGGGGAGGGCCTGGCCCTCAGGTGCCTCTGCAACCGCAGTTGTCAGAGTCTCCTCGTATGGATGTGTCATGGTGGTCGTGGTCAAAAGTCTGCCGCTGGCAGCACAGCCGTGACTAAATCACACGCCGCGCCCGCCTGGAAACACAAGTGTTACCAAGCGAAACACGCCTCTGCAATGCCTGCCGTGCCCAGGGTCTGAATGATGGGCCATTGCAACACTTTGTACCTTGCAGGGGCGGTGTTGGGCCTTCGGCAGAGGGCCAGAGCCACGCCATCGGCGATGTCCGTCACGCCCGTAGTCCTGTGCTGACGCGTGCTGCGTGGAGCGGACTACGGCGTCGGCGCCAGATCATTTTTACAGTGAACTCCATCGCATCACGCAAAGGTTCCACGCACTTCGAGTGGATGGCTGAAGCGAAATTCGCACAAGGAGTCACACCATGAATGAAGACACCATCAAGGGCAACTGGAAGCAGTTCAAGGGCAAGATGATCGAACAGTGGGGCAAGCTCACCAACGACGATTTCGATGTCATCGACGGCAAGCGCGAACAGTTCCTGGGCAAGCTGCAAGAGCGCCAGGGCATCGCCCGCGACGCGGCTGAAAAGCAGCTCAAGGAATGGCAAGACCGCCACCCCGACTTCCGCTTCAACGACTGATAGCGCAAACAGCGCGACCGCGCTGCGGGGCCTTCGCCCCGCGCCCGGCCAGGCCACCCTTGGCATACCGCCCCCACAAGATTCACACCCATTGCATTCAATTTCATCGAGGAGAAAACCATGACATTCCAACGCACCCTGATCGCCGCCTGCGCAGCCGGTCTGATGGCGACCACCGCTTTTGCCATGACCCCTGCGGAACACAAGGCCGCCAAGGAAAGCATCTCGGCAGACTACAAGATGAACAAGGAAAAGTGCGATGCCCTCAAGGCCAACGCCAAGGACATCTGCGTGAAGGAAGCCAAGGGCGCGGAAGACGTGGCCAAGGCGGAACTTGAAGCCCAGTACAAGCCCAGCGCCAAGGCCAGCCAGAAGGTGGCTGAAGCCCGCGCCGATGCCGCTTACGCCGTCGCCAAGGAAAAGTGCGACGACCTGACCGGCAACGCCAAGGACGTGTGCGTGAAGGATGCCAAGGCCGAACACGTGAAGGCCAAGGAAAACGCCAAGGTGGCCGCAGCCCAGGCCAAGCCTGCAGACACGGCCGCCGAGAAGGCTGCCAACGTGGCCGAGGCCCGCAAGGATGCCACCGCCGAGAAGAACGAAGCCAACTACAAGGCCGCCAAGGAGCGCTGCGACGCCATGAGCGGCGACCTGAAGTCTAAGTGTGTGGACGACGCCAAGCGCATGTACGGCCAGAGCTGATCGGCCGGGCGCTGAGCGCCTGACCTGATGCCTTGCCCTACCAGGCTGTACCAGGCCCTGCGCGCGGCGCAGGGCCTGGCTGCGTATGGGGATGCCATGACCTGCATCAACACCCGGCCGGGCCGGGGCTTCTAAGCTCGCAGCTTCGTTTGATCTGCAGCCTGCCCAAGGAGTCCCATGGCCCACCTCGAATGGTCTGATGCACTGAACCTCGACCTGCCCCTGATGGATGACACCCACCGGGAGTTTGTCGATCTGCTGGCCGCAGTGGACCAGGCCAGCGACGCGGAGCTGCTGCCCCGCTGGCGCACTCTGGTGGAGCACACCGAGCAGCATTTCGGCCAGGAAGACGACTGGATGGCCTCCACCCGTTTTGCCTCGGGCAACTGCCACAGCATGCAGCACAAGGTGGTGCTGCAGGTGATGCGGGAAGGCACGGCCCGTGCCGAGCAGGGCGACCTGAAGGTGCTGCGCGTGATGGCCAGCGAGCTGGCGCTGTGGTTTCCGCAGCACGCGCAGAGCATGGATGCCTCGCTGGCCCTGCACCTGCGCCGCGTGGGCTTTGACCCCGCCACGGGCGTGGTGCACGCTCCCACAGCGCTGCCCGAGGCATTGATCCACGGATGCGGTGGCGCCACCTGCTCAGACTCCGGCGCGCCCGGTGCCGACGAGCCCGCTACCCAGCGTGATGCCGCACCTGCCGTGGCAGCCTGACTCCATAGATTGACCGACTGTCCGCTGCAGCGGGCACACCGAACGCTGCACCAGAGCAGCAGGGTAAGCGTTCCGCCTGACGAAGCCATGCGGGCAATCGGGCTTACACCCATGCAAGCGTGCGGCTTGTATGGCATGCTGCCCCATCTCAAGGCAAATGGGGGCGGCGCGGCCGCTTCGCGTCATGGCCGACACCACCCCTTCTGACGACCCCTGCGACGACACCGAACGCCTGCAAGCCCTGCAGCGCTACGGCATTCTTGACACCCCCATGGAGCCCGCTTATGACGAGCTGGCCGACCTGGCGGGTTACATCTGCGAAGCCCCCGTGGCCCTGATCAGCCTGCTGGACAACCAGCGCCAGTGGTTCAAGGCCGCGCGTGGGTTTGCGCTGCGCGAGACCCCGCTGAGCGAGTCCGTGTGCCGCTACGCCATCCGGCAGTCCGGCGTCTTCATCGTGCCCGACCTGGCGCAAGACCCGCGTTTTGCACACTACGCCATCGTCACCCAAAAGAACCCGCTGCGCTTTTATGCCGGGGCGCCGCTGGTCACGCCCGACGGTTTTGTACTGGGCACGCTGTGCGTGCTGGACCACCGACCGCGCGAGCTGTCTGCCAAGGTGCAGGACCTGCTCAGTGCCCTGGCGCGCCAGGTGATCCGGCTGCTGGAGCTCAAGCGCGCCAACGACCGCCAGGGGCAGATGCTGGTGGAGCTGGAGGCGGCCCGCCACCAGATGGACGTGTTGGCCCACACCGATGTGCTGACCGGCCTGGCCAACCGCCGCTCGTTCACCGACCGCCTGCGCCAGGAATGGGCGCTGCTGCAGCGGGGTCACGAGCCGGCCTGCCTGCTGATGATGGACCTGGACCACTTCAAGCGCGTGAACGACGTGTACGGCCACCATGTGGGCGACCAGGCCCTGCAGCTGTTTGCCACGCTGTGCCGCGACGTCTTCCGTGCGGCCGATGTGCTGGGGCGCTGGGGCGGCGAGGAGTTCCTGGCCCTGTTGCCCGCCACGGGGCTCGACCAGGCACAGGTGGTGGCCGAGCGTGTGCATGCGGCGCTGGCCGCCCACCCGCTGCCCGGTATCGAGCCGGCGCTGGTGCTGTCGGTCAGCATGGGGCTCACGCTGTTCGACCCGCTGCGGCCGCTGGACATCACCCTGCGCCTGCTCGACTCTGCGCTCTACACCGCCAAACGCGAGGGGCGCAGCCGCACCGTGGTGGTGTAAATGCTCTGTTTTTGATAGCTGCTGGCGCATATTGCACTAGCGCTACCGGCCATTTCTATTAAAAATTGTGCCCAGGGACCTGCGCAAGGCCCCCTGGCACACCTTCAGCACTCCGGGCGGCGCGACAACAGCAAGGCCGCTGAGTGCCACGCCAGGTCGCGCAGCGCCCGGCGCAGGGCGGGCGAATCTGCAGCGCCGCCCGCAGGTCTTCCGTGGTCGAGGTCCGCCTCGGGGCGGCGGGGGCAAAAGGCGGCGTCCAGCACCTGCTGCTTGGCACAGTGCAAGGCCAGCCGGTCCTGCGACCGCAGGGCCGCCATCAACTGATCGCGGTGGCGCTGCACGCGGGCCGCTTCGGCGGCAGTCAGCGCGGTGCCCCTTGCGGGGCCGGTCCTGGCGGGCGGCGTCAGGGCCTGGGCCTGCGCCAGGTACTGGGCCCAGCGCGTGGTGTGGGTGGCGGTGGCGTTCATGCGGCCTCCGTGCGGGGCGCTGCGGGGCGCTGCACCGGTGGCATGGTGGGGCGCGGGGGCGTGCCGCCAGAAGCCAGGCCGTACCAGTTCACCTTGCGCGTCAGCACCATCACCGCCGCCAGCACCAGGAAGAGTGCAATCGCCCCCACCACCAGCGCCGTCTGCTCCAGCTGCAGCAACACGTACAGCAGGCCATACAGCAGCGCAATGCCCGCCCCCAGCGGCACCCCGCGCGTGAGCCCGCCCAGCATGTGGCTGGCGTAGTAGGCCAGCAGCAGCACGCACGCGCTGGCGGCCACCGCGTACGAGATGCCAAACGGCAGGTGCTCCGACAGGCTCACCAGCAGCAAGAAGAAGCTGCACAGCGCGCTGCCCACCAGCAGGTACTGCACCGGGTGCACGCGTAGCTTTTTCATCAGCTCGAACAGGCCCACGGCCACGAAGGTGAGGGCGATGAACAGCACGCCGTATTTAGTGGCGCGGTCAGAGAGGGAATAGGGATTCACCGGGTCGATGAAGGCCACGCTGAAGCTGTCGGCGCAGTCGCCCGGTGTGGCCCCGGTGTGCGCATAGTCGCTGCCCTCATCGGCGCCCAGGCAGATGCGCTTGCCATTCGCAATGTCGGCCTGCGCCGTGGTGGCCAGCGACGACAGGCGCCACTGGGCCGAAAAGCCGGTCTTCTTGACCTCGCGCTCCGACGGCAGAAAGCGCCCGGCAAACGACGGGTGGGGCCAGCTGCTGGTCATCAATACCTCGGTGTTGCCGCCCAGCGGCACGATGGCCAGGCGCTCGGTGCCCACCAGTTCCAGATCCAAGGTGGCTGTGAGGCCGTCGGCCTTGCCACGCACGGATTCGGGCAGCACCGCATGCAGGCCCCGGCTGTAGGTGGGGTGGAAGGTGCCGGGCTTGAGCGCCAGCGCCTGGCTGCCCATGGTGAACTGCGCGGTGCGGATGCCGCGCGCATCGCCCACGCCCATCATCACGATGGGTGCGCCGCAGTGCATGCGCGAATTTTTCATGCTGCTCTGCGGCAGCAGGCTGGCCAGCGAACCCCATTGCGCCGTCACGTTGGCCTTGAGGTTGTAGGTGTTCACCTTGTGCAGGCCGCGTGCGCGTTCTTCCATCGCGGCGCCGGTGGTGAGCTTGAGCTGCTCGGGCATGGCGGTCAGGATGAACTCGCGGCGCCTTTCGACCATGCGGCGCTCGTCGCCCTTGCCGACTTCTTCATCCCAGCTTTCCACGCAGGCGCTGTGGATCATGGGGCCCATCAGCGTCTGCGGCCCGGCCAGGCTCTCGGCCACGCTTTGCGCGGTGATGCTGCGGTAGCGCAGCCTGTCGCGCACCACGTCTTCGATCAGGCCCAGGCCAAAGAGCAGCAACACGGTGATGGCGGTCAGCGCCGCCAGCTTGGTGAACAAGGGGTGTTTGAACAAAAGATCCTCCACAAGTGACTGTTGTGGGGGCAGTGTTGTGGCGCGCTGTGAGGGCGCTATGAAGTTTGTGAGGCCAGTGTGAAGTGAAGGGGGTGACGTGCGAAGTGCGAAGTGGGGCACTGGCAGAATCGACCGCCTGTGTCATCCACCTGGGGAGTGCCATGCGAAAAACAGCGTCCCGCTTCATGCCCCCGGTGGCTGTCCGCCCGCCCTTGCGCTGGCCGGCGCGGTGCTTTCTGGCCGTGATGGCGGTGGCCTTCATGGCCGTGTTCTGGACGCATCCCGTGGCGGTGGGCGGCTCGCTCCTGGCGCTCGGCAGTCTGGTGGCCGTCCTGAGCCGGTGCGAGGCCCTGCGCCTGGCCCGCATGGCGCAAGGCCGTGCCGGGTAGTCGATCTGCCAGTTTGCCCGCGCCATCGACTGCCGGCGGGTGGACACCTGGGTGGTGCGCGCGGTGTACGAGGAACTGCAGCGCAGCCTGTCTGCCGTAGTTACCGTGCCTTTGAGATTGACCGATACCCTGCAGCGCGACCTGCGTCTGGATGCTGACGACCTGGATGACCTGGTCGTTGATATGGCCCAGCGGGCCCGCCGCAGCCTGGCCGACACATCGGCCAACCCCCTGTTCGGCAAAGTGACCACGGTGGGCGACCTGGTCGAATTTCTCCAGGCCCAGCCCCGCCTCCCGACAGGCTCCTAGGCTCTACGGAACTCCAGCGCCACCCGCAGCCCCGGCCCCGTGTTGCGCGCCACCATCTGCCCCCCATGCAGCGCCATCACGCGCTGCACAATCGCCAGCCCCAGGCCCGAACCGCTGCGCTCGCCGCCCGGCCTGGCAGTGGTGAAGAAACGCTCGCCCAGGCGCGGCAGTGCGTAGTCGGGCACGCCGGGGCCGCTGTCCTGCACAGCCACCGTGGCGCCGTCCAGTTCCACCCGCACCGTGCTGCCTGTGGGCGCAAAGTCGATCGCGTTGTCCAGCAGGTTGGTCAGCGCCAGCGTCACCAGTTCGGCCTCCCACGGGCCGCTAGTGCCGTAGCCGCTCAGCGCCAGGGTGATGCCGCGCTGCCCGGCGCGGGCGCGGGTCTGGGCGATGGCGGCCTCGGCGCAGTCGTGCAGCGCCACGGGCGCGCGGCCTTCGGCGTGCTGGCGTTGCTCCAGCTTGGACAGCTCAAGCAGCCGGTCGATGATGCGCTGCAGGCGCTCGCTCTGCTGCACCACCTGGGTCGCAAACTCGGCGCGGTCGGCGGCGGGCAGCTCGTCCTGCAGCAGCTCGCCCGCGCCGCGGATGGCGGCCACGGGGCTTTTGAGTTCGTGCGTGAGCGCGCGCACATAACCCTCGATGTAGTCGCGCCCCTCCAGCCGCGCGCGCATGCGGTCCATGGCGCGGGCCAGGTCGCCCAGCTCGCCAGGCACCTCAGGCACGGCCAGGGCGGTGGGGGGCGGCAGGTTCGGGTCGTGGCGCTCGCCGTCGGCCGGGCCCTGCACGCTCAGGGCATAGTCGCGCAGGCGGCGCACGTTCCACACCATCCAAAGCGTCACCGCCACCCCCACGGCGGCCGACAGCGCCAGCAGCAACAGCCCGCCCATGAACACCTTGCGCTCGGCCCGGTCGATGAAGCGCTGCACCGTGCGCGTGGGCTTGGCCACGGTCAGCACGCCCGCGATCTGGCTGTTCACGTAGATGGGCGCGGCCACATGCATCACGCCGCTGGTGTCGTCGTCTTCCACTTCGCGGGTCGAGCGCGCGCCGTACTTGCCGCGCAGCGTGCGCGCCACATCGCGCCAGCGCGAATAGTCGGCGCCCACGGCGCGGTTTTCCGAGTCGAACAGCACGCGGCCCGTGGTGTCGGTCACGTAGATGCGGTAGTCGAGCGACTGCTTGGAAAAGCCCCAGATCGCCGCGTCGATGGGCCGCGTGGCGTAGCGCCGCACATGCTGGGCAAACGCGCTGGTGCTGCTGTTGTTGGCCTCCGCCGCCAGCCGCCCGGCGGCCAGGTCCTCGCTGGCCAGCTCGGCCAGGATGTTGGCCGTGTCCACCATCATGTCCTCCATCACCTCGCGCACGCTGGGCTTGATCTCGGCCATGAACACGCGCAGCACAAAGAACGCAGCGATGCCGTTGATGAGGAAGAAGGCGAACAGCAGGCGGATGCCGAGGCGCATGGTGCGTTACTTCAAAAACAATAGCTGCCAGCGCTTGATGGATATGCGCCAGCGGTCAATTGGGCTTCAGATATCCAGGCAGTAACCCATGCCCCGGTGGGTGCTGATGTACTCGCGCGCCGGGTCCACCTCGCGCAGCTTGGCGCGCAGGGTCTTGATGTGCGTGTCCACCGTGCGGTCGGTGCTGTCGCTGTCATCGCCCCAGGCGGCGGTCAGCAGCGCGTCGCGCGAATGGATGCGGCCTGCGCCGCGCAGCAGGTGGGACAGCAGGCGGTATTCGCGCCGGGTCAGCGGCAGGGCCTGGCCGCGCAGGCTGATGCGCTGGCCGGCCTCGTCGTCGTGGAAAGGCGCAGCGACCGAAGTGGCGGGTGCTGAGGCCGGGTGGCCGTTGCCATTTCCGTTCCCGTGGCCTGCGCGGCGCAGCAGCGCCTTCACGCGGGCGGCCAGTTCGCGCGGGCTGAAGGGTTTGGTCAGGTAGTCGTCCGCACCCAGTTCCAGGCCCAGCACGCGGTCGATCTCTTCGCCGTGGGCGCTGAGCATCAGCACGGGCAGGGCGGCGGTGGGCGGCGCATGGCGCACATCGCGCAGCAGGTCCAGACCGCTGCCGTCGGGCAGGCCCACGTCCAGCACCAGCAGGTCAAAACGCGTGCGCTGCAGCTGCTGGCGTGCGTCGTGCACCAGCAGGCTGTGCGTGACGGTCAGGCCGTCGCGCTCCAGCGCATAGGCCACGGTCCGGGCGATGGCGGGGTCGTCTTCAAGTAATAGAAGCCGGGCGGTCATCTCAATCGTGCCTCAGCCTGGTTCGCCAGCCGCGTGTGGACAGGGTGCTGCCAGTCACCGTCAGCGCGACCGTGGAGCAGACTCCAGCGGGTTCCATAAACTGACGGGTTATTCGACCTTCGGCTTGCACGCAATGCGGAAATCGATGTGGTAGTGCTCATCATGTCGGACCCACGGTTTCCCCTTCATGAAGGGTAGTTCGTTCTGCAGATAGGCGCCGTGTTTGGTGGCAAACAGCTTTGGTAAGAACTCTGTATCGAAGATCACGAGCGTGATTCCTGCACCATTGGCCTTTGCCGCAAGCTGCAGTTGATACAGATGCTCCGCCGTAGCCTCGAAGTCGATGGTGTAGTTCTCATACCTCGCGTTGGAGTCGAACTCTATGTCGTAGCCAAGCTTGTTGGAAACGCGTGTAGGAAGTGGCACAGATTTCCCTGCGGCATCTCGAACCGGAACAAAAAAATCCACGGACAAGCCGTTCTGGTGGGTGCGATGTGGACGAATGCGGCCTCCGGAAGACCACCCAGTCTCTCCATAGACATACCGATTGGAAGGTGTTTCTTTGGCCAGTGCTGCGTACGAAGAAATGATGATCTTTGCAACTGTGGAGTGAACGTACGTTCGACCCGCAGTTGCACCCAAGACACTGTAAGAGGTGAAGTTTGGCCCTTGGCTAGGAAGCTTTACGCCCCCTTCCAAACGGCCGTTGCTCACTGTGCCGTAGCACTGGCTTTCTGCGGCCATGAGGGGTGAGGCCGGTTGAAGCGAAATGAGCGCTATCAAAGGCCAAATAGAACGGTGCATGAGGTTCTTGATGCGAGTCAGCGGGCGATCAACACCGGGAAAATCTTGCCCAGCCCGTCCGCCATCACCTCCACCGCCAGCGCAGCCAGGATCAGGCCCATGAGCCGGGTCATCACGTTGATGCCGGTCTTGCCCAGCACGCGCGCGATGGGGTCGGCCAGCGCAAAGCACACGGCGGTGGCCAGCGCGATGACCACGCCGTAGCCCACCAGCGCCAGCGTCTGCCAGACGCCCTGCGCGCGGTCGGCGTAGATCACCACGGTGGACATGCTGGCCGGTCCGGTGAGCAGCGGGATGGTGAGTGGCACCACGGCAATGCTGCTGCCGGCGGCGGCTTTTTCGGCGCCTTCTTCAAACTCGTTGGTGCTGGGCTTGGCCTCGGCGGGCTGGGCGTTGAGCATGTTCATCGCGCTGATGAGCAGCAGCATGCCGCCGCCCACCTGGAAGCTCTGCAGCGAGATGTTGAAGAAGTCGAGGATCTGCAGGCCCAGCAGCGCACAGGCTGCAATCACGCAGAACACGCTGAAGCTGGCCACCTGGATGGTGCGGCGCCGCTGCGGGTACGAGAAGCCCTGCGTGTAGTGGATGAAGAACGGCACGATGGCCAGCGGGTTCACGATGGCCAGCAGGGTGATCAGGGGTTTGAGGTCCATCAGGGCGCTCCCAAGGGCAAGTGGGCAGGGTGGTTCTTCGGGGGGCTCAGGCCAACGGCAGATGAGGGTGGCGCAGCCCGGGCTGTGGGCGAGTATGCGGTGTTTTCTGTGCCGTTTGGCGGTCAGGCATGCTGCGCTGCAGCGTGCCTGCTACGGGGTTGAGCGGTGCCCTGCGCGTCCTAACGCCCGCCCGACACATCCATCAAGGTGGCGGTGGTGTAGCTCGCTGCGGGCGACATCAGCCAGACGATGGCCTCGGCCACCTCGTCGGCCGTGCCGCCGCGCAACATGGGCACCTGGTGCGAGAGGTCGCGCACGCGGTCGGGCAGGCCGCCGCTGGCGTGGATGTCGGTCTCGATCAGGCCCGGGCGCACGGCGTTCACACGGATGCCCTCGGCCGCCACCTCGCGCGCCAGGCCGATGGTGAAGGTGTCGATGGCGCCCTTGGCCGCCGCGTAGTCCACATACTGGTGGGCAGAGCCCAGGCGCGAGGCGGCGCTGGACACGTTGACGATGGCCCCGCCGCTGCCGCCATGGCGCGTGCTCATGCGCCGCACGGCCTCGCGGGCGCAGACGATGCTGCCGATCACGTTGGTGTCGAACATGCGGCGTAGGCGCTCGGTGCTCATTGCGTCCACCCGGGCGGTCACGTCCACCACCCCGGCGTTGTTGACCAGGGCGCTGATGCGGCCCAGCTCGGTGTCCACCGCCTGGAACATGGCCAGGATGTCGGCCTCGCTCGCCACGTCGCCCTGCACCGCGATGGCGGTGCCGCCGTCTGCCCGGATGGCATCGACCACGCTCTGCGCGGCGGCCTCGTTGGCGAGGTAGTTGACGGCCACGGCCCAGCCATGTTTTGCGGCCAGCCGTGCGGTGGCAGCGCCAATGCCCCGGCTAGCGCCGGTGATTAGTGCGATCTTCTCCATGGGGTGGGGTCTCCTGCAAGAATGGCGCATTGGAACAGGTTCTGCGCCCCGCCGCGCAGCGTCCTGGCCGACATCGCGGGCCTATTGCGGCCCATTCACGCGCCATATTTACCAAAGCAAAGGAGCATTCAGCATGGGACAGTTTGTTGATCTGACATCGAGTGACGGTTTTGTGGCCCCCGCCTGGGTCGCCAAGCCCGAAGGCACCCCCCGTGGCGCCGTGGTGGTGCTGCAGGAGATTTTTGGCGTGAACTCGCACATCCGTTCGGTGGCTGACCGCTACGCCGCCAGCGGCTACTTGGCCGTGGCGCCGTCCACCTTCCACCGCGTCAAGCAAGGGGTGGAGCTGGGCTACACCGGTGACGACATGCAGGCCGGCATGGGCCTGAAGGCTGCCGTCGAGGCCCTGCCCGCGCCGGGCGTGCTGCCCGACATCCAGGCCGCCATCGACTACGCCGCGCAGCACAGCGGCGGCAAGGTGGGCATCGTGGGCTACTGCTGGGGCGGCCTGCTGACCTGGCGCTCGGCCTGCCAGCTGCAGGGGCTGTCGGCCGCCGTGCCGTACTACGGCGGCGGCGTGACCACGCCGGAAGAAGTGGCCCGCACCCCCAAGGTGCCGGTGCTGGCCCACTTTGGCGAACGCGACCACTGGATTCCGCTCGACAGCGTGCAGGCCTTCGGCAAGGCCCACCCGGAGGTCGAAGTGCACGTGTACGCCGCCGACCACGGCTTCAACTGCGACCAGCGCGGCAGCTATGACGAGGCCGCCGCCAACACGGCCCGCGAGCGCACCTTGGCCTTTTTTGCCAAGCACCTGGGCTGAGACCGCCCCAGTGACCGCGACACGATAGCGAACGACCAACGGGGGTGAGCATGGCGGATTTCAGGCGTTTTTGGCACCAAGCGCTAGTCCGTCATGCGCTGGCAGCTATGGTTTTGATAGCGTTGTGCGCTAGCGCCCACGCGGCCGACTACACCGGCCCCCTCTTCGACGCCCACCTGCACTACAACGAGGAAGCCTGGGACGGCAAAGCAGGCCCGCACCCACCCGCCGATGTGCTGGCGCGCATGAAGGCCAGCGGCGTGCGCGCCATCGTGGCCAACTCGCGGCCCAATGCCGGGTCGCTCACCCTTGCGGGCCTGCCGCAGACCCGCGAGGCCGGCGTGACGGTGGTGCCGTTTGTGCGGCTGTACCGCAACCGCGCGGACTACACCGGCTGGTTTGCCGACGACACCATCTACGACATGGTGCAGACCGAACTGGCCCGGGGCACGCCCGCCGGCCCCTACCGGGGCCTGGGCGAATTCCACCTGTACGACAGCGCCAACGCCAACGGCCCGGTGGCTAAAAAGCTCATGGCCCTGGCCGAGCAGCGAGACCTGGTGGTGCTGGCCCATGTGGACGACACCGCCATCGACCTGCTCATGGCCAACACCCCGTCCAAGGGCCAAAAGGCCCGGCTGATCTGGGCCCACACCGGCATTGGCGGCGCGCCCGTGGAGCGGGTGGACGCCCTGATGGCGCGCTACCCGGGCCTGGTGGGCGAACTCTCGTACCGCCCCGGCCTGGTGTGCGACGACAACCAGCTGTGCCCCGCCTGGCGCGCGCTGCTGCTCAAGTACCCCACGCGCTTCGTGATCGGCTCGGACACCTGGGTCAACCAGCGCTGGCAGCACTACGAAGGCCTGATGCAGGGCTACCGCCAGTGGCTGGGCGGCCTGCCCGCCGACGCGGCGCGCAAGGTGGCGTGGGACAACGCGGCGGGGCTGTTTGGGGTGGCCAGGCCGTGAGTGGGCCATCGCCGGTGCATTGAGGCTTGTGCCCTGGCTGCCTTTTAGCTGGCAGCCGTTGAAACCGGCGCTGCCCCTACCAGCGACCGCCGTGCAAGGGCCGCCCCGCCGCACTGGCGGTGTCCCCCTTCCCGAATCGCGCCAGCGAGTCGAGAGAAGGGGGAAGGCGCGTAGCGCCTCAGGGGGATGTCATCGTGTCCTGGCCAGATACCGCTTGCGCCAGAACAGCAGCACCAGGGCCACCGCGATGAACACCATCGACCCCATGGCCCACCAGAACCCATCGGCCTTGTGCACCAGGGGGATGAACTCGAAGTTCATTCCGAAAATGCCCGCGATCAGGTTCAGCGGCAAAAACACGGCCGTGAGCGCCGTGAGGGTGCGCATGATGTCGTTGGTGCGGTTGCTCTGCACCGAAAAGTGCATCTGCACGGCGGTTTCGGTGCTCTGCTCCAGGCGCCGCACGTGGTGCACCACGCGCTCGATGTGCTCCAGCACGTCGCGGCTGCGCACCTTGAGCAGGTCCAGCTCGCGCAGGCCCGCCGGGGTGTCTGGCAGGGCCCAGGTTTCCAGCGCGTCGATCCAGTCCTGCACGGCGGTGCGCTGGTCTTCGCAGATCTCGTCGAGCATGTGCAGCGACAGGCGCGCTTCGAGCAGCGAGGTCCAGTTCACGTACCGCGCGCGGGGCTTGAGCAGCTCGGTCTGCCAGTGGTCCAGCTGGCGGGTGAGCTCGCGGCGCAGGTCCAGGTAGCCGTCCACCATCTGGTTGACCACGCGCAGCATCAGGTCGGCCGGGCTGGTGGGCAGGCGCGAGCCCGAGATGGGGCTGCTGCGGCCTTCGCCCATGCCGGGGCCCGCGTGGGCGTTGCCGTGGGCGGCAGCATGGCTGGCGGTGGCGTTGGTGCCATTGCTATTGCCATTGCCATTGCCATTGCCATTTGCCGGGGTGGCCGCCAGCAGCCGCGTCGCGTAGGCATCGCGCACCGCGCAGTCGGTGGGGTGCACGGTCAGCAGCAGCTGGTCGAACACCGCAAACCCCACGGGGCTGGTGTCGATGCGCCGCAGCACGGGCGGGCCGCTGCGTTTGGCAGGGGCGTTGGGGTGGTCGGTCTCAGCAGCCACGGCCGGTGCGGCGGGTGCGGCCGTCACCAGCTGCTCGGGCGGCGCAGCATCGCCCTGCACCGTGGCCAGGCGGCGGAACACCAGCAGGTCGTACTGCGAGGTGTAGTCGTAGTGCGAGGGCAGCTGGGCGTTGAGCAGGTCGGACACATGCAGGTCCACCAGCTGCAGCCCGATCAGCGCCTGCAGGCGGCCCTGGATCTCGGCCAGCCGCGCCTGGAAGGCCGGGCGGGCGCAGGCGATCCAGAGGAAACCCTGCGCCGGCATCTGGGCGGGCAGGGCTGTCAGCTCCTGCACGCCGCTGCTGTGGATGTGAAAGATGCGCATGGACACCGTGTTCAGTCAAAAGCGCCCGTGGCGCTAGTGGAATATGCGCTGACAGCTATTATTTTTGTAGCTTGCGTGCCACGTCGCGCGCAAAGTAGGTCAGCACGCCGTCGGCGCCTGCGCGCTTGAAGGCCAGCAGGCTTTCCATCATCACGGCGTCGTGATCCAGCCAGCCGTTGGCGGCGGCGGCCTTGATCATGGCGTATTCGCCGCTCACCTGGTAGGCGAAGGTGGGCACCTTGAACTCGTCCTTCACCCGGCGCACGATGTCCAGGTAGGGCATGCCGGGTTTCACCATCACCATGTCGGCGCCTTCGGCGATGTCGATGGCCACCTCGCGCAGGGCCTCGTCGCTGTTACCCGGGTCCATCTGGTAGACGTTCTTGTCGGCCTTGCCCAGGGCGCCGCGCGTGCCCACCGCGTCGCGGAACGGGCCGTAGAAGGCGCTGGCGTACTTGGCGCTGTAGGCCATGATGCGGGTGTGGATGTGGCCCTGCACCTCCAGCGCCTCGCGGATGGCGCCGATGCGGCCGTCCATCATGTCGCTGGGCGCGACGATGTCCACGCCCGCCTCGGCATGCGTGAGCGCCTGGCCGGTGAGGATCTCTACCGTCTCGTCATTGATGATGTAGCCGGTCTCGTCCAGCACGCCGTCCTGGCCGTGGCTGGTGTAGGGGTCCAGCGCCACATCGGTCATCACGCCCAGGTCGGGAAATTCTTTCTTCAGCGCCCGCACCACGCGCGGGATCAGGCCGTCGGGGTTCAGGGCTTCCTTGCCGTCCGGCGTCTTGAGCGACGGGTCAATCGCCGGGAACAGCGCCAGCACCGGGATGCCCAGCTTCACGCAGTCTTCGGCCACGGGCAGCAGCAGGTCCAGGCTCAGGCGGTCCACGCCGGGCATGGAGGTCACGGCCTCGCTGCGGTTGGTGCCCTCGTGCACAAACACGGGGTAGATCAGGTCGTCGGCGGTGACCACGTTCTCGCGCACCAGGCGGCGGGTGAAGGCATCGCGGCGCAGGCGGCGGGGGCGGTTCTGGGGGAAGGGGGCAGGGCTTTGGAGGTGCATCATCGGATTATGAAGCCCTCCCTGTGGCGCTGTGTACCGGCTCGCGCCCCGGTGGCAGGGGGACGTGCGGCGGTGGTTGGCGCTTCGGGCGCGCTGTGGAAAAGCCGCTTGTAACCGCCCAGGCCCAGTGCTAGATTGGTGCCGGGCGGCTTGCCGCCCCCCGCTTTTCCTCCCTGAGCGGGACCTGGGCTGCAGCGATGCGGCACAGGCTTTCCCGGCCCGGCGGATCTGCCGGGCTTTTTTTTGGGGTTGTCCCGTCGGAGTGGCGTAGGCCCGTAAACTGCCCCCATGCTCTGGGTCAAAGCCTTTCACATCGTTTTCGTGGCCAGCTGGTTTGCGGGCCTGTTCTATTTGCCGCGCATCTTCGTCAACCTGGCGATGGTGGCGCCCGGCTCGGCCGCCGAGCGCGACCGCCTGCTGCTCATGGCGCGCAAGCTGATGCGCTTCACCACCCTGCTGGCCGTGCCCGCCATTGCGCTGGGACTGTGGCTGTGGCTGGGCTACGGCATCGGCCGGGGCCCCGGCAATGGCTGGATGCACGCCAAGCTGGCCGTGGTGGTGCTGGTCATCGGCTACCACCATGCGTGCAGCGTGCTGCTGCGCAAGCTGGCCGACGGCACCAGCCGCCGCAGCCATGTGTGGTTCCGCTGGTTCAACGAAGCGCCGGTGCTGCTGCTGCTGGTGGCCGTGGTGCTGGTGGTGGTCAAACCCTTCTGACGGAGACGCAGAGGGCGCATGCACAAAACCTCTGCCTGGCCGCTCGCGCTGACGTACACGGCGCTGATCGTTTTTGCCAGCCTGTTCCCGTTTGACGGGTGGCGCGAACAGGGCATCGACCCCCTGGTCTTTTTGTTTGCACGGATCCCCCCGCCTTACTGGACGGGGTTTGACGTGGTGACCAACATCGTGGGTTACGCGCCCCTGGGCTTCCTGCTGGTGCTGGGCCTGTTGCGCTCGGGCTGGCGGCATGTGCTGTGGGCGGTGGCGCTGGCCACGCTGGGGGGCACGCTGCTGTCGCTGTGCATGGAGTTTCTGCAGATCTACCTGCCCCGGCGCGTGCCTTCCAACCTGGACCTAGTGCTCAACGCGCTGGGCACGCTGGCCGGTGCGCTGAGTGCCGCACTGCTGGAGCGGCTGGGCGCGCTGGACCGCTGGAGCGACTTCAGGGCGCGCTGGTTCGTGTCCGACGCGTCGGGCGGCATGGTGCTGCTGGCGCTGTGGCCGCTGGCGCTGCTGTTTCCGGCGGCGGTACCTTTTGGCCTGGGCCAGGTGCTGGAGCGGCTGGAGGCCGCACTCATCGACCTGCTGGCCGATACGCCGTTCCTGGAATGGCTGCCCCTGCGCGAGACCGAGTTGGACCCGCTGTCGCCCAGCGGCGAGCTGCTCTGCGTCACCCTGGGGTTGCTGATTCCCTGCCTGCTGGGGTATTGCGTGATCCGCCAGATGGGGCGGCGCGCCCTGTTTGCGCTGGCGGTGGTGGGGGTGGGCATTGTGCTGACCGCGCTGTCGGCCGCGTTGAGTTGGGGCCCCGTGCACGCCTGGGAGTGGATGGACCTGCCCGTGCGCGTGGGCGTGTGGGCGGCGCTGGGGCTGGCCCTGTTGATGCTGGCCCTGCCGCGTCGGGCCTGTGCTGCCGTGCTGCTGCTGGCGCTGACCTGGCACCTGGCGCTGCTGAACCAGGCGCCCACCAGCGCCTACTTTGCCCAGACCCTGCAGATCTGGGAGCAGGGCCGGTTCATCCGCTTTTATGGCCTGGGCCAGTGGCTGGGCTGGCTGTGGCCCTATGTGACGCTGCTGTACGTGGTGTTTCGGGTGTCGCGGCGCGACGCTGGAGTCTGAGTCACCGGGCGATGGCCTCTGGTGTTCTGTATGGCAGCGCAGGGGTTTGTGGCTGCGCTCCGCCCGGTCTGGAAGGTGGGTGTCCTTAAAATGCGGGGATGAGCGACACCCCTTCCGCACCGGCCGCAGCGCCCGGTTACTACCAGCGCCACATTTTCTTCTGTCTCAACGAGCGCACCAACGGTGAAGACAGCTGCGCCCACCACAACGCGCAGGCGGGCTTTGACCGCTGCAAGGCCCAGGTCAAGGCCGCCGGGCTGGCGGGTGCCGGCAAGGTCCGTGTGAACAAGGCCGGTTGCCTGGACCGCTGCGCGGGCGGCCCCGTGGCCGTGGTCTACCCCGAGGGCACCTGGTACACCTATGTGGACGCGGCGGACATCGACGAAATCGTCGAATCGCACCTCAAGAACGGCCAGGTGGTGGAACGCCTGGTCACGCCAGCGGAACTTGGCCGCTGAGCGCGGCTCCATCCCTGTCTTGGAACGATTTTGGCAGCAGGCGCTAGTGGATCATGCCCCTGCTGCTATTGATTGAGTAGCAAATCCGTGAATGCCCAGACCGAACGCCTGACCCTGTCCGGCCCCGCAGGCGCCATCGAGGCCGTGCGCGATAGCGCCACCCTGGCCGATGGCGCGGCGCCCCGTGGCGTCGCCATCATTGCCCACCCCCACCCGCTGTTTGGCGGCACCATGGACAACAAGGTGGTGCAGACCCTGGCGCGCGCGTTTGTGCAGTGTGGCTGGACGGCGGTGCGCTTCAACTTCCGCGGCGTGGGCGCCACGGCCGGCGTGTACGACGAAGGCCGGGGCGAGTTGCAAGACCTGCTGGCCGTGGTGGAGCAGGTGGCTCCCGCCGCTGTGGGCCAACCCCTGGCGCTGGCGGGGTTTTCTTTCGGGGCGTTTGTCACCAGCCACGCCCTGGAGGCCCTCTGGCCCACGCAGCGCGTGGAAAAGGCCGTGCTGGTCGGCACGGCCGCCAGCCGCTTCACGGTGGCCCCGGTGCCGCCCGACGCCCACCTGCGCACGCTGGTCGTGCACGGCGAGCAGGACGACACCGTGCCGCTGTCGGCCGTGATGGACTGGGCCCGGCCCCAGATACTGCCTGTCACAGTCGTCCCCGCGGGCGGTCATTTCTTTCACGGACAATTGCCGCTTCTGAAGAACCTGGTGGTCCGCCACCTGCAATCGGGCGCCTGAGGGGCGCCGCCTGGACCGGCTCCGGCCGTCTGCCGTCCTCCCTCTCCCGCCTTTTCTCCCACCCTTTTTTCGAGCCTCTCCAGCCCCCTCCTGCCCCATGAAACGAATCCTGTCTGCGTTGCGATCCCTGGCCGTCTTTGCTGCGGTGGCCCCGGCTGCCTTTGGCGCTTTTGCCCAGGCGCCCCAGCCCCCCGAAATCGCCGCGCGCACCTACATGCTGGTGGATGTCACTGCCAACCAGGTGCTGGCCGCCAAGGACATCGACGCGCCGGTAGAGCAGGCCTCGCTTACCAAGCTCATGACGGGCTACCTGGTGTTTGATGCGCTGCGCTCCAAGAAGATCTCGCTGGACCAGAAGCTGCCCGTGAGCGTGCGCGCCTGGAAGATGCCCGGTTCGCGCATGTTCATCGACCCCAAGATGCAGGTGCCGGTTGAAGACCTCATCAAGGGCATGATCGTGCAGTCGGGCAACGACGCCACCATGGCCCTGGCCGAAGGTGTGGGCGGCACGGCCGAGAACTTCGTCAAGCTCATGAACGACCAAGCCCAGGCCCTGGGCATGAAGGGCACGAGCTACAAGAACCCCGAAGGCCTGACTGAACCCGGCCACACCACCACGGCGCGCGACCTCTCCGTGCTGGCCATGCGGCTGATGAAGGACTTCCCGGAGTACATGCATTACTACTCCACCAAGCAGTACAGCTACCCCGGCACCCCGGCATCGAACGGCAGCAACCGCAATTCGCTGCTGTTCCGCGACCCCACGGTGGACGGCCTCAAGACCGGCCACACCGCCGCTGCAGGTTACTGTCTGGTGGCTACGTCCAAGCGTGAATTCCCCGGTGTGGGCCAGCGCCGCCTGCTGTCCATCGTGCTGGGTGCCGCAAGCGAAAACGCGCGCGCGAACGAAAGCCAGAAGCTGCTGAACTGGGGCTACACCGCGTTCGAGGCGGTCAAGCTGTTTGACGCGGGCAAGCCCGTGGCCACACCTGCCGTCTGGAAGGGCAAAGACAGCGTGCTGAAGATCGGCCGCGAAGACGCCATCGTGGTGGCGGTGCCGTCCGGCAGCGCCGGCAAGATCACCACCCAGATCGCCCGCCCCGATCCGCTCGTGGCGCCCTACACCAAGGGCCAGGCCATCGGTACCCTCAAGGTCATGCTGGGCGACCAGTCCATCGGCGAAGTGCCCCTGGTGGCGCTGGAGGCCGTGGAGCAGGCCGGCATCCTGGGCCGCGCCTGGGACGCCATCCGCCTCTGGATCAAGTGAGGCTGGATTGCCGAAATTAAGAGGGCACTTCTGAAACCATAGCTGGCTGCGCAGGTCCGGCAAGCGCCGGGCCTGGTTTTGGCCTCTGTTTTTGCAGCCAATAACTGCCAGTTACCGGAATCGCAGCAGGTGCCCTGGGTCGCCGCAAGCCGCAGCAGGCTTGCCTTCCAGGGGGCATCCTGCTACATTAGAAGGCTTTTCGGAATTTCCGAAGGGATTCACGTTTTCGCTTTCACGAAGCAAATTCACGTTTAGGGACGTATTTCATGCCAACCATTAATCAACTGGTCCGTCAGGGGCGCGAGGTCGAAAAGACCAAGTCCAAGAGCCCTGCGATGGAAAACTCTCCACAGCGCCGTGGCGTGTGCACCCGTGTGTACACCACGACGCCTAAGAAGCCTAACTCCGCTCTGCGTAAGGTCGCCAAGGTGCGCCTGACCAACGGTTTTGAGGTGATCTCCTACATCGGCGGTGAAGGCCACAACCTGCAAGAGCACTCGGTGGTTCTGGTGCGTGGCGGTCGTGTAAAGGACTTGCCCGGTGTGCGTTATCACATCGTGCGCGGTTCCCTCGACCTGCAAGGCGTCAAGGATCGTAAGCAAGCCCGCTCGAAGTACGGCGCCAAGCGCCCGAAGAAGGCCTGATCACGAATCAGCAGTACCCCCGCGTGGCGGCCATCCGTCATTAGGGAAGTGCAACCGCGCCATCCGCAATGCAAGGGAAGGTGCGCGGCACGTAAGGGGTCGTCTTATGGGACGGCCATGGCCGTGTAACGAAACACAGATCAACTGAACAGACACAAGGAAGCAACAATGCCCCGTCGTCGCGAAGTACCCAAGCGCGAGATTCTGCCCGATCCCAAGTTCGGCAGCGTCGAACTCGCCAAGTTCATGAACGTCGTCATGCTGGACGGCAAGAAGGCCGTCGCCGAGCGCATCGTCTACGGTGCCCTCGAGCAAGTCGCCACCAAGACCGGCAAGGAGCCGATCGAGGTTTTCAGCCTGGCGATCAACAACATCAAGCCGATCGTCGAAGTCAAGAGCCGCCGCGTTGGCGGTGCCAACTACCAAGTGCCGGTTGAAGTGCGCCCCGTGCGCCGCCTGGCCCTGGCTATGCGTTGGCTCCGTGAAGCCGCCAAGAAGCGTGGCGAAAAGTCGATGGATCTGCGTCTTGCTGGCGAACTGATCGACGCCTCCGAAGGTCGTGGCGCCGCGATGAAGAAGCGCGAAGACACGCACAAGATGGCCGAGGCCAACAAGGCCTTCAGCCACTTCCGCTGGTAATTTAAGGACTAACCCACCATGGCCCGCAAAACCCCGATCGAGCGCTATCGCAACATTGGTATCTCTGCGCACATCGATGCAGGGAAAACCACCACGACCGAACGTATCCTGTTCTACACCGGCGTCAATCACAAGATTGGCGAAGTGCATGATGGCGCCGCCACCATGGACTGGATGGAGCAAGAGCAAGAGCGTGGCATCACCATTACGTCGGCTGCAACGACGGCGTTTTGGCGTGGCATGGCCGGCAACTACCCCGAGCATCGCATCAACATCATCGACACCCCGGGACACGTGGACTTCACCATCGAGGTGGAACGTTCCATGCGCGTCCTGGACGGTGCCTG
>OFJB01000317.1_pt1 | contig 24554 bp, 22 predicted proteins | sample 1775081 | NCBI WGS metagenome assembly OFJB01 (sample SAMN08195771, study PRJEB24354) | sludge metagenome | isolation source: initial sludge from phenol fed wastewater aerobic bioreactor | place: India: Nagpur | collected 2016-06-05
AATATCGAATTGATATGGGTGGCCCATGGACCTGAAGCGCATGCACTACTTCTGCACCATCGTCGAGCAGGGCCAGATCAGCCGGGCCGCCCGGGAACTGCACATGGCCCAGCCTCCCCTCAGCCAGCGCCTGAAGGAGCTGGAGGAGGAACTGGGCACCCCCCTGTTCCTGCGCAAGGGCCGGCAGCTGGAGCTGACCGAGGCCGGGCGCCTGTTCTACCGCCGCGCCCGGGACATCCTGCGGGCGGTGGAATCCTCCCGGGACGAGGTGCTGCGTCTCGCCTCCCAGAGCGGCCCGGCCCTGCGCATCGGCCTCTCGCCCACCTGCCGCGCCCCCTGGCTGGCCCGCTGCGAGGCCCTCATGGCCCGCTTCCCGGCCCGGGAGATCGGCCTGGTGGTGGGGGATTCCAGCTACCTGGAACACCTGCTGCGCACCGGCCAGCTGGACCTGGCCTTCATGCAGCCGCCCCTGCAGCCCGACAGCTTCAATGTGCACCGCCTGCGGGCCTCGCCCTCGGTGGCCCTTGGGCCCGCCGACCTCTTCGCCCCCGGGCAGCGCCTGGGCCTGGCCGAGCTGGCGGCCCATCCCCTGCTGCTGCTGCGCCGCTCCGTCGGCATCGGTACCTACGAGCGCCTGCAGCAGCAGTTCCACGAAGCCGGCCTGCTGCCCCGGGTGGCCCTCTACAGTTCCGACGCCGGCATGCTGCGGGACCTGCTGCTGCAGGGCTTCCGCGGCCTGGCGGTGCTGCCGGCCTCGGAGGTGGAGAGCCTGGCGGCGGGCGCCGATCCGGCCTTCCGCGTCTATGACCTGGCCGTGCCCCTGCCGGACTACCAGCTGTCCCTGGTCTGCCCCCGCAGCGGCGGCGACGCAGATCTGGTGGGGGCCCTGCTGGAACTCTGGGCCGAGCCCGGGGCCTAGGGGCACCGCCGCCGGGAGCCGCAAGCGGCGCGGCGCCTATGCCGGCGCTGCCGGCGGTGCTAGCATTCCGCCCCCATGCAACTCGAACACATCCGCCAACGCCTGGCCGCCCTCGGCGCCAAGACCTGCCATGAGGACCGGGTGCTGCGCGCCTGGCTCCAGGCCCAGCCCCTGGATGCCGGCGCCCGCCGCCGCCAGGCCCAGGACTACCTGCCCAAGGCCATCCGGGAGGAACTGCCGGCCCTGGCCGCCGACCTGGAGGCCCTGGCCCGGGTCCATTCCGAACACCCGGGGGCCGACGGCTCGGCGCGCCTGCTGGTGCGCCTGGGCGACGGCCAGGCGGTGGAAAGCGTGCTGCTGCCCCGGGACGGGGTCTGCGTCTCCACCCAGGTGGGCTGCGCCGTCGGCTGCACCTTCTGCATGACCGGCCGCAGCGGCCTGCTGCGCCAGATGAGCAGCGCCGAGATGCTGGCCCAGGTGGTCCTCGCCCGCCACCGCCAGACCTTGCGCCGCGTCGTCTTCATGGGCATGGGCGAGCCGGCGCACAACCTCGACAACGTGCTCGAGGCGATCGACCTGCTCGGCACCGCCGGCGGCTTCGGGCACAAGAACCTGGTCTTTTCGACGGTAGGCGATCCGCGCGTCTTCGAACGCCTGCCGCAACAAAAGGTACGCCCGGCGCTGGCGCTATCGCTGCATACCACCGACGCCGCCCTGCGCACCCGCCTGCTGCCACGCGCGCCGCAGATGGCGCCGGAACTGCTGGTGGCGCTGGCCGAGGACTACGCCCGCCTGACCGGTTATCCGATCCAGTACCAATGGACGCTGCTCGCCGGGATCAACGACAGCCTCGCCGAAATGGACGGCGTCGTCCGCTTGCTGCGCGGCAAATACGCGCTGATCAACCTGATCCCGTACAACACGACAGCCGCCCTCGATTTCCAGCGCCCTTCGAGCGAACGCATCACCGAACTGGCGCATTACCTGCACGCCCACGGCATCCGCACCACGGTCCGCCAGTCGGCCGGGCAGGAAGTCGATGGCGGTTGCGGCCAGCTGCGCGCCCGCCGCCTGGACGGCTCGCTGGCAAGCGGACGCCGCGCCGGATCAGGCGACGCTGCCAAGCCGGCGGCCGGCCAGTAGCTTGCCGAAATCCTCGACGGCCTGCGGACGGCCGTAGAAATAACCCTGGAAATGGTCGCAGCCGTGCGCCGCCAGGTAATTCGCCTGCACCTCGTTCTCGACACCTTCGGCGATCACCACCAGGTCGAGCTCGTGCGCCATGGCGATGATCGCTGAAGCGAGGCGGACCGGCTCGCCGTTCTCGTCGATCTGGCTGACGAAGCTGCGGTCGATCTTCAGCGCATGCAGCGGGAACTGGCGCAGGTAGCTGAGCGAAGAATAGCCGGTGCCGAAATCGTCGAGCGCCACCTGGACGTGCATCTTGCGCAAGCGGTCGAGGACCAGCGCGGCGCGCGCCGAATTGCGCATGAGCAGGGATTCGGTCAGTTCAAGCTCGATCAGTTGCGGCGGCAGGCCGTAATCGGCGAGGACGTGTGCCAGCATGTTGGGCAGATCCTGCTGCGCGAACTGCAGCGCCGAAATATTGACTGCCACCGGCACCACCAGCAGGCCGGCGTCGAGCCAGGCACGCTGCTGGGCGCAGACGTTGCGGATCGCCCATTCGCCGATCGCGTTGATCAGCCCGTTTTCCTCGGCCAGGCGGATGAACTGTTCCGGCGAAACCAGGCCGCGTTCGTGATGTTGCCAGCGGATCAGTGCTTCGGCGCCGACCACCTCGCCGCTGCCGGCATCGACCTTGGGCTGGTAGTACATCAGCAGTTCCTGGCGGTCGAGGGCGCCGAACAGGTCGTTTTCCAGCAGCAGGTCGCCGAGCGTCGCGGTACTGATTTCCGGCGAGAAGAAGCAGAAGGTATTGCGCCCTTCCTCCTTGGCCCGGTACATCGCCGCGTCCGCCTTGCGCAGCAGTTCGGAAGCGGACTCGCCGTCCTCGGGATAGAGGGCGATGCCGGCGCTGCCGCTTACCGTCAGTTCGTGCCCGGCCAACAGGTAGGGCTGACAGAAGGCGCTGAGCAGCTTGCTGCAGATGTGCGCCGCGTCCTGACCGCCCTCCAGCTCGGGCAGGACGACGACGAATTCGTCGCCGCCCTGCCGGCACAGCGTATCGGTCTCGCGCAATGCGTTCAGTCCACGCTGCGCCGCCTGGATCAGCAGCTCGTCGCCGACCGCGTGGCCGAGGGTATCGTTGATGTTCTTGAAGCGATCAAGGTCGATGAAGATGATCCCCATCTGCCGGTGCATGCGCTTGGACTTGAGCATCCCCTGTTCGATCCGGTCCTCCAGCAGCAGCCGGTTGGGCAGGCCGGTGAGCGCGTCGTGGTGCGCCAGGTGATGGATGCGCGCCTCGCTCTGCTTGCGTTCCGAAATGTCGGTGAAGACGCCGATGAAATGGCCGGATTCGCCGGGTTCGTCGGGCACTGCCGCGATCGACAGCCACTCCGGATAGATGCCGCCGTCCTTGCGCCGGTTCCAGATCTCGCCCTGCCATTGGCCGATCTGGATCAGCGACTGCCACATGTTGCGGTAGAAATCCTCGCCCTGGCGCCCGGAATTGAGCAAGGCCGGCGTCTTGCCGATGACTTCCTCGGGCGCGTAACCGGTAATCGCGCAGAAGGCCGGATTGACGGCGACGATGCGGGAGCTGGCGTCGGTGATCACCATGCCTTCGGTGGCGTGGGTAAACACCGTGCCATACAAGCGCAACTCGCCTTCGGCCCGCCGCTGCGCCTCGTAGCGCGTGGCCAGGTCGGCGTGGGCGAGGCGCAAGGCGCGCCGGTCACGCTCGATGCGGAACACCGCGTACAGCGCGTAGCCGAGCAGCATCATGGCGATCGCGTAGAGCAGCGTGCGGTGATAGGAAGCGGAGGCGACCGCCGACCGGTAAGCCTCCAGGTAACTGCGCAACAGCTTGTCATGGAGTTCGGCGGTCGGCGCCCTGGTGATCCGGTCGACCAGGGTTGCCACCACCGGACTCTGTTCGAGCAGAACTTCGGCATGCACCAGAATACCGGCCAGCGCTGGCGGCCCCCCGGCATTGCGCAGCGCCTGCAGTTCCCGGCGCAACTGGCGCAATTCGCTGTCATCCGGGTTGCGCGTCATGCTGATGCCGACCAGGTGGCGGATGAAATCGCCAAAAGCCCCCGCGGTTGGCCACGATTCGCTGACAAGCAGGGCATTTGCCGCCTGCGGCAAATACAGCTTGGAATTACGCAGGACGGCGTTGGCCCGCTGAAAGCGGTCGATATCGAGCGCCCTGGCCTCTTCGGCGGCGATCAATTCTTGTAACGTCCGGGCGATCGATTCGCTTTGCGTCCCGTTCAGCCAGGCGGGGAAGGATCGCAGCGACTGGCCGGTTTCCCGCAGGCGGGCCAGATAGAAGGCCATCCCGTCGTAGTTCTGGACCAGCCCGGCATGGCTGGCGACGACCTTGGAAGCCAGTTGTTCGTCGTAGCGCTGAAACTGGCGCAGCATGCGGGTGTAGTTATCGTGCGCCTGCGACGAGACTTCGTCGGCCTTGAAAAACAGCCAGGTCAGCAAGGTGGTCAGGGTGACGACCAGCATCACCTTCCATCCCCGGTGCGCCCGCAGTTCGGCCAGAGTCAGGCTCATTGGGTCAGCCCCTTGACGGGCTGCTTGCCGGTCAGGCTTTCGAGAAAGGCGACGATCGCCGCCACGTCTTCCTGCGACAACTCGCGCCCCAGTTGGTAGCGCCCCATGATGGCGACCGCGGCGGCCAGGGAATAGGTCGAACCGTCATGGAAATAGGGCGCAGTCAGGGCAACGTTGCGCAGACTCGGTACCTTGAAGACATGCTTGTCCTCCTCGCGACCGGTGACGTTGTAGCGCCCGAGATCGGCCGTGGTCAGCTTGCGATCGGCGAAGTAGTCGCCGAGGACGCCGAATTTCTGATACATGTTGCCGCCCAGCAGCACCCCCTGGTGACAACTGATGCAGCCATAGTCGCGGAAACGCTGATAACCGTCGATGGCGAGTTTGCCGATGGCCTGCCTATCTCCCGCCAGATAGCGATCGAAGGGCGCGTCCGGGGTGATCAGGGTGCGTTCGAAGGTGGCGATCGCGTTGGCGACATTGGCCGCCGTCAGACCGTCCGCATAGGCCAGCGAAAAATCCCGCCGGATCGCCGCATCGGCATTCAGACGTTCGAGAACGACCGGCCACGACGATCCCATTTCAAGGGGATTGTGCACCGGCCCGGCCGCCTGCTCCTCAAGGGTGGCCGCCCGCCCGTCCCAGAACTGGGCGAAGGCATAGCCACTGTTGAAGACGGTCGGCGCATTGATCGGACCACGGGCGCCACCGATGCCGATCGAAACCTGCTGGCCGTCGGCGCCCCCGAGATCGAAGCGATGGCAGGTGGCGCAGGCTATCGTCTTGTCGGCGGAGAGGCGGGTATCGAAGAACAGGCGCTCGCCGAGCGAAACGCGCAGCGGCGGCTGCTGTTTGGGCAGAGGCAGGGGACGCAGGGCCAGCGTCGCGCCATCGTTGGGCAGCGTGAAATCTTCGTCCAGCAGGTTGTCATCGTCGCGCCCGGTCATCGAGTACCAGGCCGCACCGACCACCACGACCAGCAGCAGCAGGGAAGCCAGCAGTTTTTTCATGCCGGCCCCGCGAAATGGTGGGTTTCCCCGTTCACACCCACCGCCCGCACATCAGCAACCCGCAACGCCTCGCGAAATTCATCCGGCATGGCGACAGCGGAATCTCCCGAGTCTGCCTCCTCCTCGACCGTAAGCGCATCTGCGTCGTTTGCTCTATTCTTCATCAGTTAAAATGCATCGCCCGCCAATATCGCGCATTCCCTAACGACTGACAATCCCCGCCCCCGCCTGACCGTGAAAAAATCCGTCGTCGAACAGTTCTATCAGCGCCTGCGCGAAAACAATCCGGCGCCAACTACCGAGTTGGCTTACGCGACCCCTTTCCAGCTCCTGATCGCCGTCATCCTCTCCGCCCAGGCGACCGATGTCGGCGTCAACAAGGCGACCGCCCGCCTCTTCCCGGTCGCCCCCGACGCCACCTCGATGCTCGCCCTCGGCGAAGATGGCCTGCGCGATTACATCAAGACGATCGGCCTCTACCGGACCAAGGCGAAAAACGTCATTGCCACCTGCCGCATCCTGCTCGAACGACACGCCGGCGAGGTTCCCGCCGACCGCGCCGCGCTCGAAGCACTGCCCGGTGTCGGCCGCAAGACCGCCAACGTCGTTCTCAACACGGCTTTCGGTCAACCGACGATCGCCGTCGACACGCACATCTTCCGTCTCGGCAACCGCACCGGGCTGGCCCCCGGCAAGACCGTCGTCGAAGTGGAAAACAAGCTGCTCCGCGTTACCCCGCGCGAATTTCTCAAGGATGCGCATCACTGGCTGATCCTGCACGGCCGCTACGTCTGCAAGGCACGCCAACCGGCCTGCGCGGCGTGCTGCGTCTACGATCTCTGCGAATTCAGGGACAAGACCGCGTGATCGTCGCCAGCGGCCAGGCGAAAGGGTTTGTCGCAACGCCCGAGCTGGCCGGCGAGGCGGTCGCGCGCGCCCTCGAGCGGGCAAGCCTGCGCCGCGCCGAATTCGTCTTGCTGCTGCTGACGCGCGATTTCACCCGCCTCTTGCCCGAAACCCTGCGCTGCGCCGCCGGTGCCGCGGCCTGCCTGCAGATCAGCGGTTGTACGGCAAGCGGCCTACTCACCGAAGAGGGCTGGCAAATCGACCAACCGGGCGCGGCGGTGCTGGTTTTTTCCGGTTTGCCGAAGCCGCCGGACAAGGCCGGCTCTCCCTTGCTCTCGCTGAGCAATCAGGGACGGCTGGCGCTCGACTGGCAGCATGGTGAACGGCGTGCCGGCATCATCGACAGCCAGGGCGAAGCCTGGATCAATGCCCGTCCCTGCGCCGACGCCCGGTGTACCGTGGCCCTGCCCGCGCTGTCTGCCACGGCGCTGCTCTCCCCCGGCTTGCGCCGGCTTGGCGAAACGATGACCGTCACCGCCGCCCACGGCCATGAACTGCGCGAACTGAACGGGCAGCCGGCAATCGACAGCTTGCGCCAGAGCCTCCCTGAAGAATGGCGCGACCAAACCCTGCTCCACCACTTATATCTATTGGCCGCCGACGCTGCACCGGCCACCGGCATCCTGGCGCTCAACGCGGACGGCTCGCTGACCATGGCCGCGCCGTTCGCCATCGGTGAAACCGTGCGCTGGGCGATGCGCCAGCCGACCGCCGCCAGCCAGGAAATCCACGAGCAGTTGCACGAGGCGCGCACCGCCGGCAGCAGCCCGGCATTCGCACTGATGTTCTCCTGCCTCGGCCGCGGCCCCCTTTTTTACGGCAACGACGACCTCGACCGCCTGGCCTTTACCGGGATTTTCCCCGACGTTCCCCTGCTCGGCGCCTACGGTACCGGGCAAATCTTTCCGCTGGCCGACGCCAACCGTCTGTTCAGCAATGCCGTCCTGACCCTGCTTTACGAGAAACCCAATGTTCAATCCCAGCCGTGATCAGGTGCGCCAGTTCTTCTGCGCCGCCTGGAAAAAACACCTCGAACGCCTGCCGGTGGTCGGCGCCGAAATCGCCGCCGCCGACATTGCCGCCCGGCACCCCGAGTACCACGCCCTCCTCGCCAGCCCCGAAATGGCACTCAACCAGGACTGGACGCCGGACGGCGGGCAAATGAACCCCTTCCTCCACCTCTCGCTGCACCTGGCGATTCATGAGCAGTTGAGCATCGACCAGCCGCCGGGGATCAGGGCGGCATTTGACAGCCTGCGCGCGCGGATGGACGCGCACGAGGCCGAACACGTGTTGCTGGAATGTCTGGGAGAAACCATCTGGCGCGCCCAGCGCCAGGGAACGGCGATGGACGCGCAGGCCTACATCGAGGCCATCCGGCTGCGGGCCGGCCAGCGCTGAGAAGGAATCAGCGGGGAATCTGGTAGTTGCCCTGGGTCATCAGGTCCACCCCGCACTCCAGGCTTTCGACCCAACTGATGAAATCCTCGACGGCGCGCCGGCCAACGAAACGCGAGCCGTGCTGCGGCACGATCTGCTCGATCTCGAGCTGGCGAACCATGTTGGCCCAGAAGCGGCAGACCTTGCGCGAAACGATGTAGCGCTTGTGGAAGCCTTCCATGTAGCCGACATGGCTATGGAAATCGGTCACCGCACTGGCCGCCAACGCCTGCGGCACCAGTGAGGCACCGAGGTCGCCGGTAAACAGGATCTTGGCCACCGGGTCGTAGAACTGGAAATTGCCTTCGGCATGCATGAAATGCGCCGGTAGCGCCAGAACATTGCTCTGGCCAAGGCGGATCACTGATCCCTGATCGGGAATGCCGACGATGCGGTGGGAAACGTCCTTGCCGGTCGTGAAGTGCGGTACGAAACGCGTCCACAACGAGGAAATCATCACCTTGCAGTGCGAGGCGACGAACCACTTGTTGACCGAAGCGATGATGTCCGGGTCCGGGTGGGATGCCAGGATGTAATCCAGATCCTTGGACGAGAAATACTTCTGCATGTCCATCAGGAGCCCGGAGTAGGTCATGTTGCCGCCGGGATCGATCAGCGCGCCGTGACCGTTGTCGACGATCAGGAACTGGTTGCACTGAACCGCGCCGCCCGGCGAATCGTCTACCAGATCGTAGAACGCGTGGACGATGTGCTTGCCGTCATTAAACAATTCAACTGCCATATCACCCCCATACCGAATGGCCAATTATCCCCCTGCCATCCGCTTCTGCCTAGTCCGGCCTATGCTGGGGGCTTGCCCGGCGCACCAGAACCGAGAACGGCGAAGGATACGCTCACCATACCAATAGCTTAATGTTGCGCACAAGCTCACCGCCAATCGCGCAAATCGCCAACACGGCAAGTTGACGGCGCGCGCGATGTCTTATCATTGCCGCCATCATGAAGATCCTGATCGTCGACGACGAACCGGCCATCGCCGATACGCTGAGCTACGCGCTGCGCGCCGAGGGCTTTGCCACCGAATGCTGCACGCTGGGCGGCGAAGCGCTGGCGCGGCTGCAACAGGGCGGCGTCGATTTCGTCGTCCTCGACGTCGGCCTGCCCGACATCACCGGCTTTGACGTCTGCCGCGCGCTGCGCCGCGAGTCCGACCTGCCGGTGCTCTTTCTCACCGCCCGTTCCGACGAGGTCGACCGCATCGTCGGCCTTGAACTGGGCGGCGACGATTACGTGACCAAACCGTTCAGCCCGCGCGAAGTGGCTTCGCGGGTACGCGCCATCCTGCGCCGCCTGCACGCCAACGGCGAATCTCGCGGCCAAGCCGAAAAACCGGCGAAATTCGCCGTCGACCGCGACGGCCTGCGCATCGCCTACCACGGCCACTGGCTGGCGCTGACCCGCTACGAATACCTGCTGCTGGCGCTGCTGCTCGAACGTCCGGGGCGCATCCTGAGCCGCCCGCAGATCATGGCGGCGGTCTGGCAGGACGACGGCGAAAGCCTGGAGCGCACCGTCGACACCCACATCAAGACGTTGCGCGGCAAGCTGCGCGCGGTGCGCGACGACGAGGTCATCCTCACCCATCGCGGCCTCGGCTACAGCCTGGCGGCCTGACGTGAACATCTCGGTCCGCCTGTTCTTCGGCTATTTCCTGGTCGTCGGCCTGGCCGCCTGGTTCGTGCTGTACACCTTCGTCAAGGAAAGCGAGCCGAGCATCCGCCAGGCGACCGAGGAAAGCCTAGTTGACAGCGCCAACCTGCTCGCCGAACTGGCGGCCGGCGAACTCGCCGCCGGGCGCATCAATGACGGCGCCTTCGCCACGGCCGTCGCCGCCGCGCTGCAGCGCCATCCGGGCGCCGAAATCTACGGCATCAAGAAGGACAGCGTCGACCTGCGCATCACCCTCACCGACGCGCGCGGCGTGGTGGTCTACGACTCGGCCGGGCAGGCGCAGGGCGAGGATTTTTCGCAGTGGAACGACGTCGCCCGCGTGCTGCGCGGCGAATACGGCGCCCGCCAGAGCCGGATCGACCCGGACGACCCGAGCACCTCAGTCATGCACGTCGCCGCGCCGGTGCGCCGCGACGGCCAGTTGATCGGCGTCGTCTCGCTGGCCAAGCCGATGACCTCGATCGCCCCCTTCGTCGAGCGCGCCACCGACCGCGTGCGCGCCTCCGGCCTGACGCTGCTGCTGGCGACTGCGGTGATCGGCCTGGTGTTCACCGCCTGGCTCAGCTGGTCGATCCACCGCCTGCGCGACTACGCCCGTGCGGTCAGCGAAGGACAGAAGGCCGAACCGCCGAGCGGCGGCGGCCGCCAACTCTCCGAACTAGCGCAGGCGCTGGCGACGATGCGCGAAAAGCTCGAAGGCAAGCAGTACGTCGAACGCTACGTGCAGAACCTGGCGCACGAGATGAAAAGCCCGCTGACCGCGGTGATCGGCGCCGCCGAAATCCTTGAGGACGAACTCCCGGCCGAAGACCGCCGCCGCTTCGCCGCCAGCATCGGCGAACAGGCCGGACGACTGAGCGACATCATCGAGCGCATGCTGCAACTCGCCCGCGTCGAACAACTGCAAGCGCCCGGCGCCAAGGCCACGGTCGACCTCGCCGAACTCCTGAAAACCGCCGTCGCCGACCGCCAGTTGGCCCTCGCCTCCCGCCATCTGCATTGCGTGATCGACGCCGAACCGGGCTTCACCCTCAACGGCGACGCCTTCCTGCTCCGCCAGGCCGTCCTCAACCTGCTCGACAACGCCATCGAATTCTCGCCCGACGGCGGTGAAATTTCGCTAATTCTGCGGTCGACCGTCGAAGCCGCCGAAATCCGCATCCGCGACCACGGCGCCGGCGCCCCCGACTACGCCCTGGCGCAACTCTTCAACCGCTTCTACTCCCTGCCCCGCCCGGCCACCGGCAAGAAAAGCACCGGGCTGGGGCTGGCGCTGGTGCGCGAGGTGGCGCGGCTGCATGGTGGTGAGGCCAGCTTTGCCAACCATCCGGATGGCGGCGGGGAGGCGCGGCTGACGCTGGCGCGCGGATAGCCCTGTAAGCGACCATTTTCGTGGCGCCACGAAAATGATCAACCGTGCCCATGCGAGCAGCGTGCAAAATTCCTCACACTAAGGCACAATCAACAATATATTGTTGAAAACAGCCGAGCAACAAATTGATCCACGCCCTGCGCTTCTCCAACTTCTTCTCCTTCGCCGACGAAAGCGAAATCTCTTTCGTCCTGGACGCACGCGCCAGCGGCACCGAGAGCAGCTTTGCCTCGACCGCCACCGACCGCCAACTGAGCAAGCTGCTGGCGGTCGTCGGTGCCAACGGCGCGGGCAAGACCAACGTGATCAAGGCGCTGGATTTCGTCTGCTGGTTCATCACCCAGTCCTTTTTCAAGGAGGGCGGCGGCGCCCTGGCCGTCGAACCCCATCTGCTCGGCGCGGATCGCGCCAGCCACTTTGAACTGGAGTTTGAAGCCGAACACAAGCTGTACCGCTACACGCTCGCAGTCAGCAGCGAACGCGTGCTTTCCGAATCCCTGCAACTCAAGACCAGCCGCCTGTTCAGCACGCTGTTCACACGCGAATGGGACGAAGCCAGCGGCACGGAGAAAATCCAGCAACGCAGTTTTGGCCTGCCGCAGAAACAGGCCGAGAAGGTCAAGCCGCTCGCCTCGCTGATTTCCACGGCGGAGCAGTTCGGCGTGGAAACCGCCCGGAGCATTGTCAACGCCCTGGGCAAGCGCCGGAGCAACGTCGGCCCGGCCGGTCGCAAGGCCTTTCGCGGCATGCACGATGTCATGAACGCTACCCAATTCTTCTTCGATAGCGAACAACATCGCCAGAAGATGACGACGCTGCTCAACCAGTGGGATTTCGGCTTGCAGGACGTCCAGATCGAGACCTTGCGCAGCATGCAGGACGGCAAGGAAGAAGAGGTCCTGGTGCCTTTTGGCATCCACCGCGACGGCGAACGCGAAATGAAATTACCCATGTTTGCCGAATCCAGCGGTACCCAGGCGGCCTTCGTTTTGCTTGCCGGCCTGCTGCCCATTCTGGCGGAAGGCGGTGTGGTGATCTTTGACGAACTGGAATCCGACCTCCACCCGCTGATGCTGGAGCCGATCCTGAACCTGTTCATCAGCCCGAAGAGCAATCCGCACAACGCCCAGATCATCTTCACCTGCCACTCGCTGGAAATCCTCAACCTGCTCAGGAAAGGCCAGATCATGCTGGTCGAGAAGACCGAACACTGCCGCAGCGAAGCCTGGCGCCTGTCGGACATGGAAGGCGTGCGCGCCGATGACAATTTCTACGCCAAGTACATGGCCGGCACTTACGGCGCCGTGCCCATGCTGTGAGACCGGCGCATGGCAAAACGTCCGCTGCGCAAGACCAACCGGACCGTGCTGATCGTGGTCGAGGGCGAAACGGAAGAAGCCTTCATCACTCACCTCAAAAAGCTCTATTACCGCCGGGGGATGCGACTGTCCGTCAGGATCAGGAATGCCCACGGGCATGGCCCGCAGGGCATCATCGACAAGCTGAAGTCGGTCGCCAAGACGGAAGATTTCAGCCAACGCATTGCCGTGCTGGATGCCGACATACCGCTCACGGCAGCGGAAGCGCATTGGCTACGAAAAGAAAAAGTCGACACCATCGTTTCCGTGCCCGCGATTGAAGCAACCCTGTTGGCGATCCTCGGCAAGCCAGCGCCAGATACTACCGAAGCCTGCAAGAAGGAACTGCAAAAGCATGCCCCCGGCGACCCGACCGAGGTCAGCTATCACGAAAAGTATTTTCCGCACGAGAAGCTCGAACAGGCGCGCGGCAAGGTTGTGGTGCTTGATGCGCTGATCGCCGCCGTCAGCACCGAATAGCCGCACGCCCGGAAACGCTTCCGGCAAGTTCTACACAGCGCTGATCGAATCCATGTAGAACTTTCTGGCGTCTCACAAGAGAACCAGCGCGGAACCTCTCCCTCCCTACGCCGCCAACCGAAACATCCCCACCGCCGGATTCTGCCGCCGCAGCCCGGCGTTGGCCTTGTCGGCGAGCAGGAAATCCGGCCAGTCGGCGGTTGGCTGGAAGCAGAAGCGGCGCGGCAGTTCGGTGTACAGCGAGCGCGGCGGTGCCGTGTGGCCAATGCGCTTGAGCAGGCGGCCGCTGGCTTCGCTGTGGTAGTAGATGTGCGCGATGCCGATTTCCTCGCGCAGGAAGGCAATCGCCGCCCACAGCATGGCTTCGGCCCAGATCGGCCGGTAGCGTTCGCGCAAGTGGCGGCAGTAGGCGAGCGACTGGCCGAGCGGTAACGGCAGCTTGCGGTAGCCGTACTTGACGACGTCCTTGTCGCTGGCACCGGCCCGCTGTTGTCGCAATAACCAATCCTCCAGATCGTCCGCGTAGCGCAGCCAGTCGTTCTGGATTTCCTCGATCAGCGCCGTACCGCTCGCCCAGTCGATGTCGATGCGCGACCAGGCCAGCGTGTGGCGCTGGCGGGCAACCGGGTGGCCGTAGTAGGTAAACAGGTGCTTGACGTCGCCGAGCGGCGCGAAAAGGCGCTGGTGCTCGCTACTGAAATTGAGTTGCAGCACCAGATTGACGCCCGGCCGCGAGGTTTGCTGCCAGCGCCATTTGCTGCGCGGCTCGCCGCCCCACTGGGCGAGGTTGAGGATGAAAGGCGTCTGCGCCGCATCGTAATCGGCAGCGTTGAGCCAGGCTTCGTCAAGGCTGCCGCCGCAATGGGCGAGCAAGGGCTTCAGGCGCGGCTTTTCGAGCAGGCCGGCGTAGGCGGAACGGCGCAAGGCGGCGACCGGCGCGCGGCGCCCCGGCTGCTGGCGGCAGTGGTGCCGCAACAGGCCGATGCCGTAGCGGTCACGATAGTAAGAGTAGACGGTGCGTTCGCCCTGCAGACAGGCGACGATCTCGTCGGCGAGTGCTTTTTGCATGGATGACTCCGGGAGGTGCATTCGGGAAAGAGGTGCGTAGCGGGGGCTGGGAAAAGACAGTCATGGTTTTCTCCTTGGTAAAAAATGCGCCGCGACCGGCTGGGTCGCGGCCTTGTCCTTCAATCGATTTCAAACTCCGCCACATCGCCGGCAAGCAACGCATCTAGCGTTTGCTGGGTGCGTTGCCGCGCCTGCTGGCGGGCGGCCTTGCGGGTGTTGCCGTGCGGGCCGGCGCGGCGGGTCAGGCCGGGCACCAGCAGCGGGTTGCGCGGCCGGCTTTGCGGCAGGATCAGCGGTTCAAGTTTCTTGGCCATCGCTCACCCCTTCACGCACAGGACCTGCTTCAGGGTATGGACCACTTCCACCAGATCGCGCTGGTTCTCCATCACCTGATCGATGTCCTTGTACGCCGCCGGAATTTCATCGACGACCCCGCTGTCCTTGCGACACTCGATACCCGCCGTCTGGTCTTCCAGATCGAAACGGGAAAAGCGCCGCTTGGCCACGCTGCGGCTCATCCGCCGCCCCGCCCCGTGGGCGCACGAGCAGAACGACTGGGCGTTGCCCAGCCCACGAACGATGTACGAACGCGCCCCCATGCTGCCGGGGATGATGCCCAGTTCGCCCGCCTGCGCCGAAATGGCGCCCTTGCGGGTGATGAACAGGTTCTCGCCGAAATGCCGCTCGCGCGCCACGTAGTTGTGGTGACAGTTGATCGCCTCGCTCTCCAGCCGGAAAGGCGGCAGTTGCTTCTTCAACACCTCGACCACCGCCGCCAGCATCTGCTGCCGGTTGAGCAGCGCGTAATCCTGCGCCCACTCCACCGCCTCGACGTAATCGTCGAACAGGTCCGAGCCCTCGCTGAAATACGCGAGGTCGCGGTCCGGCAGATGAATGCGGTGACGCTGCATGTCCTTCTGCGCGGCGGCGATGAAATAGCGACCGATGACGTTGCCAATGCCGCGCGAACCGGAATGCAGCATCACCCACACCGCGCCAGCCTCGTCCAGGCACAGCTCGATGAAGTGATTGCCGCCGCCTAGCGTGCCGAGCTGGCACAGCCAGGTTTCGCTGAAACGGCGCTGCATCTTCATCAACCCCGGATGCTTGCCGACTATCGTATCCAGCCGCTGGTCGAGCACCCGCCCGACCCGCTGCAAGGCGCTGCCGCGCATCCGGCTCGCCGCGTGCTGCTCGAAACCGCAAGGCACGCTGCCTTCGATGCCCAGACGCAAACTGCGCAGATTGTCCGGCAAATCCTCGGCGCGCAGCGTCGTGCGCACCGCGTTCATGCCGCAACCGATGTCCACGCCGACCGCCGCCGGAATGATCGCCTGCCGCGTCGGAATGACGCTGCCGACGGTAGCGCCGATACCCGCATGCACGTCCGGCATCGCCGCGACATGACCATGCACGATCGGCAAATTGGCCACGTTCAGCAACTGCTGCATGGCCGAAGCTTCGATATCGCGCGTCCACACCTTGACCGGGACGCGCCCCTTGTTCAGTTCTAATTGAATGCCCATGATGGATTCCAGAATATTGCTTTGCTATGGAATCCGGCCCGCCGGGGAAAACCCTGCGGTCAACCGCCAAAAAGGCATAAAAAAACCCCGGCAGACGGCCAGGGTTGATATCCCGGCCCGGATTCGCTGATCAGCGCGTTCCGGGCGACGACTCGCCTGCGGCTCAGCGCTGGAAAACCTCGTGATCTAGTGCAGGCATGTCGTACTCCTTTCAAAAAATGCGGTTGGCAAAACGTGGGGGAAGTATCGCGGGGGGATGGGGTGGGGGTCAAGGTGATGTTTAGGCATTGATGCAACAGGTGTTGCAACAGCACAACAACCCTGGCTTAGTCATCCTTCCCTGAAAAAAACGCCAACCTGTCTCAGGAAAGTTCTTCAACGAAAGAAATGCCAGCCGTCAGAGAAGCGCTACGCCACCTGCATGAGAGGACAGAAGAATTGGGAATCCGCAGCCAATTTTGCCGATTCGAAACAAGAAAACATCCATTAACTATCAATAAGTTAAAAGAAAGAAAGCCACCCACTTTGCCGATACTCCTGCCGATCCCATAGAGCATTTCCTGAGCTTCGCTGCGGCAGCATCGAGGTCGGATAGTGGCAATGACTTCGCAAGCCTATCCCATTCAATTCGCGTCTTTTCTTTCCGTGCATCTTGGTGATCGACAGATTAACCGTACCGCCTAGACACCCAATCCCCTCAATAGCGACAGGACAGTTCGAAGGCTCTGCCCGCTCAAAGGATTAGGGACACACGAGACCATTTTCGTGGCGTAACGAAAATGGTCTCATCAGCTAGCCGCAGTGAGATAGATTCGCCACATGTGTTTAAAAACACGACGCCTCCTTTCAGTTGCAGTTTATGAAATTGTATTGATGACGGTTACAATCCCCATGTCATCATCTTTATCCATCGCATTGGCCGATGCTTCAGCCCCCCCGAAAGGAACACAAATGTCACGCCGATACTCGTTCGATCTATTTCGACTAAACATCGAAGACAGGGCAGACCTTTTCCTGCGACCTAATATCCAGCGCCTTCGCACAGACGATGATATTAGAATGCTTCTACAAGTTGCTACTGAATATGAACAAGATCAGATTCAAAAAACTCGTTCTGCCATTTTCAAATGGAGCCTTCGGGAATATCGAGATTTACGAGATTCAAACAACCGAGAACTTCTTCATGTAATTCTTGCTCGAAGCGTTCTTGAAAGAGATGGAGTTATCGTTACTGACGACGGCATGTCTGTTGGAACTTCGTCTTTGAATCCACCACTTGCAAGTACAGCGGTGTGTTTCTTTGACTTATCTCGCCACTTGGTTGCTGTCGAACATACAGGCGACTTGTCCCAAACTGCTTGGAAAGATTTTCTACAACAAATACTCGGTTCTGCGGCTTTTCGCTTGGAACGAGGGTCAACTATCGAACTTGAACCCGTTCCTGAAAAGAACGGCATAGTGGGTTTGTTTATGTCATTCGAGAGAGTGACTCGGATGAAAGTCACACTGCGGATTCCGAATCCTGAATTGAACCGATACACGCAAGCCATATATGACGACCTAGAAATTAGCGGGGTTCGTGAGTTTACTCAAGATATGAAAAACCCCAACGGAATGTCCAAATCAGATAATGCGCGCCCCTTCGCATCTGCTGTGCTGGCAGAACAAGGCTATAAAAAAGGTGAGGTTCAAATCGAAGGTATTCGCAACGATACTTTTGAACAAGCTTCATCAGGAACAACTGCAGCCAGGGGACATGTTCGAGGACTCAGAGATTTTGTTCGTGGACTGCATGTAACAGCAAAGACAAAAGAGGCTCAGAAGATGCTCACTGCAATTACGGCTGAAATTGACCGCATTCATCCTGCACCAGAAAAAAATGCTTAAAGACAAAATTCGCATTTATTGGGCATACACCGTCGAGCTAGTAGCCACCTCAACCATCCTTGTTGCACTCAGCCTGTGGTTCGATTGTTCTGTCGTAATCAGCTTTGTTCGGGAAGTAGCATTGGACCTTGCAACCTTATTTTGCGCAGTCATGCTAGCCGCATCATTAGGTTTCCTTTGGACCTTTTACTCTAAATCGGATACCGATTTTTACCGCTGGCTTGATACACGAGGGGCATTTCGGGTCTATTTGTCTGCTACAGCATATTCAGTTGGAGTAAGCGTTATCTCAACACTTACCCTAGTTATGCTAAGAAAAATTACTGATCAAACCTTCGCACTTTTCAGCACATTCATGCTAATTCTTGCTGTCATTAACTTGATCACACTTGTTCGGAATGTTATTGACCTAATGCTCCTAAACGCGAAGTTCAATCAAAAACGCTCTGACACATAAGATCTAAAGCGTCGGAAATAGGGGCCGGGCAAAAATTATCCGCGGCAATCCCAGACCCGCTCGTGAATTGATGCCGCTGGCGCCGGTGGCTTCGATCCAGCGTTTGGCCGTGAGCACGAAACTGTTCAAGCCGGCCTGGTTTCTAATCCCATCGAATTCGATGGGATAGAAATCCGGATTGTTGAACTGTTCCCAGATGCCGATGAAATTTCGCGTTTTTTGGTAGTCGATCGCGGGATTTCCACTTCACCCCCGCTTCACAATTCCTCTCCCCCACTTCGCCCTGACCTCACCCACCCCGTCCAGACTGGCTCCGTTATTCACTCAGGGAGCCATTCATGGATAGGAAACTGTTTTACAAGATCGCCGCCATCGTCGGCATGTCGATCCTGCTGCTGGTGCCGCTGTCGCTGATCGAGGGGCAGATTCGCGAGCGTAGCCAGCGCCAGCAGGAGGTGCAACGGAATATTGCCAACAGTGCGGCCGGCGAGCAGACGCTGGTCGGGCCGGTGATCCTGCTCGAATTCCGCGAGCGGGTGCAGGAGCCGGTGCGCGATCCGGACAGCGGCAAGATCACCGGCACGGTGTCGCGCATCGAGACGCAGCGCCAGTTGATCTCCGCCGAAAGCCTGAACATCGACGGCACGGCGCGGGTGGAGAACCGCCATCGCGGCATTTACCAGGCGCGGCTGTTCCATCTCGATCTGAGCAATCAAGCGAAGCTGGTGATCGAGCCGTTCACCGCCAGCGCGCCGGAGCGCACGCTGTTGGATGCCGAGGCGACGCTGGTGCTCGGTGTGGCCGATCCGCGCGGGGTCGATGTCGATCCCGAGGTGACGATCAATGGCCAGCCCTTCCGTTTCATCACGCCGGGCAACCGGCTGGAAACCGGTGAAGCGCTGAAGATGCCGCAACTGATTGTGCCGCTGGGGCGCATCGACCCGAGCAAGACGAGCGCTTTCGACGTCAGTTTCCCGCTGCAACTGACCGGCACCAGCCGCCTGGCGATTGCACCAAGCGCCGACAGCAACCGGATTCACCTGAAGTCGGACTGGCCGCATCCCAATTTCGGCGGCCGCTTCCTGCCGCGCGAGCGCAGCGTCGGCGCCGACGGCTTTGACGCGCAATGGGCGATTTCCCACCTCGCCCGCGATTTCGACCGCGCGCTGGACCCGAACTCGGGCGAAGCGCTGTCCATCGACTTTGTCGATCCGGTGAATGTCTACCTGCAATCGGAGCGGGCGGTGAAGTACGGCATCCTGTTCATCGTCCTCACCTTTGCCGGATTTTTCCTGATCGAAATCCTGCGCCGCGCGCCGATCCACCCGATGCAGTACCTGCTGGTCGGGCTGGCACTGGCGATCTTCTTCCTGCTGCTTATCGCGCTCTCCGAACACCTGTCGTTCGCGCTGGCTTACGGGCTTTCCTCGCTCGCCTGCATCGCGCTGATCGGCTTCTACCTGGCTGGCGCGCTGGGCGGCGTGCGGCGCGGGCTGGCCTTTGCCGGCGGCCTCACCGGCCTGTACGGGGTGCTGTTCGGCGTCCTGCGCTCGGAAGACAACGCGCTGCTGATGGGCGCCCTGCTGCTCTTTGCCGCGTTGGGCTCGACCATGCTCGCCACCCGCCATGTCAATTGGCATCGCCTGAGCAGCAACCCCGAGGAAGCGTGAACGTAGCCGCCCTGTCGCCCAGCCGGGGCGGCCTGCGGCCGGCCGGGTGCTCCCCGGCCTTGCCGTCGGAATATCGGCCGGAATTGAACTTTGCGGCCCGGCATGGTCAAAGCACAGCGTGCAACACCTTTTGTCACACCTTGATGGCTCGGGAGGTCAGTATGCCGAAATGGATCTACTTACTTGGTGCTTCTTTGTTCAGCGCCATTTTCGGTGAAGCGGTCTTTTTCACGATCATCGATCCGCAACAGCTCTACTTGTTTGGCGAACCGGTGTCCTGGCAACCGGTTGCGGTCTATTCGGCCGGATTCTTCATGTTCTGGGGCTTGACTTTCTTCAACGCGGCCCTGGTCACCTGGATGCAAAAACCGGGCGATGAAGTCAATCGTGAGCCGCAAGAACAGGCACGCCGTCTTGAGCAAAGAAACCGCCTGAAATCCACCTAGCGAACCGGGTACGACCCGCCCTTGGCGCGCTTGCACTTCGTTTGGTGCAGGTCTTCGCTCGGCTGTGCGGACAGAAACACTACCGCGTCACAGCACCGCTTGAGCACAGGATTTTGTCATTGACGCTACCCTTGGCGCTGCGGCGGCCGAGTCAATCACCTACCGCTGCTGGCCGGTGTGACCGAACAACCCGACCCCGGCTACGCCGGCAGCGCGTTGATGCTCGGCCACGTCACGCTCGAAGCGTTCGACGTGCAACGCGCCGCATCGCACTCGCCAGCCGTCGTCCGCCTGCTGCGCAAGGACTGGGGCTACGACGGCGTGCTGCTCACCGACGACCTCAACATGGGCGCGGTCTACGACCTCGGCATCGGCAAAGTAGCCAGCGAGGCGCTGGCCGCCGGCGTCGACGTGGTCCTGGTCAGCTACGACCCGCGCCAGGTTTACCGGGCGATTTACGGCGCGGCAACGGCGTTGACCGATGAGCGGCTGACGGCAGAAAACCTGGCGGCAAGCAGGCAACGGCTGACTAACTTCCTCGCCGGACAAAATCAACGCCAATGACATCCTTTTGAGCCGCACCGCGTCCGTGTCAAAATCCTCGGCTGACACAGCTTCGGCAGCACAGCAAACCGCCTGCCTAACGATCACCGAGCAAACCCATGCGCAACTTCGCCAGCATCTTCAAAGATGCGAACATCCGTAGCAGGCTCACTCAGTTTGCCTTGGCTCATCTCGGCCGCTTCGAAAGCTGCCTATTCAACAAGAAGCAGCGGCACTTGCCTACTTGAAATCCGTCGAGGAGAAGCCGGCCCCATGAGCGCCCCTTTGCCGAACCGCAAACCTTCCGCCAACGCCGGAGCCGCTTATTCGCCCCGGCGAGCGATTCGGCAAACGCAAACCGCTAGAAATGCGCGCCATATCGGCCCGCTTCGCGCAATCCTGCTGTGGGCCAGACAACGATTCAGCGAGCATTTCGCCAGTTCGCTGATCGCCCTTGCGTTCTCGCTGGGAGGGCTGTTGATGTTGGTGCATTTCTATCGCATCCAATACCTTCCAAACATCAGCCTTGAATCGGCCACTGGAACATTGCTGGGCGTCGCTATGGCGGGAGCGCTAACGCTGGGTTCGCTGACCATCCTTTTAGGCTTACCTGGCGCTGCGCTACAGCTTTGCCTGCGTTACCGGGTCATCAATCCTGGTTCAGGCATATTCGATGACGAAGAAAAATCACCGTCCAGACGAAAATTCAGAAGCAAAGCGCGCGTTAGCTTTCTGCTCTACGTCTACGTCGCAGAATTTCTCGCCTTGCTCGCGATACTCGGCCCCGCATATCTGGATCTGACACACACCATTTTTGGCTGGTCCTTGGTCATGACCACTTGGGCAGTAAGCGGTATTTTTTTGATCGGCGTTGCATTTCTCACTGCGCACTATGAGAAAGGCGGACCGGCTAAACGACTGACCAGGGTGCGCTACCGAAAAATTCGGGGCCATACCCATGGGCTGTGGATTCTTGGCTTTCTGACCCTCTTGCTGATCTGCATCAGTACCTTCCTGTTCCAACTGTTTCCACTTTTTCAGCGGGAAAGCGACTTCGAGAGCCTGCTCAACTACTGGGTGGTCATTTCAATAAGCTGTGCCGTCGGCATCGCCGCCACTCACAACTGGAAATCGGCTTTCCTTCTCGGCGTTTTGCCGCTCTTCCTATTTCTGTTCGCGCTAGGTGGTCTTGGCAGCATGGCGGAAAACGTCATGCGCACACTCAAACTCGGCGCGCTAAAAGACACCGTACTGCTGGTCACGCCAAGCGGATGCCAAAGCATCGCCGCGCAACTGACAACATCCCTGTGTTCTGAGCAAAAACTGCTGCGTCCCGATGCAACCTGCCGCATCCATGGCCTGACGATTCTTTCGCGTATTGGCGAAGAGCAGTTGCTGGCGTTCAAGGACGAATCGTCGGAAACACGCTTGACCTTGCGCAGCAGCGAAGTGATCAGCATGGCCTACCCGGAAAAACGCGCTGGCAACTCCGCCCCGAGCCAGGCGCGGAAGCCCTGCGTTACGATTGAGCCCACCACCCCGCCGCCTTCTTCGGAGAAATGAGCATGGCCAAGATCAACCTGCGCCAGACCATAGCCGACCTTCTCAAGGCACACCCGAATGAGCGCTTCACCGCCCGCCAGATTGCCGAGTGGATATTTGCCAACCAGCGCGAAGCTTGCGAGGAAAAGCGCAAGAACAGCCAGCAGGATTTGAGCGACGACGCGGCCTTTCTCTGGCAGCTGGTGGCGGAGATTGGCGCCAATCGCCCGGTGATCCAGAAGCGCTGGCCGCAGATTCGAACGACCGAAGGACGCCCGCGCCAGTATTACTGGACGGCGGCGAGCGAGGCGGCGGAAGTGGCGGAGGTGGAAAAGCAGGCCCAAGCCAGCAAGCCCGGCAAACTGAGCGAACACGACCTCTACCCGTTGTTGTGCGGCTACCTGCATGGCGATCTGAAGCTGTACCCCAAACGCATCGACGAAAAACGCGCCACCAACCGCCACGGCCCCAACGGCAACAAGTGGCTTTTCCCCGATCTGGTCGCCCTGGAAAACCTGGGCGAAGACTGGGACCAGGAAATCCGCGCCTGCGTGCAGCAAGCGGGCGCGCAGCGGGCACGCCTCTGGTCGTTCGAGGTCAAGTTGCTGATCAACCGCGCCAACGTCCGCGAAACCTGGTTCCAGGCCGTTTCCAATTCGTCATGGGCGAACCTGGGTTATCTCGTCGCCGCCGACATCCAGGAAAACGCGATGAAGGAACTTCGCCTGCTCGGTGCGTCTTACGGCATTGGTTTGATCCGGCTGGACACCGGCGCCCCGAGCGAAAGCGAAATCCTGATCCCGGCACGGGAACGCAGCGAAATCGACTGGGATGCCTGCAACCGTCTGGCCGTGGAAAATAGCGACTTCCGCGAGTTCGTCAGTTGGGTCCGGCAGTTCCACCAAACCGACAGCGTCCAGGTCGGCAAGTGGGACATCCCTGAGGCAGTTGATTTTTAAGCCTTTTACGCAAGACAAGGGAAATGTCTGGCGCACCATGAAAAAAGCCGGACTTTCGTCCGGCTTTGCTGGGGTGGCCTTGGTTGACTTACGGGGTAACCGACTTCAGGCAATACGTCGTCAAGTCGAGCGCGGGAAGCAACTTGTTGGGCAAGCCTTTGATGTAATCCACCAGGGGCACGTAATAGAGAATGTAGGTATTCTCGAAAACGGTGGGGTCCGCATCTCTCACAGTCTTGAAAGTCAGGTAGTTGTCTTTGCCCTGGGCGGTGAAGGAGTTGGTGGCAACGGTGTACACAGTGTCGTTGGCAATGGCTGACCAGGTGCCGGTATTCCGGTCCTGAACTTCCACATTCTTGATCACTTCGTATTCGCCGCCGCTGAGGAAGACATCGTAGCGAAGCCCCGCCGCGGCCGGGAAGGCGCCGGTGGAACCCGAGTGCAGCGAGTAGTAAGCGCCTTCGTTGAGCACCTTGACGATGTCGGAGCCCTTCATGTTGATCATGACGATGGTGTTGGAGAAAGGCAGAACCTCGATCACCTGCGCCATGGTAATCGGGCCGGCGAGCAGGTTGGCTCTTACCCCGCCGACGTTCTGGATGGCGACATCGATCGCCGGATTGGTTTTCCTGAACGCTTCGGCAACGACCTGTCCGGCGTAACTTCCGGTTGGGGTCTGACCGGCGGCAAACGGGGTGGGAATTCGTGTGTTGGCCATCGTTTCCGTAATGCTGCCGACCACTTCGTTCTTCGCTTCCTCCAGTTTCACCCGGTAAGGCGCAAGGAGCGCATCAATCGTGGAATTCAGGCTGGCCACGGTCAGGATGGGAGAAGCATTGATGGCGGCCATGATCTGGGCTTTTACATCCTCGGCCACCTGGACGAACGTCCCCGAGCCGTTCTTGCGCTGGAAGGTGTCGCCGACGGGAATGATGATGTTGCCGTCGGCGTTCTTCACCTTACCCTCGGCATCGAAGTCGACATTCAGCACGCCTAGCGCGTAGGCATAGTTCCACGCGGTTACCACGTAAACCGGGTCACCGCTGGGGCCGGTGACCGTGGTCGGGTATTTCCCCAGACCGTCCATTTTTGCGATGTCATCGTGGCTGTAACCGGCAAACGGACCGGTCTGGTCGTTGGCGTAGATGGGGGCCAGGCCGATCTGGGCGAGTTCGGCGGTATCGCCGAGCAGGGAGTGAGTATCCCCGCCGACGATGACATCGAGACCGGGCACTTGCTGCGCGAAAAGAATGTCGTTGTAGTAACCGACGTGGCTAACCAGAACGATCTTGTTAACGCCTTTGGCTTCAAGCTCGGCCACCATTTTCTTGGCGGTCTCGATTTCATCGGAGAAAGTGACGTCGTCGGAAACCAGCGAAGAGTTCTTGGTCTTTTCGACTTTGAGAATCCCGATAATGCCGATTTTCTCGCCATCAATTTCCTTGATGACGTAGGGCTTGATCTTGTCCTTGACCGCATAGAGAGGGCTTGCCGGCTCTGGCGACATATTCGAAGACAATATGGGGAAATTGGCCATCTCAATGAGTTCGGCGAGCCTGGCGTCGCCTTCGTCAAACTCGTGGTTGCCG
>OFJB01000318.1_pt1 | contig 24534 bp, 21 predicted proteins | sample 1775081 | NCBI WGS metagenome assembly OFJB01 (sample SAMN08195771, study PRJEB24354) | sludge metagenome | isolation source: initial sludge from phenol fed wastewater aerobic bioreactor | place: India: Nagpur | collected 2016-06-05
CGACCTGCCCAGAGATATGCACCCAGCGGCAGTTCCCGGGCACCTCGGCCACCTGGCTGTATTTGCTGAACGGCTTCACCACGCCGCTCGGATTGAGAAACCTGGTCATCCTCGCCCCTCCCTGGGCCCTTCCGGCGACATCCCGCGCCGGTTGCCCGATCCGGTTTCAGACGCTATCTGTTCGGACCATGAGAAACAATCTGGTCAGAGACAATCCTGTCCATGTGGTGGGCGCCGGCCTGGCCGGCAGCGTCAAGGTTCCCGCCTCATGCTTCACCGTGCGGGGCCAGCCCGCTTCCTGCGCGGAGGCACGCGATTGTGAAGGCGGACCCTGACGGCCGCGGGGCTGGTATTGCAGCGTCTCTCGTCTACACTTTTGTCAAGGGACTCCTGTCCAATGTCTCGCGTGAGGGCGCGGCAGTGCGGAGGTGATGATGAAGGCAGTAGTTGCCATGAATGCGTTCAAGGGCAGCATCCGGGCCAGGGCTGCGACGGATGCCGTGGCCCTGGCCTTCGAACAGGCCGCCGTGCTGCGGGACCGCATCCAGGGCCTGCGCCGCATCCAGGAAAAGCAGTACGTGGACAGCGGCCGCGACGAGGATGCGGACGTGGTGGTGGCGGTGCAGGAGGCGGGCATGCTCTGCCTCAACCTGGCCATGATCCGCGGCGGCCAGCACCTGGGCGACAAGCCCCTGTTTCCCAAGAATGCGGCGGATTGCGAGCCGGCCGAGGCCATCGCCGCCTTCCTCGACCAGCATTACCGGGAGCATCCCATTCCCGCCCGCATCCTGGTCAATGTGCCGCCGGCGGACGAAGAGGCGGCCGAGAGTCTGGCGGCCCTGGCCGAGCGGCCGGTGCCGATCCAGGAACCGCGCCAGACGGCCCACCGCATGTGGGTGGAAATGGCGGTGCAGAACGCCCGCATCGCCATCGCCTCGCGCCGGGCCACCCTGTCCATGCAGGGACAGCGCCTGGAAGCCCTGCAGGAAGCCCTGGGCCTGGCGGAGCTACCGCAGCGCATCGAGTGCTTCGACATCAGCCACACCCAGGGTGAAGCCACCGTGGCCTCCTGCGTGGTGTACCAGGGCAACGGCATGCGCAAGTCCGAATACCGGCGCTACAACATCCGCGACATCCAGAAGGGCGACGACTACGCCGCCATGCGCCAGGCCGTCTCCCGGCGCTACGACAAGGTGGCGGTGGGGGAGGGCGTCTGTCCGGACCTGATCCTCATCGACGGCGGCAAGGGCCAGGTCGGCGTCGCCTACAGCGCCCTGGAGGAACTGGGGCTGGCCCATGTGCCCATGATCGGCGTCGCCAAAGGCGTGGAGCGCAAGGTCGGGCTGGAACAACTGATCTTTCCCGACGGGCGAAAGCCGTTACAATTGCCCTCGACACACCCGGCCTTGCACCTGATCCAGGAAATCCGCGACGAGTCCCACCGTTTCGCCGTTTCCGGACACCGCGCTCAGCGCGGCAAGGCCCGCAGGACTTCGACCCTGGAGGAAATCCCCGGGGTCGGCCCGACCCGGCGCAAGGCCCTGATCGCCCATTTCGGCGGACTCCAGGGCATCGCCGGCGCAAGCGTGGACCGGCTGGCCGAAGTGCCTGGCATCAGTCGGGATTTGGCGGAACGAATCTATTCGGCGTTGCACTGAATGCCCTTCAACATACCTATCCTTCTCACCTGGCTGCGCATCGTCCTGATCCCCCTGCTGATCGGCATCTACTACGTGCCCGAATCCTGGGCCAGCCTGCAGGAGCGCAACCTGATCGCCACCCTGGTCTTCGTCGTGGCCGGCCTCACCGACTGGTTCGACGGCTACCTGGCCCGGGCCCTCAACCAGACCTCGGCCTTCGGCGCCTTCCTCGATCCGGTGGCGGACAAGCTGATGGTGGCCACGGCCCTCATCATGCTGGTGCAGCTGGATCGCACCAACGCGGTCATCGCCGCCGTCATCATCGGCCGGGAAATCACCATTTCCGCCCTGCGCGAGTGGATGGCCCAGATCGGCGCCTCGAAAAGCGTGGCCGTGTCCATGATCGGCAAGATCAAGACCACCGCCCAGATGGCCGCCATTCCCCTGCTGTTGCTGCAGGAGCCGGTGGCCGGCATCGACGTCATGGCTGCCGGTACGTGGTTGATTTATATCGCCGCCGTGCTGACCCTGTGGTCCATGGGCTACTACATGCGCATGGCCTGGCCGCAAATCGTCCAGCACGCGGAAAAATAATTGCCGTCGCAGAACTGTTGACAGGCCCGCGAAAGGCCTTATAATGCGGACCTCGTTGATTGCAGCACTGATCAACACGACGCGGGAATAGCTCAGTTGGTAGAGCGCAACCTTGCCAAGGTTGAGGTCGAGAGTTCGAGACTCTTTTCCCGCTCCATATTTGAAAAGGGAAGCTTAGGCTTCCCTTTTTTCTTGGTGGTACGGGGCGCGCTGTTTTCAAAACAGCGGTCCTGACCAGAGATACGACAGGGCATTGCGCGCATGCGCTGCCCGGGTTACGCTGCAACGCAGGTATGCGCTCAGCAGCCGGCGCCCCGATGGTGAAATTGGTAGACACTGCGGACTTAAAATCCGCCGCTTTCCTGAAAAGGGGCGTGCCGGTTCGACCCCGGCTCGGGGCACCACTACGATTCAATCATGTCAAGTTACAACGCTCCCTTTGAAATCCATGTCCACGGACAGGTCCTCCTGCGGGCTGATGTCGGTTTCGACCAGCTTCAAGAGGCGCTCAAACCGCTGTGGAAGTACGCTGGAGCACGTTCGCTGGCCGACGGTGCCGCCAGTGCCTACGAAGAAGAGCCAGGTATCAAGTACGACGCGCAAGAGCATTTGCTGCAGATGTGCTGGACGGTGCGTGGCGACGAGGATTTTCGCCAGTCGCTTGACGAGATGTGCATGAGCCTCAACGAGCTGGCCGAGCAAGGCGCTGCCATCGAGGTCACCTTCTACGACACCGACTTTGATGAAGACGAAGAAGAGCAGGGTGCAGAGTCACGCGATGACTTCGTGATGCTTTTTGTCGGCCCCACGCCCGCTGCCATCATGCAGGTGCAGCGTGATCTGCTGGTGCAAGACGTAGTGAACATGATGGAGCGCCACTTTGATGGCGCCGAACTGGGCGGTGTGGTTGCCGAGATCGACAAGCTGTTCAGCCAGCGCTTCGACGCCCTGGTGAACTCGCTGGAGATTGGCAAGCCCCCGCGTGGCCCTGGCGGCCCCAGCGGTGGTCACGGCGGTGGTGGTGGCCGTCGCCCGCGCCACCTGCACTGATCTGCGCCGCCGGCTCGTGGCGCATGCGCTGCTTGTGAGTGCAAGCCTTGCGGCACACCTCACTCATTTTTTCCGGGCATTGGGTGATTTCTCTCGTCGCTTCAATGCGCATGTGCGTTCGCGCCACCCCATGTCCTGGCCATCGCCGCCTTGTTGCCCATGAGCACTGATCTTCCCTATCTGCGTTCCTACCCCGCTTCGTTGCAGGACCAGGCGCGTGATCTGTTGCAGCAAGGCAAGCTTGGCGCGGTGCTGCAGCGCAAGTACCCGCAGGCGCATGCCGTGCGCAGCGACAAGGCGCTGTATGACTATGCGCAGGAGCTCAAGGCACGCTACCTGCGCAACGCAGGCACGGTCAACAAGGTGCTGTTCGACAACAAGATCCACGTAGTGCGCCATGCACTGGGTTTGCACACCGCCGTGTCACGCGTGCAGGGCAACCGGTTGGCCGCCAAGCATGAGATTCGCATTGCCGCGATGTTCAAGCAGGCGCCGGAAGAGTTCTTGCGCATGATCGTCGTCCACGAACTGGCCCACCTGCGCGAGAAGGACCACGACAAAGCCTTCTACCAGCTCTGTACCCACATGGAGCCTCAGTACCACCAGTACGAATTCGACCTGCGCCTCTACCTCACCCATGTGGAGCAGGCGGGTACGCGGCTGTGGGGCTCGGACGCTTCCTGAGGATTCAGGGCTGTCAGCGCATCAGATGCACCAGCTGATGGTGCTTCAAAAAAGATAGCTATCAGCGCATATAAAAACTGCGCTGGCGGTCTTTTTTCCCATCAAGGCACTGACACGCTCTGGCAGAGCCTGGCAGGCAGATTCAGCCAGCGCTGGGCCGCTGCCTGCATCATGGCGACAGGGCCGGTGGTGAGCAGTTGTACGGGCTCCGGGCCCTCGGGGGATGTGGGCTGCTCGGACGGTGGCAACGCGAGCAGGCCGGCCGCCTCCAAGAGGCGCCGCGTCTGGCGTGCCACAGGTTCACCCGTCTCGATGAACTGAACCTCCGGCCCCACCAGGGCGCGCAACTCATGGGCCACAAAAATGTAGTGCGTGCAGCCGAGCACCAGGGTGTCCATCTGCCCTGGCCCCGTGCCAAAGCTGCCCATGGCCTGCACGTAGCGTTCGCACAGCGCGCCGGTCTCTGTGGTGCTGACAGGGCTGTCAGGGGCAGCGGCGGGCAGGGCCACGCTGCGCTCAATGGCGTGCGCCAGACCGTCGCAGGGCTGCACCACAAAATGGGCCTGGTCGGCCAGCGAGGCCATGAGCTTGCCGAACTTGGCGCTGGTCAGCGTGCCCCGGGTGCCGATGACACCCACATGCCCTGTTTTGGTCACGGCCAAAGCAGGCTTCACGGCGGGCTCCAGGCCCACCAGGGGCAATTCTGGGTGGCTGCTTCGCACCTCATGGATGGCGGCTGCCGTGGCGGTATTGCATGCCACCACCAGGGCCTTGATGTGGTGCTGCTGGCACAGATACTCGGTGATGGCGTGTGTGCGGGCCGCCACAAAGGCGTCGCCGCGCTCGCCGTAGGGGGCATTGGCACTGTCGGCCAGGTACACGAAGCGCTCGTGGGGCATGGCGGCCAGCAGGGCGCGGAGCACGCTCAGCCCGCCGACGCCGCTGTCAAACACACCGATAGGAGAAGAGGCCTGCGGCATCAGGAAGCCCGTGGTTGGACAAAAGTCTGGATTGTAGGAAAACAGGATATGCCTGCAGCGTTGGCTTTGGAGCTACGCCTCGGGCTGCGTCGCCGACCGCGCAGCTGCAGAGCACTGGGGGAAAGCAAAAGGCTCAGCGTGCGGGCGACTGGGTCTTGCTGGTGACACCGGTGGGGGCGTCCGTGACTTTCGGGTGCGACAGCAGGTAGTAGCGTTTGACCACGGTCTTTTGCCCTTCTGAGCCCCCTGCGACCAGCTCGCTGCTGATGCTCACCAGCACGCCACTGGCCTGGTTGAGCTGCGCGGTGAGTGCGCACAGATACCAGGCGGCCTCTTCGCTCGCCAATTGCGTGGTATCGGTCTGCAGGATGTCGATGCCGTGCTCACGACCATACAGGCGCGTGAGTGCGCTGCCCGTGGCAAACGATTTGCGCTTCGGGTCTTTCAGGTCGGGCACCCGTTCTACGGCTTCCCATGCCCAGCGCTTGCTTTCGGGCCACCACGTGCCCAGCAGCTCTGCATCAAACACCGTGCGCTTGCCGCCACGGAGCACGGTGAAGGTCTTGTTGAAAAAGTCCAGGGTGCGCAGTTGGCTGCCCGCCAGGTGCTGGCTGTTCAGCAGCTGTTGGCGTTCGATGTGGGATGCGATGCTGGCGTCCAGCAGCGCGGCATCGCGGGTCGGCAGCGCGCCGCCAAAGGCGGTTTGCGCGTCATGCTGTGGAACCATGGGCGGGTTGGCGCTGGCCGCCAGGGGCAGGGCGCTGATCAGTGTGGCCAGCAGCAAGGCACGGAGGGGCTGCTGAAGGGACTGTGCAAACCCGTGGTTCAAAAGCATGGTGGGGGCGGCCAAGGCCGAGAAAGAGGAGTCGTATCGAGCCCGTATTTTTGCCGAACCGGGTGCAGGGATGTGTGTCGGGGCGGCTACAAAAAAACCGCCCGAAGGCGGTTCTTTGTCATTGCCTCCTGTTGCAGCAGGCACCTTACGGGCCGTGCCACACCAACGCGCATCAGGCCGCAGCGACGCTGATGCCCTTGAACTCGCCCGAGGCTATGCGCTTTTGCCACTCAGCCGGGCCGGTGATGTGGGCGCTGGTGCCGCCGGCGTCCACGGCCACGGTCACGGGCATGTCCACCACGTCGAATTCGTAGATGGCTTCCATGCCCAGGTCTTCAAAGCCCACGACCTTGGCAGTCTTGATGGCCTTGGAGACCAGGTAGGCGGCGCCGCCCACGGCCATCAGGTAGGCGCTCTGGTGCTTCTTGATGGCCTCGATGGCGACGGGGCCGCGCTCGGCCTTGCCCACCATGGCGATCAGCCCAGTCTGGGCCAGCATCATTTCGGTGAAACCGTCCATGCGCGTGGCGGTGGTGGGGCCTGCAGGGCCCACGGCTTCGCCTTTGACGGGGTCCACAGGGCCCACGTAGTAGATGACGCGGTTGGTGAAGTCCACAGGCAGCTTCTCGCCCTTGGCCAGCATGTCCTGGATGCGCTTGTGGGCGGCATCACGGCCCGTGAGCATCTTGCCGTTAAGCAGCAGCGTGTCGCCGGGCTTCCAGCTGGCGACTTCTTCCTTGGTCAGGGTGTCGAGGTTGACCTTCTTGCTCTTGTTGTAGTCCGGCGCCCAGTCCACGTTGGGCCACAGGTCCAGGCTGGGGGGCGTGAGGTACACGGGGCCCGAGCCGTCCATCACGAAGTGCGCGTGGCGCGTGGCGGCGCAGTTGGGGATCATCGCAATCGGCTTGCTGGCCGCGTGCGTGGGGTACATCTTGATCTTGACGTCCAGCACCGTGGTCAGGCCACCCAGGCCCTGCGCGCCAATGCCCAGGGCGTTGACCTTTTCAAACAGCTCCAGGCGCAGCTTTTCGACATTGTCGAGTTCGGCCCCGCTGGCTTGCTTGGCCTGCAGTTCGTACATGTCCAGGTCGTCCATCAGGCTTTCCTTGGCCATGAGCACCGCCTTCTCGGCCGTGCCGCCAATGCCGATGCCCAGCATGCCGGGCGGGCACCAGCCTGCGCCCATGGTGGGCACGGTCTTGAGCACCCAGTCCACCACGTTGTCGCCGGGGTTGAGCATGTACATCTTGGACTTGTTCTCCGAGCCGCCGCCCTTGGCTGCCACGGTGATGTCCACGGTGTTGCCAGGCACGATCTCGGTGAAGATGACGGCAGGAGTGTTGTCCTTGGTGTTTTTGCGGGCGAACTGCGGGTCGGCCACGACCGAGGCGCGCAGCGTGTTGTCGGGGTGGTTGTAGCCACGGCGCACGCCTTCGTTGATGGCGTCGTCCAGGCTGCCGGTGAAGCCTTCCCAGCGCACATCCATGCCCACTTTCAGGAACACGTTGACGATGCCGGTGTCCTGGCAGATGGGGCGCTGGCCGGTGGCGCTCATCTTGCTGTTGGTCAGGATCTGGGCGATCGCATCCTTGGCCGCCGGGCTCTTTTCGCGCTCGTAGGCGCGGGCCAGGTGGGCGATGTAGTCGGTGGGGTGGTAGTAGCTGATGTACTGCAGCGCGCCGGCAATGGATTCGATCAGGTCTTCTTTGCGAATGGTCGTCGTGGTCATGGCGGTGGGGGTTTGAGGGGAAACGCGAACCCCGAATTATCCCCCGCCGGGCTTGCGTGGTCATGTCAGGGGCCATGGCGGGTGGTGGCGGGTGCTAGCGGGTGCTGGCGCGCCGTGGCCTGGGGTGGGTATGCTGCGGTCTGATGTTTCGTTCTACCCCATTCGCTCGCTGAGCGGCAAGGCCCACCCGTGAAAACCTCCACCCCCGCACCGACCGCAGTCCGCACCGAAAAAGACACCTTCGGCCCCATCGATGTCCCGGCCGACCGCCTGTGGGGTGCCCAGACGCAGCGCTCGCTGCACCACTTTGCGATCTCGGGCGAGCGCATGGCGCCCGAACTGATCCGCGCGCTGGCGCAGGTCAAGCGGGCCAGTGCTTATGTGAACCATGCGCTGGGCCTGCTCGATGCAGCCAAGACCACGGCCATCGTGGCGGCGGCGGACGAGGTGATTGGCGGCGGCCACCTGCAGGAGTTTCCGCTGGTGGTGTGGCAGACCGGATCGGGCACGCAGACGAACATGAACATGAACGAGGTGCTGGCGAACCGCGCGAGCGAACTGCTGGGTGGCCCGCGCGGCGAGGCGCGGCTGGTGCACCCCAACGACGAGGTGAACAAGAGCCAGTCGAGCAACGACGTGTTCCCCACCGCCATGCACCTGGCGGCGGTGGACGCGCTGATGCACCGCCTGCTGCCCGCGCTGCACGGCCTGCGCACCACGCTGGCGGCGAAGGCCAAGGCGTTTGACGGCATCGTGAAGATTGGCCGCACCCACCTGCAGGACGCCACGCCCCTCACACTGGGCCAGGAGATCTCGGGCTGGGTAGCGCAGCTGCAGCATGGCGAACAGCATGTGCGCGCCGTGCTGCCCCACCTGTGCGAGCTGGCCTTGGGTGGCACGGCCGTGGGCACGGGGCTCAATGCGCCTGCCGGCTATGCGCAGGCCGTGGCCAAGGAGCTGGCCGATCTGACGGGCCTGCCGCTGGTCACCGCCCCTAACAAGTTCGAGGCCCTGGCCAGCTGCGATGCGCTGGTGCATGCCCATGGCGCACTCAAGACCCTGGCGGCCAGCCTGATGAAGATCGCCAACGATGTGCGCTGGCTGGCCAGCGGCCCGCGCAGCGGGCTGGGCGAGATCACCATCCCCGAGAACGAGCCGGGCTCGTCCATCATGCCCGGCAAGGTCAACCCCACGCAGTGCGAGGCGCTGACCATGCTGTGCGCGCAGGTGCTGGGCAATGACGTGGCCATCAACATCGGCGGGGCCTCTGGCAACTTCGAGCTGAATGTGTTCCGCCCGATGGTGATTCACAACTTCTTGCAGAGCGTGCGCCTGCTGGCCGATGGCATGGCCAGCTTCAACGAGCACTGCGCCGTGGGCATCGAGCCCAACCAGGCGCGCATCAACGACCTGGTGGAGCAATCGCTGATGCTGGTGACGGCGCTGAACCCCCACATCGGCTACGACAAGGCGGCCTTCATTGCCAAGAAGGCGCACAAGGAGGGCACCAGCCTGCGCGCCGCCGCCGTGGCTTCGGGCCATGTGACGGGCGAGCAGTTTGACCAGTGGGTGGTGCCGGGGGATATGGTCGGGCGCTGATTTGCTTCGTGCGGGCCATAGGCCCTACGCCTGATGCTTGCTCAGAAACGCCAGCAGTCGGCGCTCGGCAGCGCTGAGGCCGCGGGGTGATGTGGCGCCGCCAAGGCGGGCCCACACCTGCTGGCTGCGTGGGCTAGGGTCGGACGCGATCTGTGCGCCCAGCGCCAGGACGGCGGGGTGCACGTACGATTTCTTGCACACGGCGGGTGTGTTGCCCAGCTGGCGGGCTACCTCGGCCAGGATGGCCTGGGCGCTGTAGCGCAGGCCTTTGTCTGTGGCGTTGGCGGCATCCGCGCCGGTGCAGGCCAGCCGGGTCAGCTCCAGCGCCTGCGTGGTTCCGTGCCAGGTCCGAAAGTCCTTGGCGGTAAAGCGTTCGCCGTCGGCCTTGCCAGCGGTGCGGGTGATCTCGTTCAGGTAGTCATTCACGTCGCCAGAACCCAGGGTGCGCGGGTTGCCGTCTTCGTCCGCGTACTGAAAAAGCTCTTGCCCCGGCAACTGTTGGCAGCGGCGCACCACGCGGGCCACCTGCGGGTCGTTCAGGGTGGTCTCTTGCTGCACCCCGCTCTTGCCGCGAAAGCGCAGCCGCAGCTCGTTGCCCTGCAGCCGCGCATGCCGCGTGCGCAGCGTTGTCAGGCCATACGAGCGGTTGGTGCTGGCGTATTCCTCATTGCCGACGCGCAGAAAAGTGGTGTCCAGCAGGCGCACCAGCGTGGCCAGCAGCCGCTCGCGCGTGAGCACCGGGCCTCGGCGGGGTGTGGCCAGGTCGCGCGCCACGCGGGCCCGGATGCGTGGCAGCGCCCGGCCAAAGGCCTGCATGTGCTCGAACTTGCCTTCGTCCCGCTGCCGGCGCCACAGGGCGTGGTAGCGGTATTGGCGCCGCCCGCGTGCATCGAGCCCGGTGGCCTGCAGGTGTCCGTTGGGCAGGGGGCAGATCCACACCTGGGTGTAGGCCGGCGGGATGGCCAGGCGCCGGATGCGATCGATCTCTGCCGGGTCTTGCAGCCATTGGCCATCAGGCAGGCGGTAGCGAAACGCCTTGGCGCCGCAGCTCACCCGTGTGATGCCGGGCAGTGTGGGGCTGACGTACACCAAGCCACCTTGCAGTCCGGGTGGTGGGGAGGGCGCGGGTTCGGATGAGCGGGCCGAGGATGGGGTGCCGGGCTTGGGGGATGCGGGCATGAGGGGCAGTGGATAAAGCCGGTGAGTGGGCTTTGATCACACCTGCTGGTGCCCGCGAGCGGTGTAGGCCTGTGGCGTGCGCTGCGGTGAGCGACCCGCGCAACCGTGCTGTGGAATCCGTGCCGCGATGTGGCGCTAAAAGAGGCTGTAGCGCATATTGAATATGCGCCTGCTGCTATCAAAATTGTATCAATCTGGCGCCGTCGGATCCAGCGAAAAGCCCACGCCATACACCGACCGGATCCAGTCGCTGCCGTCTGTGCTGGCGGCCTTGAGCTTCTTGCGCAGGTTTTTGATGTGGCTGTCGATGGCGCGCTCGTTCACGTCCAGCGTGTCGTCATAGGCCTGGTCCAGCAATTGGGCCCGGGAGAAGATGCGCCCGGTTTGCCGCGCCAGCACCTGCAGCAGCTTGAACTCGCGCCGGGTCAGTCCCAGCGGCGTGCCGTGCAATGTGGCTTGCCAGTGCGATTCGTCCAGCATCAAGGCGGCGGTGGTTGTCTGGTGGGCTGGCGGCTCTTGTGCGGCAGCGGTGCGGCGCAGCACGGCCTTGACGCGGGCCACCACCTCGCGCGGTGAAAACGGTTTGCAGATGTAGTCGTCCGCTCCCAGCTCCAGACCGATGAGGCGGTCCACTTCTTCCACACGGGCCGTGAGCATGATGATGGGGTGCTGCGTGTGGCGCCGCGCCTGGCGCAACATCTCCAGGCCGTCCATGCCGGGCAGCATGATGTCCAGCAGCGTGAGGTCGGGCGGTGTGGTGATGAGGCTGGCGAGGGCTGCGCGGCCTTCGGCCTGGTGCTCCACCGTGTAGCCCGCGTGGCGCAGGTAGTCCACCACGATGGCGGCGATGTCGGGTTCGTCTTCGACGACAAGAATGCGGGGGCTCATGGTGCCGGGTTGTCCAGAAGGGGCAAGATCAGTGTGATGCGCAGCCCGCCCAGGGGCGAGGCCTCGGCCGTCAGCGTGCCGCCGTGGGCGAGCACGATGGCGCGGCAGATCGCCAGGCCCAGGCCTGATCCGCCGTGGTCGCGGTTGCGCGAGGTTTCTGCGCGGTACAGGCGCTCAAAGATACGGGGCAGCTCGCGCGCGGGCACGCCGGGCGCGCTGTCGTCCAGCTGCACCTGCAGCTGGGAGGCTCCATCGGCCGGTGGCAGCACGCGTGCCGCAATGCGCAGCAGGCCGCCCGCGTCGGTGTAGCGCAGGCTGTTTTCCAGCAGGTTCAAAAACACCTGGTGCAGTTGCTGTGCGTCGCCGCGCACCAGGGGGGCGGGCTGAGCGGTGCCTTGGGCAGCCAGGGCGTCCAGACCGGTGGTGTCCACATCAATGCCCGCCTGCGCCAGACGGGGGCGCATGGACGCCAGCGCCTCGGCCAGCAGCGACAGCGGGTGCACGGGCACCTGGGCCGAGGGCGCGCTGGTGCCCGCTGCATCCAGGCTGGCGCGCAGGTCGCCCACCAGCTGGATGAGCCGCATCACCTGCCGGTGCAGGCGCAGCGCGGTCTTGTCGTCAAAGGGGCGGATGCCGTCCTGCACTGCCTCGATCTCGGCGCGCATGGCGGCCAGGGGTGTGCGCAGCTCGTGGGCCACGTCGCCCAGCCACTGGCGGCGGCTGGCCTCGATGCTGCCCAGTTGTTCGGCCATGGTGTTGAAGGTGCGGGCCAGCTGGGCCAGTTCGTCGTTGCCATGCACGGGCACGCGGGTGTGCAGGTGGCCCTGCGCAATGCCGCGCGCCCCGGTGGCCAGGGCCTCGACCGGGGCCAGCCAGCGCCGCGCGAGCCAGCCCGACAGCAGCAGCGCCAGGGCCAGACCGGCGAGGCCCGTCCACGCCACAAAGCCCAGGTGCTGGGCCAGAAAGGCCTGGTCGGCCTCGCTGCGCACGCCCTGGGGCGGAGCAAGCACCAGGTGGCCAATGACCTGGCCGTTGGCGCCGCGCAATGCCAGGCGGGCGCCCCCAGGCTGGGGCGCGGTGCCCGCGACCAACTGGTCTTGCGCGTCCAGCAGGCCCAGGCGGGGGTAGATGTCATCCGGGTGGCGCTGGGGCGGCGCAGCGCTCCGGTCCATGGGGCGCAGGTCGTCATTGGGCGGGCGCGGGGGCAGGCCATTGCCCGGGTCGGTGCCGCGGCCACCCTGGCTGTCGTTGGCAGCAGGGGCACTGGCCGCGCTGGCAGGCTGGGTCAAGAGGTCGGACTGCGCGGAGGGGGCAGGGGACGCAGGTGGCGCGGCAAACGGGCTACTGCGGTCGGGCGGTGGGCCAATGGGCGGGCGGAAACCGCCGGGCCCGCGCGGGCCGCCGCTCGGGTGGGTGAGCCGTCCCCACAGGGAGGGCTGTCCGCGCAGGCTGTCCCAGCCGCCCGTCTGGGTGTGATGAGACTGCAGGCGCTCGGCCAGCCAGTCCATGCGGGCCAGCTCGATCTCGGCGACATACGGCCCCAGGCCCCGCTGCAGCCCCAGGCGTGAGAACCCCACAAAGATCAGCAGCAGCGCCAGCAGAAGCGCGGCCAGGGCGATGAAGGCTTTGCGGTGCAGCGTCAGGTGGGGCACGAGGACGAGGGAGCGCAGGGGCGGCATGGTGGGTCAGCGGGCGGGGGGCGGGCCACCCGCGCCGGGGCCACCGGGCCCGCCAGCGGGCATGGCCACCAGGGTGCCGTCCATTGTGCGGCAAGTGCCTGGCAGGGTTTTGCCGTCGGGCATGGTGAGCGTGACCGAGGCGCCTTCGGTCTTGCCCTTGCAGGCGGCGTAGGCCTCTGGGGGCGGCGCGGGCGGTGTGCCGCGGGCGGGCTGGGCGTGGCTGGGGGTTGCTGCGGCCAGGGAGATCAGAGCCAGGCTGGCGAGAAGGGTGTGCATCTGGTGCATGGTGTGCCTTTGAAAAGAGCGGAAGAAGCGATGGTGATGGGGGCTCAGACCGCGATCGAGATCGTGATGCTGGCGGAGTAGCCACCGCCGCTGTTGGCCCGCATGGTGGTCATCTCCAGATCGGTGCCGTCGCTGAACACGTTGTCGGTGGCGAAGGTGATGGAGGCCAGGTTGCGCACGCTGGCGCTGTAGCCGGAATTGGCGCTGTAGATGCTGCTGAGCAGCGCGGTGGGAAAGGCCAGCTGCGTGGTCTTGATCTTGTTGGCGGCCTTGGTCGCCGATGCCAGCGTGGGGTAAATCTCCAGGTGCATGTGGGGCATGCGGCCTGCATAGCAGCCCGGCACGATGGTGGTGAAGGTGACGGTGCCGTTGGCATCCGTGGCCTGCACGCCGCGCAGGTAGTTGTCAGCGATGTTGTTGGAGGAATAGACGGAGTAGTTGCCGTCCTGCGTGCAGTGCCACAAGTAGATGGCGTACCCCGACAGCGGTGCACAACTGGCCTTGGTGTTGGTGAGCGTGATGGTGATGGACAGCGGCACGCCACTGACTTGGCTGGACGAACCCACCGAGCTGCGGATGTCCGAACGCACGATGCCGCTGAGTGCGAGCACGTTGTAGGTGTTGTTGCTGGCCGTGGAGCCGTCGGCAGGGTAGGGGCCGGCGGTTTCCTCGGGCACCACGGAACAGGTGGTGGTTGTGCCGGTGCCTGTTCCAGTGCCGGTCCCAGAGCCCGAACCCGACCCGGTGCCGCTGCCCGTGCCCGAACCGGAGTCTGTACCAGTGCCTGCGTCGGTGCTGGTGCTATCCCCGCCCCCGCCGCAGCCCCACAGGGTGGCAACGCCCAGGGAGCCCAGCGCGCTCAATGCCAGGCGGCGGCTGGTGGCGGTGGGCGGGGTGAGGGAGGCTGCTGCGGCGGGTGCCGGTGCCGTGGCGGCGGTTGGGACGAGAGAGTGCAGAGGGTGCATGGATTTCTCCTTCGGTTGGGTCTGCACCGCACTGTGCCTACCGATTGAGGAGAAATCTGGGAGCGCCGCCAGGCGCTGCCTGCTGAAGTGTGTCTACTTCAAGTTGGATAGCTGCCAGCGCATATTCCACTAGCGCTATGGGCAGTTTTGACTGATATTTTGCCCTGGGCAGGCGCAGCGGCGCCGGGCCGCCCAGGGACTCCCGCCGTGCTCAGTGGCTGTCGGACGAGTGCGACATCAGCCGGTCGGTCAGCGCAATCGCCAGGGCGCTGAGCAGGAACACCACATGGATGATGGTCTGCCACATCAGCACCTTGAGGTCGTAGTTGGCGGCGTTGATGAAAGTCTTGAGCAAGTGGATAGAGCTGATGCCGATGATGGCGGTGGCCAGCTTGACCTTGAGCACCGAGGCGTTCACGTGGCTCAGCCACTCGGGCTGGTCGGGGTGGTCTTCGAGGTGCAGGCGCGAGACAAAGGTCTCGTAGCCGCCCACGATCACCATGATCAGCAGGTTGGAGATCATCACCACGTCGATCAGCGCCAGCACCACCAGCATGATGATGGTCTCGTTGAGCGCAGTGACCTGGAAATCGCTCTTGTAGCCAATGCTGGACACCAGGCTCTGCAGGGCCGTCGTGTTGCCAAAGGCGGCTTCGATCAGGTGCACCAGCTCCACCCAGAAATGGAACACATACACCGCCTGCGCCAGGATCAGGCCCAGATACAGCGGTAATTGCAGCCACCGGCTGGCGAAGATCATCGAAGGCAGGGGGCGCAGTGGCGCGGGGGGCTTGTGTTGGGGAGAGGACATGGCACTCGCAAAGGGTTGCAGGACGCGCGATTTTAGGGGGCGCGAATGTCTTCGCCATGGCATGCTGGGCGGAGCCTGTCGTGCCCGGGCCCGTCGCCGGGAACGACCTCACCGCTGGCGTGGGGGAGGCCGCGCAGCCTGCGCCCGGCGGGCCGCGATGGCGTACTCTGTAAGCTTCGCGCCAGTCAGTGGCCTGTAAGTGCCGCGCCCGACAGTACCGCCCAATTCCAATTCCCATTAGATCCAGGAGACAACACCATGAGTGCGCCCACATCCGCCATCGAGTCCGTGCTGGTTGAGAACCGCGTGTTCCCGCCCTCGGACGCCATTGTCAAAGCCGCGCGCGTGTCCGGCATGGCGGGGTATGAGGCGCTGTGTGCCGAAGCCGAGAAGGACTTCGAGGGCTTCTGGGCGCGCCAGGCACAGGCCAACCTGCAGTGGACCAAGCCCTTCACGCGTACGCTGGACGGGTCCAACGCGCCGTTCTTCCAGTGGTTTGCCGATGGTGAACTCAATGCATCGGCCAACTGCCTCGACCGCCACATCGGCACCCCCACCGAAAACAAGACCGCCGTCATCTTCGAAGCCGACGATGGCACCGTCACCAAGATCACCTACAAAGAGCTGCTGGCCCGGGTGAGCCAGTTTGCCAACGCGCTCAAGGCCCACGGTGTGGCCAAGGGCGACCGCGTGCTGATCTACATGCCCATGACCATCGAAGGCGTGGTGGCGATGCAGGCCTGCGCGCGCATTGGCGCCACGCACAGCGTGGTGTTTGGTGGCTTCAGCGCCAAGGCCGTGCACGAGCGCATCATCGACGCCGGTGCCGTGGCCGTGATCACCGCCAACTACCAGATGCGCGGCGGCAAGGAGCTGCCGCTCAAGGCCATCATCGATGAAGCCCTGGCCATGGGCGGTTGCGACACCATCCGCAACGTGTTCGTCTACCAGCGCACGGCCACGGCCTGCAACATGGTGGCCGGGCGCGACAAGACCTTTGCCGAAGCACTGGCAGGCCAAAGCACCGAATGCGCGCCTGTGGCCGTGGGCGCGGAGCACCCTTTGTTCATCCTCTACACCAGCGGCTCCACCGGCAAGCCCAAGGGAGTGCAGCACAGCACCGGCGGCTACCTGCTGTGGGCCAAGATGACCATGGACTGGACGTTCGACCTGCGCGCCGATGATGTGTTCTGGTGCACGGCCGACATTGGCTGGATCACGGGCCACACCTACGTCGCCTATGGTCCGCTGGCTGCAGGCGCCACACAGATCATCTTTGAAGGCATCCCCACCTTCCCGAACGCAGGCCGCTTCTGGCAGATGATCGAGCGCCACAAGTGCACGATCTTCTACACCGCCCCCACGGCCATCCGCTCGCTCATCAAGGCCGCCGAGTCCGACGAGGCGGTGCACCCTGCGCGTTCCAACCTGTCGAGCCTGCGCATCCTGGGCAGCGTGGGTGAGCCCATCAACCCCGAAGCCTGGATGTGGTACCACAAGAACGTGGGTGGCGAGCGCTGCCCCATCGTGGACACCTTCTGGCAGACCGAAACCGGCGGCCACGTCATCACCCCGCTGCCGGGCGCTACGCCTCTCGTGCCCGGTAGCTGTACGCTGCCGCTGCCCGGCATCACGGCCGCCATCGTGGACGAAATGGGCAACGACGTACCCAATGGCTCGGGCGGTATCCTGGTCATCAAGAAGCCCTGGCCCAGCATGATCCGCACCATCTGGAACGACCCCGAGCGCTTCAAGAAGAGCTACTTCCCCGAAGAACTCAAGGGCTACTACCTGGCCGGTGACGGCGCGGTGCGCAGCGCCGACCGGGGCTACTTCCGCATCACGGGCCGCATCGACGACGTACTGAACGTGTCGGGCCACCGCATGGGCACGATGGAGATCGAGTCCGCCCTGGTCGCCAAGACCGACCTCGTGGCCGAAGCCGCTGTGGTGGGCCGCCCCGATGACGTGACCGGCGAGGCCATCTGCGCGTTTGTGGTGCTCAAGCGCTCGCGCCCAACGGGCGAAGAAGCCAAGCAGATCGCCAACGAGCTGCGCAACTGGGTGGCCAAGGAAATTGGCCCCATTGCCAAGCCCAAGGACATCCGCTTTGGCGACAACCTGCCCAAGACCCGCAGCGGCAAGATCATGCGCCGCCTGCTGCGCAGCATCGCCAAGGGCGAGGCCATTACCCAGGACACCAGCACGCTGGAGAATCCGGCAATTCTGGATCAGTTGGCCCAGACCAACTGATCCAGAAGGCGCCGTGCACAACGGCGCCAGCGTGCAGCGCTTGCCGGATTCGGGGACACTCATATCGCGCAGCGATGTGATGTGGCCACAGAACCCGTTGATCATCACCCGGGTACGTGATCGAAACAGCGGGCCCGCTCACCCGGCAGGCTCGCAGCGCGCTTTGTAGGACGCAATCTCCAATTACTTCTTTGGAGCTGGTGAATCCCTGCGCATGCGTTACAACGGCAGCATGGCGTGGCCGGTCATCGTGGCCGGGCGCCGCTGACCGGAGATTTCACATGCAACTGCGTTCCTTCGTTTTGCTGCTGACCGTGCTGGCCATCGCCGCACTGGCCGCCCTGAACTGGCCCACGCTGGCGGCTCCCTCCCTCGTATCGCTGGGTGTGGTGTCGTTTCAGGCTCCCCTCGGCCTGTTGATGCTGGCCCTCACAACGTTGTTGGGCATCTTCTTTTTGGCGTATGTGTTGTCGCTGCAGGGCTCGGTGCTGCTCGAAACCCGCCGCCACACCAAAGAGCTGCAGGCGCAGCGCGAACTGGCCGACAAGGCTGAGGCGTCCCGCTTCACGGAGTTGCGTGCCTTTCTGGAGGCCCAGCACAGCCAAGCTCATGCAGCCGTGCTGGCGCGTCTGGACCACCTGGAAGCCCGCCTCGCCGCCCGCGCCGAGGAGTCTGACAACACCACGGCGGCCTATGTGGGGCAGCTGGAGCAGCAGCTGCGCTCCCGCCATGCGTTGGGGACGCCCGTCGTATAGTCGCGCGCTACTGCAGGAACTGGCGCAGGTTCCTGCGCTCTTGGTTCCACTGCTGCAAAGCGTCTGAGCACCAAAGCGTCCGGGCACAAAAAAGCCGCGTCACATGGTGCGCGGCTTTTTTCATGGGTTCTATCGGGCGTCAAACCCGGAACCCTTGGGCTTCAGCCAATTACTTCTGCGTGAGCACCCAGGCGGCCAGCTTCTTGGCTTCGGCGTCATTCACTTGGGCGTTGGCCGGCATGGGCACTGGGCCCCACACGCCAGAGCCACCCTTGATGATCTTGGCTGCCAGCTTGTCCACAGCATCCTTCTGACCCGCGTATTTGGCTGCCACGTCCTTATAGGCGGGGCCCACCAGTTTCTTGTCCACTGCGTGGCAAGCCATGCAGTTCTTGGAGGTGGCCAAAGCCAGGTCGGCCATCGCGGGTGCCGCAACCGACAGCGTCAAGGCGAGAGTGATCAGGGAACGCTTCATGGTGGGAATTCCTGTGGTTGAGTTACAGTGCTTTTAATGCGATTGTAGTGACTTGGGTTGACACGCAGTTGTCCTTGGTCAATCCCGCTTTTCGCGGCATTTTTTGGAGAGAGCGATGTATCTGCTGGGTCTGTCCCTTCTCATTCTGGCACTCAAGTATTTCGAGATCGGCCCTGTCGCCACATGGTCCTGGTGGTGGGTGCTGGCACCCTTTGCCGCCACGGCGCTGTGGTGGGCCTGGGCTGATTCCACCGGCTACACCAAGCGCAAGGCCATGGAGAAGATGGACCAGCGCAAAAAGGATCGCATCAACAAACACAAGGAAGCCTTGGGCATTCGCCCACGCAAGCCGCGCTGACACCGTCGCTGGCCCCGCTGCCAGGGGCTCATGGTGGCTCGCGCGATGAGTTTTTTCTAGCCGTCTATTCAACAAAAAGCCCGCAGTACATCGCGTACTGCGGGCTTTTTGTTGTGAGCCGACCACCTGGAGAAAGACGCCTGCCGGAGCCTCAACCGTCTTCTCGCCACCGGCCGGTGCGCAGCCGCAGCGCCATCAATAGGCGTCCAGCACCGCCCCCTTGCTCGCGCTGGATGCGTTGAACGCAAACTTGGCTTGCACACCCCGGGTGTAACGCGGGGCAGGTGCCGTCCAGGCGGCGCGGCGCTTGGCGATTTCTTCGTCCGGCACATTCAGTTGCAGCAGCAGCTGGCGTGCATCGATGGTGATGCTGTCGCCCTCGTTGACAAAAGCGATGGTGCCGCCCGCCGCCGCTTCAGGCGCCACGTGGCCCACCACCATGCCCCAGGTGCCGCCGGAGAAGCGGCCGTCGGTGATCAGGCCCACGCTCTCGCCCAGGCCCGCGCCGATCAGCGCGCCGGTGGGCGCCAGCATCTCGGGCATGCCGGGCCCACCCTTGGGGCCCAGGTAGCGCAGCACCATCACGTCGCCGGCCTTGATCTTGCCCGCCAGGATGGCTTCCAGCGCCGACTGCTCATCGTCGAACACGCGGGCCGGACCGGTGATGACGGGGTTCTTCAGGCCAGTGATCTTGGCCACCGAGCCCTCGGGGCTCAGGTTGCCCTTCAAAATGGCCAGGTGGCCCTGCGCATACATGGGGTTGCTGATGGGGCGGATCACGTCCTGGTCGGCGCGCGGCTGGTCGGGCACGTCCTTCAGCACCTCGGCAATCGTCTTGCCCTCGATGGTGAGGCAGTCGCCATGCAGCAGGCCTGCATTCAGCAAAATCTTCATGACCTGCGGGATGCCGCCTGCGCGGTGCAGGTCCACGGCCAGGTACTTGCCGCTGGGCTTGAGGTCGCACAGCACAGGCGTCTTCACGCGCACGCGCTCGAAGTCGTCGATGCTCCACTCCACGCCTGCCGCATGGGCAATCGCCAGGAAGTGCAGCACCGCGTTGGTCGAGCCGCCCGTGGCCATGATCACAGCCACGGCGTTCTCGATGGACTTTTTGGTCACGATGTCGCGGGGCTTGATGTCGTTCTTGATGGCCTCGATCAGCACCTTTGCCGACTCCTTGGCCGAGTTCATCTTCTCGTCGTGCGGGTTGGCCATGGTGGACGAATAGGGCAGGCTGATGCCCAGGGCCTCGAACGCGCTGCTCATGGTGTTGGCGGTGTACATGCCGCCGCACGAGCCCGTGCCCGGGATGGCGCGTTTCTCGATTTCTTTCAGGTCAAAGTCGCTCAGCTTGCCCGCGGCATTCTCGCCCACGGCCTCGAACACGCTCACGATGTTCAGGTCCTTGCCCTGGTAGTGGCCGGGCAGGATGGTGCCGCCATACACATAGATGGCGGGCACGTTGGCGCGCAGCATGCCCATCAGGCCGCCGGGCATGTTCTTGTCGCAGCCGCCGACCACCAGCACGCCGTCCATCCACTGGCCGCCCACGCAGGTTTCGATGCAGTCGCTGATGACTTCACGGCTCACCAGGCTGTACTTCATGCCTTCGGTGCCCATGGCCATGCCGTCGCTGATGGTGGGGGTGCCGAACACCTGGGCGTTGCCCCCCGCTTCTTCGATGCCGGCAATCGCCGCGTCCGCCAGCTTCTGCAGGCCGCTGTTGCAGGGCGTGATGGTGCTGTGGCCGTTGGCCACGCCCACCATGGGTTTCACGAAGTCGCCTTCCTCGTAGCCCATGGCGTAGTACATGGAGCGGTTGGGGGCGCGCGACTTGCCCTGGGTGATGTTGGCGCTGCGGCGGTTGATGGGCGCGGTGGGCTTGCTGGAGTCGGTCATCGTGGGGCGTCCTGGTGTCGGGTTTTGGGGGCTGGAGCGGAATGGGTCATTCTGCCAGCGCCGTCGCGCATCGTGCGGTCTGCCCCCGCAATCCCCAACGCCGCCGCCCCGTGCGCGTCCAAAGGGCTGGGCGATAATTGACGGGTTTGCCCCCGGCACGGCTCAAGAGGTTGGTTGCACGGGAGCGAGGGGTGCTCTTCACGAATCGAGCGGAAAGTGAGCACTGCGGATCGGGATGGGCTGCAATGCGCAAAGCGCAGCAATAGCCGGTGCTATTGCGAGCATTTGCAACGCTGCAGACCGCCCGAGGCCGCAGATGCACACGGCGCGATGGTGCGTGAAGAGCATCCCAAGGGGCCTTTATTCCTGCGGCCCGCTTCCTTTTCAGCGATTTTCCAGAAGCCAGCACGATGCCCATCTACCGTTCCAAAACCTCCACCGCCGGTCGCAACATGGCAGGCGCGCGTTCCCTGTGGCGCGCCACCGGCATGAAAGACGATGACTTCAGCAAGCCGATCATCGCGGTGGTCAATTCGTTCACCCAGTTCGTGCCCGGCCATGTGCACCTGAAGGATCTGGGCCAGCTGGTGGCCCGCGAGATCGAAGCCGCCGGCGGCGTGGCCAAGGAGTTCAACACCATCGCCGTGGACGACGGCATCGCCATGGGCCACGACGGCATGCTGTATTCGCTGCCCAGCCGCGACATCATTGCCGACTCGGTCGAATACATGGTCAACGCGCACTGCGCCGACGCCATGGTCTGCATCTCCAACTGCGACAAGATCACCCCCGGCATGCTGATGGCTGCCATGCGCCTGAACATCCCGGTGATCTTCGTCTCGGGCGGCCCGATGGAAGCGGGCAAGACCCGCCTGGCCAACCCGGTCACCAAGGTCATGGAGTTCAAGAAGCTCGACCTGGTGGACGCGATGGTGATTGCCGCCGACACCAACTACTCCGACGCCGATGTGGCTGAGGTCGAGCGCTCGGCCTGCCCCACTTGCGGTTCGTGCTCGGGCATGTTCACCGCCAACTCCATGAACTGCCTGACCGAGGCGCTGGGCCTGTCGCTGCCCGGCAATGGCACGGTGGTGGCCACCCATGCCGACCGCGAACAGCTTTTCAAGCGCGCGGGCCGCCGCATCGTGGATCTGGCCAAGCAATACTATGAGCAGGACGACGAACGCGTGCTGCCCCGCTCGGTGGGCTTCAAGGCGTTTGAAAACGCTATGACGCTGGACATCGCCATGGGCGGCTCCACCAACACCATCCTGCACCTGCTGGCGATTGCCAAAGAGGCCGAGATCCCCTTCACCATGGCCGACATCGACCGCCTCTCGCGCGTCGTGCCGCAGCTGTGCAAGGTGGCGCCCAATACCAACAAGTACCACATTGAAGACGTGCACCGCGCGGGCGGCATCATGGCCATCCTGGGCGAGCTGGACCGCGCGGGCAAGTTGCACACCGAAGTGCCCACGGTGCACGCTCCCACGCTCAAAGACGCGCTGGACCAGTGGGACATCGTGCGTACGCAGGATGACGCCGTGCGCACCTTCTACATGGCCGGCCCCGCAGGCATCCCCACGCAGGTGGCATTCAGCCAGAACACCCGTTGGCCCAGCCTGGACCTGGACCGCGCCGAGGGTTGCATCCGCTCGTACGACCACGCCTTCAGCAAGGAAGGCGGCCTGGCCGTGCTGACCGGCAACATCGCAGTGGACGGCTGCGTGGTCAAGTCGGCCGGTGTGGACGAAAGCATCTTGGTGTTTGAAGGCACGGCCCACGTGACCGAGTCGCAGGACGAGGCCGTGGCCAATATCCTGGCCGACAAGGTCAAGGCCGGTGACGTGGTCATCGTGCGTTACGAAGGCCCCAAGGGCGGCCCCGGCATGCAGGAGATGCTGTACCCCACCAGCTACATCAAGTCCAAGGGCCTGGGCAAGGCCTGCGCGCTGCTGACGGACGGGCGCTTCTCGGGCGGCACCTCGGGCCTCTCGATCGGTCACTGCTCGCCCGAAGCGGCCGCCGGCGGCGCGATCGGCCTGGTGCAGAACGGCGACCGCATCCGCATCGACATCCCCAACCGCACGATCAATGTGCTGGTGAGCGATGAAGAACTGGCCAAGCGCCGCGAAGCGCAAAACGCCAAGGGCTGGAAGCCTGCCCAGCCACGGCCCCGCAAGGTGTCGGCTGCGCTCAAGGCCTATGCCAAGCTGGTGATGTCTGCCGACAAGGGCGCCGTGCGCGACTTGTCGCTGCTGGACGACTGAGGGGGTTTTGCGGGGCCGGGTGCCCTGCTGCCGCTTGGAAGCCGCGCCCAAAGGGCGCGGCTTTTTTATCGGCGCTCTACTTTTGATAGCTGTCAGCGCATGATGGACTGGCACTTCCTCGGCTTTTTATTCAAAAATGGGTTCTGTGGGTCCTGCGGATCGCCCTGGCGCGGCAGCGGCCACCCGATGGTCTTGCCCGGGGCAAGCGGCCCTGGGTGCGGGGTCATCCCCAGCGCGGGCACAATACCCGCCACCATGTTGACCTATCCCCACATCGACCCCGTCGCCCTGCAGATCGGCCCGCTGGCTGTGCACTGGTATGGCCTGACCTATCTTGCGGCCTTTGGCCTGTTCATGCTGCTGGGCATCCGGCGCCTGCAGCACCCGCCCTTTGCCTCTATCACGGGGCCCGGCGCCTGGACCCGCAAGGATGTCGAAGACATCCTCTTCCTGGGGGTGGCGGGTGTGGTCATTGGCGGGCGACTGGGCTACTGCCTCTTCTACAAGCCGGGCTACTACCTGAGCCACCCGCTGGAGATTTTTGCCGTGTGGCAGGGCGGCATGGCCTTTCACGGCGGGCTGCTGGGTGTGGTGGCGGCCATGCTGTGGTTTGCCCATTCGCGCCAACGCCCCTGGCTCCAGGTGGCCGACTTTGTGGCGCCCTGCGTACCCACGGGTCTCGCGGCCGGGCGTGTGGGCAACTTCATCAACGGCGAGCTGTGGGGCCGCTTTGCTAGTCCCGACCTGCCCTGGGGCATGGTGTTTGCGCACAGCGGTTCCATGCAGCCGCGCCATCCTTCCCAGGTCTATCAGTTTCTGATGGAAGGGTTGTTGCTGTTCATCCTGCTGTGGTTGTATGCGCGCAAAGAGCGCCGCCCTGGCCAGGTGGCCGCTGCCTTCCTGTTTGGCTACGGCGTGTTCCGCTTCATTGCCGAATATTTCCGCGAGCCCGATGCCTTCCTGGGCATCCTGTCGCTGGGCATGAGCATGGGGCAATGGCTGTGTGTGCCCATGATCGTGGGGGGCGCAGCGATGTGGCTGTGGGCACAGCAGCGGCCGGTGGGGGCGCTGGTTTCGAGATAAAAAGGGCGATAGCGCCGGTACTATCTGCCCAAGCAGCTATCAAAATGATAGTGCTGGGGGCGAGGGGCAGGTGGGCAGAGCATCAGTGCTGCGCATCCCCCCGCCGCGCCATCGTCCACAGGGCGGCGCCCACGATGAGCGCACCACCCACCCAGCCAGTAACCCTGAGCTGCTCTCCCAGCCAGAACACCGCAAACAGCGCGCCAAAGGCGGGCTCGCTGCTGGTCAGCAAGCCCACCCGCGTGGGCGAGCTGTGGCGCAGTGCCCAGTTCTGGGCCACAAACGCAAACACCGTGCAGCCCGCCACCAGGTAAATGCAGGCCCACCAGAAAGCGCTGGCGTGGGTGAGCGACGGCAGCGGGGGCAGCTTGCCCGGCAAAGCCAGCGCCAGCAGCAGGCAGCCCACCCCAATGACGCCCGACTGCACCGCCGTGAGGGCCAGCACCGGCGCATTGCGGCGGCGGGTGAGCCGCGTGGTTTGGCACACCGTGATGGCGCGCAGCACAGCCGCCGCCAGCATCAG
>OFJB01000319.1_pt1 | contig 24483 bp, 24 predicted proteins | sample 1775081 | NCBI WGS metagenome assembly OFJB01 (sample SAMN08195771, study PRJEB24354) | sludge metagenome | isolation source: initial sludge from phenol fed wastewater aerobic bioreactor | place: India: Nagpur | collected 2016-06-05
CCCCAAGCACACGACAATAACAAAAAACAAACCAACCGAAGAAATCGAACATGACCAACAGAAAACACACAGAAGAAATCAGTTCGGGAAACATGCGGGCCTCCTTACAGGGCGGCCTTGACTCGCTCCGTCACGTCGGCGGGCAGCCATGCGGACCAGACGGCCTGCTGGTTCTTCAGGAACCACATCGCCGTGGGCTGGGGCTCGGCCTCGTTCTTTTCCATGTAGGCCATGGTCTGGTTCATCACGTCCAGCGGCACCTTGACCTTGGACAGGAACCCGGTCAGCTTGGGTGCGTCCTGGGTGAATTTGGCGGTGACCGCCGTGAACACCGGGTTTTCCGGATAATCCGAGGCCTGGGGATTCTCGCAGTTCGGATCGGTCAGGCATTTCTGCCTGGCGGCGTCGTAGGGCGGCAGCTCCAGCTTGACCAGGTCCATGGAGCCCACCAGCGGGGTCGGGAACCAGTAGTAGAAGACCACGTTTTCCTTGCGCTGGTAGGCTGCCGTCAGGGCCGCCTTCTGGGTCGCGCCGGTGCCCGGCGAAAACAGCGTGAAGGTGTCGCCCAGGCCCAGGGCCTTGAACAGGTTGGTGCTGACGACCTCGCAGCCCCAGCCGGCCGGGCAGCCGTAGAAGCGGCCCTTGGAAGGTTCCTCGGGGTCCTTGAAGGCGTCCTTGAACTTCGGCAGGTCGGCGGCCTTTTTCAGCTCGGGCAGGCGCTCGGCCGTGTACTTGGGGATGAACCAGGCTTCGCCGCCCATGTAGATGTCGCCGATGCGCTTGACGCGGCCGGTGGCCTCGGCCTTGGTCCAGGGCTCCAGGGTGCTGTTCAGCCAGATCTCGCTGTTGATGTCCAGGTCGCCGCGTTCGAGCGCCGCCAGGGCCGGCAGGGTTTCCGTCGGCAGGACCTCGGAGTCGCAGCCGTAGCCGTGCTTGGCGATGAAGCGTTCGACTTCCACCAGGACCAGGTTGGATTCCCAGTTCATGCCGCCGAAGCGCACGGCGCGGTCGAGCTCGCATTGCGGCGCGTCGGCCGCCCGGGACACGGACGGGGCCAGCGACAGGCCCGCGAGCGCGGCCGACAGGGCGAAGCCCAGCGCGGCACGGGACAGGCGGGGGGAACGGATCGCACGGGGCGACGAAAAAGCGGAGATGGACATGAATGCCTCCTTTGGGTTACGGAGACGCCGGATACGCGATGCGGGGCCGACGCCATAGCTTAGGGGAGGGTGTGCGGAAGACGGCCGCGGGCCGCCAATACATACCAGCACTACAGACGCGCAAGCGCCTTGGACAGACAGGGCCGGGTCGGGCGGACACGGACGCTGTCAGGATTGAAAAAAAGAACTACAGAAGAAGCGCTATTTTACACACCGGATGACGGAAAATAAACCCGGTTGGCGAAAACCGGCCGGAACCGGGCGCGGGACGGGGGGTGAAAACGCCGGGAATGCGGGCGGGTTTCCTTCACCGCGCGGCCTGCATGCCGCCCGGATCCGCCGGACACGGAACGGTCCGCAGGGACTGTTCCGTGTCCGGCCTCGTTCACTGCGCGTGCCCCCCGGCGCCGGCCGGGGGATGGAGCGGATGGATTCAGCGGTCGCGGTAGATGTAGTCGCGCCGCCAGGGATAGGCCTGCCCCGGCGGGTAGTCCAGCTCGTCGGAGCGGCCCGTCGGCTGGGGCTGGGCGAGGATCGGGTGCAGGGCGATCCAGCCGTGCTCGAAGCCCATGGCGCAGCCCGCCAGGTACATCCGGTAGGCCCGCAGCGAACGCTCGCCCTGGGGGGTGTTCAGGATGGCGCGGGCCTCGTCCAGGCGGGCTTCCAGGGCGTCGCTCCAGGCCCACAGCGTGCGCGCGTAGTGCGGCCGCAGGTTCTCGATGTCGACCTCCTCCAGGCCGCCGTTGGTCATGGCCTCCATGACCACGCTGATATGGGTCAGCTCGCCGCCCGGGAAGATGTATTTCTCGATGAACTCGCCCATGCCGCTGCCCAACTCGGCGTTGTACACGCCGGCCGCCGTGATGCCGTGGTTCATGATCAACCCGCCCGGCTTGAGCAGCCGCCGCAACTTGGCGAAGTAGCCTTCCAGCTGGGCGCGGCCGACGTGCTCGAACATGCCGACCGAAGCGATCTTGTCGAACGGCGCGGCCTCATCGAGCTTGCGGTAATCCAGCATTTCCACCCGCACGCGTCCGCCCAGGCCTTTGTCCTGGATCAGCTTGCTGACATGGGCATGCTGGTTGCGCGACAGCGTAATGCCTTTGGCATCCACCCCGTAGTGTTCGGCCGCCCACAGCAGCAGGCCGCCCCAGCCCGCACCAATGTCCAGGAACCGGTCGCCCGGCTGCAGCTGCAGCTTGCGGCAGATGTGGTCGAGCTTGGCCTCCTGCGCCTGGGCCAGGGTGAGGTCGGGTGACCGGTAGTAGGCGCACGAATACACGCGGCGCGGGTCCAGCCACAGCGCATAGAAGTCATCCGACAGGTCGTAGTGGAACCGCACCTGGCGTGCGTCGTGCGCCAGCGTATGCGCTGCCATGGACCGCGCGCGCCCCAGCACCCGGCGCCACCAGCCATGGTGCTGGTCGCGGGCTGGGTCGCGCGTCAGCAATCCGGCGGCTGCGGACATCAGATCACGCATGCCACCCTCCAGCGCCACGCGCCCCTCGACGATGGCGGCCCCGACATGACCGATATCGCCAGAGGCCAGCGCGACCAGTGCCATGCGGTCCCGAAAGCGCAGCGTCACCGCAGGGTCGGACGCGCCCAGGTGCTGGCCCGCCGGCAGCTCCACCGCCATGGGCACCGGCAGGGTCGCCAGCCGCCCCTCCAGGGTATGCAGCAAGTGCTTCATGCCGAGGATTCTTGAAGTCATGCTGCAGCGCGTCAACACGCAGCCCGGCTTTTCAGAGTCTGTCCTACAGCGATGGCACGCTCTGGCGGCAGGGAGCAACCCCATTGACAGCATTTTGTTTAGGTCTAAACTATTTTGACATGAACATCCTCTGCATTGGCGGCGGGCCCGCCGGTCTCTATTTCGCCCTGCTGATGAAGCAGCAGAACCCCGCCCACCGCATCACGGTGGTCGAGCGCAACCGACCGTTCGACACCTTCGGCTGGGGCGTGGTGCTGTCGGACCAGACGCTGGCCAATCTGCAGGCGGCCGACGCGCCCACGGCCGCACTCATCGGCGATGCGTTCAACCACTGGGACGACATCGAGGTGTTCTTCAAGGGCCGCAGCGTGCGCTCCACCGGCCACGGCTTTTGCGGCATTGGCCGCAAGCGGCTGCTCAACATCCTGCAGGACCGGTGCCTGGCGGTCGGTGTGGAGCTGGTGTTCGAGACCGACGTGGCCGACGACCAGGCGCTCGCCGCGCAGTACGGTGCTGACTTGGTGATCGCCAGCGACGGCCTCAACAGCCGCATCCGCACCCGCTACGCGGCTACCTACCAGCCAGACATCGACCTGCGCCAGTGCCGCTTCGTGTGGCTGGGCACCAAGAAGAAGTTCGACGCCTTCACCTTCGCGTTCGAACAGACCGAGCATGGCTGGTTCCAGGCCCACGCCTACCAGTTCGACGCCGACACCTCCACCTTCATCGTCGAGACACCCGAGGCCGTGTGGAAGGCCCATGGCCTGGACGCCATGGAGCAGCCCGAGGCGATTGCGTTCTGCGAAAAGCTGTTCGCGAAGTACCTGGACGGCAACGCGCTCATCAGCAACGCCACCCACCTGCGCGGCTCGGCCAACTGGATTCGTTTTCCGCGCGTGATCTGCAACACCTGGGTGCACCGCGAAACTGTCGGCGGCAAGCAGGTGCCCATCGTGCTGATGGGCGATGCGGCGCACACCGCGCATTTCTCGATTGGCAGCGGCACCAAGTTGGCACTCGAAGACGCCATCGACCTGGCCAACGAGTTCGCCACGGGCCTACCCATCGATGAGGTGCTGCAGCACTACGAGGCCCGCCGCAGCGTGGAGGTGCTCAAGATCCAGAACGCCGCGCGCAACAGCACCGAGTGGTTTGAAAACGTGGCGCGCTACACCGGCATGCCCATCGAGCAGTTCACCTACTCGCTGCTCACGCGCAGCCAGCGCATCAGCCATGAGAACCTGCGGCTGCGCGATGCGGCTTGGCTGGAGGGCTATGAGGCCTGGCTCGCGGGCGGCAAGGCGGCGATTCCGCCCATGCTCACGCCTTTCACGCTCAAAGGCCTCACGCTCAAGAACCGCATCGTTGTCTCCCCCATGGCGACTTACAGCGCGGTCGAGGGCGTTCCGCAGGACTTCCACCTGGTCCACCTGGGCGCGCGCGCTCTGGGCGGCGCAGCGCTGGTGATGGTGGAGATGACCAGCCCCACACCCGAAGGCCGCATCACACCCGCCTGTCCGGGGCTGTGGAACGACGCCCAGCAAGCCGCCTTCGCGCGCATCGTGAACTTTGTGCACGGCAGCAGCACGGCCAAGATCGGCCTGCAGCTGGGCCACAGCGGCCCCAAAGGCTCCACGCGAGTGGGCTGGGAAGGCACGGACGAGCCACTGGAGGCGGACAACTGGCCCCTGCTGGCCGCAAGCCCCATCGCCTACGGCGCACAGAACCAGACCCCTGCGGCCATGAGCCGTGCCGACATGGACCGCGTGACCGCCGCGTTTGTGGACAGCGCCCGCCGCGCCGTGGCCTGCGGCTTTGACTGGCTGGAACTGCACTGCGCGCACGGCTACCTGCTGGCCAGCTTCCTCAGCCCCGCTACCAACCAGCGCACCGATGAATACGGCGGTAGCCTGGAGAACCGCTGCCGCTACCCGCTGGAGGTATTGACCGCGCTGCGCGCCGTGTGGCCTGCCGACAAACCGCTCTCCGTGCGCATCTCGGCGCACGACTGGCTGCAGGAAGGCCAAGGCAACACCGCCGACGACGCCATTGCCATCGCGCGCCTGTTCAAGGCCGCTGGCGCGGACCTGATCGACGTGTCCTCCGGCCAGACCACGCGCAACTCCCGCCCGGTGTACGGCCGCATGTACCAGACGCCGTTTGCCGACCGCATCCGCAACGAGGTGGGTATTGCCACCATGGCCGTGGGTGCGATCACCGAGGCCGACCATGCCAACAGCATCGTTGCAGCCGGTCGGGCTGACCTGTGCGCCATCGCCCGCCCGCACCTGGCCGACCCGGCCTGGACCTTGCACGCCGCCGCGCAATTGAGCCCCTTGGCCGCAGCGCACACCGACTGGCCGGTGCAATACCACAGCGGCCGCGACCAGATGCTGCGCGAGATTGCCAAGCAAAAGCAGATGGCCGCGCTGGCCGCACCGGCGCAGGAATCCAGCAAACCCGCAGCCATCGAGTAAACCCCATGGACCTCGAAGCCCGCCTGCACGGCGCCGCCCCCAGCGAACACCCCGAGGCCCTGCGCCTGTGGCTGCGCCTGCTCACTTGCACCCAGCTCATCGAGAAGCAGGTGCGCAGCCACCTGCGCGCGCAGTTCGACACCACGCTGCCGCGCTTTGACCTGATGGCGCAGCTGGAGCGCGCGCCCGATGGCATGAAGATGAAAGAACTCTCGCGCCGCATGATGGTGACGAGCGGCAACATCACCGGCATCACCGACCAGTTGGTGGCCGAAGGCCTGGTCGAGCGCATGGACGTAGAGGGCGACCGCCGTGCATACCTGGTGCGCCTGACGCCGCAGGGCCGCGAGCAGTTCAACACCATGGCGCGCCAGCACGAGCAGTGGATCGTCGAGGCCTTCGCCACGCTGGGCGAGCGGGACATCGCCACCTTGTACCGCCTGCTGGGCAGGGTCAAGGAACACACACAGAATAATTCTCTGGAGACAACGGAATGAAGCACTACATCGGGGCGAGCAACCCCATGCGCGAGCAGTTCAACCCCCAGGCCAGCTACGTCGCTGAACACTTTTCCTGGAGCTTTGATGCTGGCGTGGGTACCGTCACGCTCAACCGGCCCGACCGCAAGAACCCGCTCACCTTCCAGAGCTATGCCGAGCTGCGCGACTTCTTTTACGCGCTGCGCTTCGCCACCGATGTGAAAGCCATCGTGGTCACGGGTGCGGGCGGCAACTTCTGCTCGGGCGGCGATGTGCACGAGATCATCGGCCCGCTGACCACCATGACCATGCCCGAACTGCTGGAGTTCACGCGCATGACGGGCGACCTGGTCAAAGCCATGCGCGCCTGCCCGCAGCCCGTGCTGGGCGCCATCGACGGCATCTGCGCCGGAGCGGGCGCGATGATGGCGCTGGCCTGCGACATGCGCTACGGCACCGAGGCGACCAAAACGGCCTTTCTCTTCACTCGCGTGGGTCTGGCAGGCGCCGACATGGGTGCCTGCGCCCTGCTGCCGCGCATGATCGGCCAGGGCCGCGCCAGCGAGCTGCTGTTCACTGGCCGCGCGATGACAGCGCACGAGGGTCTCGCCTGGGGCTTCTTCAACGATTTGTATGAGAGCGCTGACCTGCTGGCCAACGTGCAGACCACGGCGCGCACGCTGGCCAGCGGCCCCACCTTCGCCCACGGCATGACCAAGACCATGCTGAGCCAGGAGTGGAGCATGACCATCGAGCAGGCCATCGAAGCCGAAGCGCAGGCCCAGGCCATCTGCATGCAGACCGAAGACTTCCGCCGCGCCTACGAAGCCTTCGCCGCCAAGCAAAAGCCCGTGTTCCAGGGAGATTGAACCCATGCACGTTGCAACGCCCCCGGCCCCACGCCCGCCCTCGACGGCGCACCTGGCCCTGCCCTTCTTCGACGACGCCCACCGCGCGCTGGCCGAGGGCCTGGTGCCCTGGGCGGCCGCGCAAGAGGTCGATGAAACCGACGACCGCGCCGCTTGCCGCGACTGGGTGAAACGCCTGGGCGCGGGCGGTTGGCTGCGCTACTGCGTGCCGGCAGCACACGGTGGCGCGCTACCCGCACTGGACTCGCGCGCGCTGGTGCTGCTGCGCGAAACACTGGCCTACCACTCGCCGCTGGCGGACTTTGCGTTTGCGATGCAGGGCCTGGGCAGCGGTGCGATCACGCTGGCGGGCAGCCCCGCGCAGCAGGCGCACTACCTGCAGGGCGTGGCGCGCGGCGAGCTGATTGCAGCGTTTGCGCTCAGCGAGCCCGAGGCAGGCTCAGACGTTGGCGCTATGCAAACCATAGCTGTCAGCGCAGATTCCACTAGCGCCACAGGCACTTTTCGCTTGAACGGCACCAAAACCTGGATCAGCAACGGCGGCATCGCCGACTTCTACTGCGTGTTCGCCAAGACCAACCCCAGCGGTGGTACGCGCGGCATCAGCGCCTTCATCGTCGATGCGAACACGCCAGGGCTGGACGCCTCGCGCCACATCCATGTGATGGCGCCTCACCCGCTGGCGACGCTGCAATTCACCGACTGCACCGTGCCCGCCACAGCGCTGCTGGGCGAAGAAAACGGCGGCTTCAAGCTGGCGATGCGCACGCTCGACATCTTCCGCGCGTCGGTCGCCGCCGCTGCGCTGGGCATGGCGCGCCGCGCACTGGCCGAGGCCGTGCACCACGCGCGCCAACGCCGCATGTTCGGTCAGACGCTCGCCGACTTCCAGCTCACGCAGGCCAAGATCGGCGAAATGGCCGCCCTAGTGGACAGCGCCGCGCTGCTCACCTACCGCGCGGCCTGGCTGCGCGACACCGGCCAGGCGCGCGTCACCGCAGAAGCAGCCATGGCGAAGATGACCGCCACCGAAAACGCCCAGCGCGTGATCGACATGGCGCTGCAGCTGCACGGCGGGCGCGGTGTGGAAGTAGGCAGCAAAGTCGAATCGCTGTACCGCGACATCCGCTCGCTGCGCATCTACGAAGGCGCGACCGAGGTGCAGCAACTGATCATCGGCAAGGCCGCTCTGCAGGAGTAAACGCATGAAAGCCCCCTCCGCCCAGCCCGACCACTTTGTGCACGACCGCCTGCCGCCGCCCGAGGCCTGGCCCACGCTGCGCTACGACCTGCCCGAGCTACAGATCGCAGACCAGGCCAATCTGGTGCAAGCGCTGTTCGATCAGGCCGAGCGCGCTGGCCACATCGACCGCCCCTTGCTGCGCGGCCCGCACCGCACCTACACCTACCGCGACGCCCGCAACGAGGCCGCGCGCATTGCCGAGGTGCTGACGCAGGACCACGGCCTGGTGCCCGGCAACCGCGTGCTGCTGCGCGGCGGCAACACGGTGGAGATGGCACTGGCCTGGCTGGGTACCGTCTATGCCGGGCTGGTTGCGGTGGCCACGATGCCGCTGCTGCGCGCGGTGGAGCTGGGCAGCATCATCGACCGCGCCCAGCCCACACTGGCGCTGTGCGATGGCCGCCTGCTGGCGGAGCTGCAGACGGCACAAACCCAGCACCCGGTGCTGGCCACCATCGTGCCCTTCCACACCGCGCCGGATGCGGCCGACCTGCTGCAGCGCGCACAGGCCAAGCCCGGCACCACACCGCCCTGCCCCACCTCCGCAGACGACATCGCGCTGATGGCCTTCACCTCAGGCACCACGGGCGCCCCCAAGGCCGCAGTGCACACGCACCGCGATGTCCTGGCGGGCTGCGAGGCCTGGCCGCGCCATGTGCTCAAGGCCACACCCGAAGACATCGTGGCGGGCTCGCCGCCACTGGCGTTCACCTTCGGGCTGGGCGGATTGCTGGTGTTTCCGATGTGGGCCGGGGCCAGCGTGTACTTCCCGGACCAGCCCTACACGCCCGAAACCATGGTGCGGCTGATGCGCGAAGCAGGCGTCACCATCTGCTACACCGCGCCCACGTTCTACCGGCAGATGGCGCCGTTCGCCAGGCAGATCGGCCTGCCCCAGCTGCGCACCAGCGTGAGCGCGGGCGAGGGCCTGGCGGACGCCACGCGCCAGCTGTGGAAGGAGGCGACCGGCCTGGACATGACGGACGGCATTGGCGCCACCGAGATGTTTCACATCTTCATCTCTTCGCCCGGCGGTGAGAGCCGGCGCGGCGCCATCGGCAAGGTGGTGCCCGGATACACCGCCAAGGTGGTGGACGACGACGGCCACGAGGTGCCACGCGGCACGGTGGGCAAGCTCGCGGTGATTGGCCCCACGGGCTGCAAGTACCTCGACGACCCGCGCCAGGCCAAGTACGTGAAGGACGGCTGGAACTACCCCGGCGATGCGTTCACCCAAGACGCCGACGGCTACTTCTTCTACCAGGCGCGCGATGACGACATGATCATCACCGCCGGCTACAACGTGGGCGGCCCCGAGGTGGAAGACGCCCTGCTGCGCCACCCGGCCGTGGCCGAGTGCGGCGTGATCGGCGTGCCCGACGAGGAGCGCGGCATGGTGGTCAAGGCCCTCTGCGTCTTGAAGCCCGGCCACTCAGGCGATGCCGCCATGGTCAAGACGCTGCAGGACCATGTGAAAGCCACCATCGCACCGTTCAAATACCCACGCGTGGTGGAGTTTGTGACCGCACTGCCCCGCACCGAAACCGGCAAGCTGCAGCGCTTCAAGCTGCGCCAGGGTGCGGGCACCTCGCCATCGCCTTCCTCCACAAAAACAACGACATGACGATGAAAAACACCCTTTTGCAGCCCGAGGGCTGGGTCACCCCCAAGGGCTACGCCAACGGCGTGGCCGCACGCGGAACGATGGTTTTTACCGGCGGCCAGATCGGCTGGAACGCGCAGCAGCAGTTTGAGAGCGACGACTTCATCGCCCAGACCAAGCAGACCCTGCTGAACGTGCGCGCGGTGCTGGAGGCTGGCGGCGCAGGCCCAGAGCACCTGGTGCGGCTGACCTGGTACGTGACGGACCGCAACGAATACAACAGCCGCCTGAAGGAGCTGGGCGCGGTCTACCGCGAGGTGCTGGGCAAGAACTTTCCGGCGATGGCCTGCGTGCAGGTGGCGGGGCTCATGGAAGAGCGCGCGAAGATCGAGATTGAAGCAACCGCTGTAATCCCGGACTGAGCTTTTCCAGCCACCGCTGCAGCGCTTGCCCGTACAGAATGAACGCCAGCGCCGCCCCAATCAACGGCAGCGCCGCAAACACCCAGCCTGTCAGCAATTCCCCCCCCAGCGCCACGCCCACCAGCAAAGCCACCGCAGGGTTCACAAACGAATAGCTGCCTGCCAGCGCTGCGGACGTGTTCTGCAGCAGCCACAGGTACGCATTGAGCGCTACCAGTGTACCAAACACCAACAGATAGACCCACGCCGCCCACGACTTGGCAGTGACCTGGCCCAGGGCGCCCAAAGGCTCGAACCACAACGCCACCACCAGCCCCATGGCGCCCCCCGCAAACCACTGCGCGGCCGATGCCATGGCGGGCGCGGGCAGCGACAGCTTGCGCGATGCATACGAGCCCACGCTCCAGCACAGCGGGGCACCAAAGGCCAGCAGCGCACCCAGCCAGGTGGCGGAGAAGTCACCTTCCAGCGCCAGCAGCAGTGCGCCCACCACGCCCAGCGCCAGGCCGATCCAGCTGGTGAACGGCACGCGCTCGCCGCCCCAGCGCGACCACAGCGCCAGCCACATGGGCATGGTGGTGACCACCGTGGCCATCAGGCCCGAGCCGATGCCGAGCTTTTGCGCAAAGCCCATCAAATTCATGGCCAGAAACACCATGCAGCCGCCCACCACCGCCGAATTGCGCCATTGCACCCACGTCGGCAATGCATGACCTTGCCACAACGCAATCACCAGCATCACGCTACCGGCGCACAAAAAACGGATGGCATTCATCAGCAGTGGCGGCATGCTCTGCAGCGCAATACCAATGGCGAAATAGGTAGTGCCCCAGACGATGTAGACCAGCAGCAGTGCCATGGCCACCGCCCCGTTGCGTTGTGCGCGGGCTTGCGCATTGAAAATTGTCGGCATATTCTCCACCTGACCGAATAATTTATGGAAACCGCAAGGTTTTCGGAATTTTTACCAAAAACAAGCGGTTATGCAAGCAAATATTCAGACAGATGACATGGACGCCAGAATTATTTCGGCACTGGGCGCAGATGGCCGACGTTCGTACGCCGATGTAGGGGCCGAGGTGGGACTGTCCACCGCCGCCGTGCACGAGCGCGTGAAGAAGCTGCTGGACAAGGGCGTGATCCGCCGGTTTTCGATCAGCGTGGACCCGGAGCGTGTGGGACTGAACTTCACCGCGTTTGTGGCGATCCGCAACGATGGCGGCGCGCACTGCCGTGACATTGCGCCGCGCCTGCGCGCTATCCCCCAGGTGGAAGAATTGCACAGCGTGGCTGGCGAGCACGACTTCCTGGCCAAGATCCGCACCACGCACGCGCGCGGGCTGGAGGACGTGCTCTACCAGATCAAGGCGATTCCCGGCGTGGCGCGCACCACGAGCACCGTGGTCCTGAACACCGAATTCGAGGACCGGCCGCTGGACCTGGGGTGGGTCAACGCCGACAAAGGCGGATAACGACCGCAGTAGCCTGGGTACCCCAGCCCCAGGCGCGTAGAGAGTAGTCAATCACGGAGACGGGCCCGCTGCCCCACAGCGCACCTCGGGGTCTTCGTATTCCAGTTGTGTAGCGACCCACTGGCGCGTAGCCGCCCCGTAACGCTGACCGATCATCTGCAGGCTGTGGTCCAGCACACAGGCGGGCTGCATGTCCCTGTCCAGCAAGACCGTGGTCGCCGACGCATCAGGCGGTGCAGCCCGCAGCAACAAGCCGCTGCGCAGGTGCACGGGGCTGGCGAGGGCGTTCACCGCCTCAGCGCGAGAGCGGTAGGTGCGCGACCACGCATCTGCCGCCAGGGCCAGCGCCACATCGTCCACCCCATCCACCACGGGGATGTCGATGCGCTCATGCCGCCAGAACAGCAGGGTGTTGACCGAGAGGGTCCCCACATGCGCAAGCGAGAGGCCAAACCGTTCGCTGCGGTGTGCAGGACCCCAGGATGGCATGCCCAGCGCGGTCGCCACAGCACGCGCTCGCTCGGCACCCGTCAGCGTCTCGACCAAAGCCAGCGACACGGGCAAAGACGCGGACACCCCCGTGGTAGTCACCACCGGCCCATCGTCCACATAGCGCTGCCCGGGTACATGCACTGCGCCCGCGTGGCGCCGCAGCAAAGTGCTGCGGTCATACCAGTGCCCCGCAAAGCGGCGTCCCTCCAGCAACCCCGCCCGGCCCAACACCCTGGCCCCGCTGCAGATACCGACCACCACAGCCCCTTTGGCCGCCTGGGCCCGTAGCCAAGCCAGTACCGCCGGGTCGTCTTCGGTGTGCAGAGCAGGCACCACCACGATGTCTGCCCCCTGCGGATACACGGAATCAAAGGCCGCGAAGCTGCGTGGGACCTCCACTTGCAGCGCGGGCATCAAGGTGACCGCGCCTGCGCGTGGGGCCACGGCCTCCACCACGCCCACCTGGGCCAGCTGCAACACGGCATGGGGAACCAGGAAGTCTGTGGTTTCCGTCCCCTCGTTCAATGCCAGCACGGCAATCACGGGGGCGGTGCCCCCGGCCGGCGGGGGGCGCAGGGCCAGCGCGAAAGGCGCAGCGGCCCGGGCACCCTGGTGCGCATCCATAGGCTGTGCGAACCCCGAGGTGGCACCTGCGGTCCACGCCGCCATGGCTATAAGCCCCATGCTCACCACCTTCATCCAACGCCACAATATCGCCACACCCCGCCTCCTGTTGACATCCACTATTCACCACGTTCACCGGCCCCAGCTTAGGTTGCATCACGATGCCCCGCCATGCCAAATCCGCCGCAGTTCCTGCCAAGGCCGCTGCCCACGCCCCTTGCCGCGAAGTGGTCCTGCTGGCCTTTGAAGGGGTGGAAGCCATCGACATTGCGGCACCCGCCAGCGCATTCAGCAAGGCCACCCTCGCTGTGCCGGGGGCCTACCGGGTTCACATGGCTTCGCCACGTGGGGGCGCTGTGCGCACCAGTGCAGGATTTGCGGTGGCCGACACCGTCCCCATGCAGACCATGGGCGGCTCGATCGACACACTGATCGTGGCGGGGGGCGAGGAGGACGCCCTGCGCCGCGCGATCTACGAGGACGGCGCGGGTGCGTGGCTGGCCCAGGCTGCGCAGCGGTCACGGCGGGTGGCCAGCGTCTGCACGGGCGCCTTTGCGCTGGCCGCTGCAGGGCTGCTGGAAGGGTGCAAGGCGACGACCCACATCAATGCCTGCGATCTGCTCGCCCAGTTATGCCCTGGCACACAGGTACAGCGTGACCGAATTTTTGTGCGCGACGGCGCGCTCTGGACGTCGGCTGGTGTGACCACGGGGCTGGACATGGCCCTGGCCCTGATCGAAGAAGACCTGGGCCGCGCCGTCGCCATGCAGATCGCCCGGGATCTGGCGGTGTTCACGCTGCGCACAGACACCACACCGCAGCTGAGCCCGGCGCTGCTGGCGCAGACCGATGCATCGGTCCGCATGCGCGAGCTGATGGCCTGGATTCAGGGGCATCTGACCCAGGATCTGTCGGTAGATGCCTTGGCCCAGCGTGCACACATGAGCCCTCGCAACTTCGCTCGTGCGTTTGCGGCGCAGGCCCATTGCACGCCTGCCCGCTTCGTGGCCCAGGTGCGTGCGCAGCACGCTGCGGCGCTGCTGCGCCAGACCGACTGGCCTCAGGAGAAGATCGCAGCGCGCAGCGGTTTCGGCTCTGTGGATACCATGATCCGTGCGATGCAGCAGCACCTGGGACTGGAGCCAGGGCAATGCCGTCCTGCGAACCGGGCGACCTGAGCGGTAGCCACACGCGCTCGGAAGCCGAAGCGGACAAGCCCCCGTTGAGGGTGCGCGTTCAATGCACCAAGGCCGCCTCGGTAACGAGGGCCAGTCGCTCCAACCCGGCCATGTAGTAGCGAAGCGGCTGAGTGACCAACCCCGGCACCTTGGCATGGTCGTCATACCGGCGCAGGCGGATGGCCTCCTGCGCAAAGGGCTGGGCCGCAAACTGCATCGCCTCTTTGGGCGTAAAGGGCCCGCCCTGCAGCACCAGGCTGTGCTGCGATGCAGGTGACAACGTGTCCCAATACCCTGGCTCCATAGTGCACAGGTAGCGCTTGGCATCCACGTGCAGGCGGATGGGCTCCAGCACCGCGTCGGGCATCAGGCCCCGCAGGAACGGGATGGCCATGTACTGGTGCAGGTCGTCCTGCTCGGCCGTGTCGCCCCCGGGTGCCAGCAGGTGGCCCAGGTCGTGCAGCAAAGCCGCTGCGACCGTCGCGGGGGTCTCGCCCGACTTTTCGGCCCACTGCGCGCACTGCAAGGCATGCTCTAGCTGGCTGACCGCCTCGCGGCCATATTGATTCACGCCCCGGGTGGCGAGCAGGTGGGCAATGTCTTCCAGGCTCAATGCCATCGTCTTTCCTTGTCAGACCAACGCTTTACGAATACGCGCAGAGACCAGGTCAATCACGCTCACCGTCACCACGATGATGAGCATCACCGCGCAGGTCTCGGCGTACTGAAAGCCGCGAATGATTTCCCACAGCACCACGCCAATGCCGCCTGCGCCGACCATGCCCACGACCGAGGCCGAACGCACGTTGGCTTCAAAGCGGTACAGCGTGTAAGAGATCCACAGCGGCATCACCTGCGGGATCACGCCGTAGATGATCTCGTGCAGCGCGCTCGCGCCGGTGGAGCGGATGCCCTCCACGGGCTGCGGGTCAATCGCCTCCACGGCTTCAGAAAACAGCTTGGCCAGCGTGCCCGAGGTGTGGATCCACAGCGCCAGCACGCCCGCAAACGGCCCCAGGCCCACGGCCACCACGAACAGCATGGCAAACACCATTTCGTTGATGGCGCGGCACGCGTCGAGTACGCGGCGCACCGGCTGGTACACCCACCAGGGCACGATGTTGGACGAGGCCAGCAGCGCCAGCGGCACGGCGGTGATCACCGCCAGTGCCGTGCCCCACAGCGCGATCTGCAGCGTGACCAGCATCTCCTGCACATAGATCTGCCACTGCGCAAAATTGGGCGGAAAGAACTCCGCCGCGTAGCTGACCATGTTGCCCGAGTCGTTCCACAGGGCCAGCGGGCGCATGTCGGCACCTTGCCAGGACGCGGCCAGCAACACCAGCAGGATGCCCCACGACAGATACCAGGCCAGGCTGCGCTTGGGCGACGTGGTGCTGGCCAGCGTGGCCAGAGATGGATTCAATGTTGAGGACATGGGGACACCCGGGCCAGAACCACCAAGCGGCGGATTACTTGAGCGACGCCAGCTGCTGGTCGATCTCGGCCAGGCGGGTCTTCTTGTCGGCATCGGCCAAGGTGGCGTCGGCCTCGATCTTGTTGCGCTTGCCGAACAGGTCGAGCTGACGGATGGGCGTGAGCTGGGCGTTGGTCGAGGGCTTGAAGCCCGACAGCTTGGAGATCTTCATCACGATCTCCTTCTCACGCGCATCGGTCTTGGCGTAGTTATAGAAGAAGTTGCGGATCTTGGTCTTGGTGGCCTCGGGCAGGTCCTTGCGCATCACCAGCGGGTCCAGCGGAATCAGGGGCGAGGTCCAGACGATCTTGATGTCCTTGAACTTCTCGGGCTGGCGTTCCTTGATCTTTTCCAGGTTCTCGCTGTTGTTGGTGGCCACATCCACCTGCTTGTTGGCCACGGCCAGCGCGTTGGTCTCGTGGTTGGCGCTGCGCGTGATCTTGAAGTGCGTCTTCGCATCGATCTTGTTCTGCGCAAAGGCGTAGTAGCCGGGCACCAGGAAGCCCGAGGTGGAGTTGGGGTCGCCATTGCCAAAGCTCAGCGACTTGCCGTTCTTGAGCACGTCGTCCACGCTGGCCAGGGGGCTGTCCTTGTGCACGATCAGGTGCGAGTAGTAGCCCTGAGTGCCGTCGGCATTCACCATCTGTGCAAAGACTTCGCCGTTGGCGCGGTCCACGGCTTCCATGGCCGACTTGTTGCCCAGCCAGGCCACCTGCATCTTGTTGAAGCGCATGGCTTCGATCAGGCCCGCGTAGTCGGACGCAAAGAAGGCGTTGATCTTCAGGCCCGTCTGCTTGGCCATGTCGTCCAGCAGGGGCTGCCAGTCGGCCTTGAGGTTTTGCGTGGCCTCGGTCGAGATCATGCCGAAGTTGATGTCCTGGGCCAGCGCGCCCGTGGTCAATCCCAGCCCGAGTGTCAGGGCAGCACACAGTTTCTTGAACATGTTGAAAGCTCCAGAGAAAGGAAATGAAGGGAACCGAATCACCGATCAAGCGGCCTGCACCATCGCGGGCGACCACTGCGGCGCAGGCATGGGTGCGTGCGCAGGTGCAGGGTGGGCGCTGGATGCATCCGAGAGGATTTCATCGGCCTGCACGCCATACAGGCCCCGCAGCAATGCGGGCGTGAGTGCGGCCGAGGGGCCGTCGTACACCACCTGCCCGTGGTGCAGAGCCACCACGCGCGGGCAATACTTGATGGCCACATCCACCTGGTGCAACGACACGATGACGGTGCAACGGTCTTCGCGGTTGATGCGCGCCAGGATGTCCATGACCTTGCGGGAGGATTCGGGGTCCAGCGATGCGATGGGCTCGTCGGCCAGCACCACCTTGGCGCCCTGCACCAGCGTTCGGGCAATGGCCGCGCGCTGCTGTTGCCCGCCTGACAGGGTGGATGCGCGCTGCGCATGGCACTCGGCAATACCCACGCGGTGCAACGCTTCGAGCGCCAGCGCACGCTCGTGCGGCTTGAACATGCGCAGCCAGCCGCGCCACCAGGGCGTGCGGTGCAGCAGGCCCACCAGCACGGGCAAGCGGTCCACCAGGTTGAACTGCTGAAACACAAAGCCCACCTGCGAACGCACCTTGCGGATGTCACTGTGAATGCGCCCCGCCTGCTGCACGCAGCGGCCATCCACCTCGATCAGCGAATCGCTGGACGCATCGGCCACCACCAGGCCCGCCACGTGGCGCAGCAGGGTGGACTTGCCCGATCCCGAGGCACCAATCAGCGCCACCATCTCGCCGCGCTGCACGGTGAGGTTGATGTCGCGCAGGGCGTGTTTGCCGTTGGCGAAATGCTTGTTCAGTTGGTGGATGTGCAGTGCGGCAGTCATGGCAGCCTCCTGGAGGGTTAAGTCGTCTAGACAACCGAAGTGTGGTGGTCCGGCGTGACAGTGCTTTGACAGTTGGGAGAAGTTTGGATGTCAGGGAACGAACTGCACGCGTGCTACAGCACGCGCTGCCCTTCGCGCCACACGCCACGCACCACGGCCTGGCGGCCGCCATCGGGCAGTTCGGCCATGTGCACCTGCACCAGGTCGGCGCGCAGGCCGGGCACCAGCGCGCCCCGGTCCACCATGCCCGCAGCCTTAGCGGGGTTGCGGGTGACGGTGGCCACGGCCTGCGGCAGGGGCAGGATGTCGTCCTGCACCAACCGCATCACCGCGCTCAGCAGGCTGCCGGGCACGTAGTCCGACGAAAGGATGTCCAGCAGACCCCGGCGTGCCAGATCTGCCGCCGCCACATTGCCCGAGTGCGAACCACCGCGCACCACGTTGGGCCCGCCCATCACGGTGAGCAATCCACGTTCGTGCGCCGCCTGGGCCGCAGCCAGCGTGGTCGGAAACTCCGACATCGCAGCCCCTTCGGCATGGGCCTGCTCCACGTGCGCCACCGTGGTGTCGTCGTGGCTGGCCAGCGAGATGCCGTGCGTGCGACAGTAGTCCACGAAGTACGCACGGTGCGGCTCGGCGTACTGCGCCTGCAGCGTGGCGGCGTGCGCCACCTGGCGCTCGAACTTCTCGGCGCTCCAGCCCTTCTTGCCGGTGTAGTAGGTACGCGCCTGCTCGATGTTCTCCCACTGGCGCTGGCCCGGGGTGTGGTCCATCAGCGAGATCAGCGACAGGCGAGGGTGGCCGTGAAACGGCTCGAACAGATCAATGGTGTTGGGCGCAGGCAGCTCGCAGCGCACATGCAGGTGGTGGTCGGCACGCAGCAGGTTGCGCTCGATGCAGGTGTCGATGGTGTCGAGCACGCGGTTCCAGGCGCTGCCGCGCAGGCTGTCCACATCGGCCTCACCCACGCCCAGCGCGTCCAACACGGTCGTGATGCCTGCGGCCGCAATCTCGGCATCGTGCGCCAGCAGCGCAGGCATCTCGGCCCATTGCACCTTGGGGCGCGGCATGAGGTGGCGCTCGAAGTTGTCAGTGTGGATTTCGACCAGACCCGGCAGCAGGTAGTCGCCCCCCAGGTCAATGCCTTGCAGGGCCGCAGTGGCCCCGCTGTCCAGCGACGCAATGCGCCCGCCATCCACCTGCAGGCTGCCCTGCACCACTTCGTCCGGCAGCACCATGCGGGCGTTCTTGAACACGGTCGCGATCATGCCGATGCTCCCCGAAAATCGCCGACGTTTACGCGGCGCGTGGCCACGGCCGCGCCCACCTGCGCGTCGTGAAAGATGCCCACCAGGGCTGCGCCGCGTGCCACGGCTTCGCGGATCATGGCAATCACCGTTTCGGTATTGGCCGCATCAAGCGATGCGGTGGGCTCGTCAAGCAGCAGCAGGGGCTTGGGCTTGATCATGTTGCGGGCGATGTTGATGCGCTGCTGCTCCCCGCCCGAAAACGTGGCGGGCGGCAGGTGCCACAGCCGCTCGGGGATGCGCAGGCGGGTCAGCCACTGACGCGCTTCCTCGCGCGCAGCCTCGATACCCGCAGGGTCGCCACCCGCGTCTTCGGCCAGCGGTTCGGCCACCACATCCAACGCCGACACACGGGGGATGACCCGCAGAAACTGGCTCACATAACCCACGGTCTCGCGCCGCAGCTGCACCAGCGCACGCGGCGTGGCCTGCGTCACATCCACCACTGCGCCATCGGCCGAGCGCACGGTGATGCTCCCTGCATTGACCCGGTAGTTGGCGTAGATCATCTTGAGCAGCGTGCTCTTGCCCATGCCCGAGGGGCCGTCCAGCACCACACATTCACCGGGCTTAACGGCCAGTTCCACCTGGGCAAGCACGGGCAGTTCAATGCCGTTCTGGTGGTGCAGGGTGAAGCGCTTGGCCACCCCTTGCATCTGGAGGATGGGCGCAATGGAAGGAGGCTGGTTCATGGCTGCAGTACCGAAGAAACAAGAAGCTGGGTGTAGGGGTGTTGCGGGTCGTCGAGCACCTGGTCGGTCAGGCCCGCTTCGACCACGCGGCCGCGTTGCATGACCACCATGCGGTGGGCCAGCAGGCGCGCTACAGCCAGGTCGTGCGTGACCACAATGGCCGCCAGCTGCATCTGCCGCGTGAGCTGGCGCAAAAGGTCCAGCAGGCGCGCCTGCACCGATACATCGAGGCCCGAGGTGGGTTCGTCCATGAACACCAGGCGCGGCTGCGTGACCAGATTGCGCGCAATCTGCAGGCGCTGGCGCATGCCGCCCGAAAACGTGCGCGGAGCGTCGTCAATGCGCGCCACGTCAATCTCCACACGCTGCAGCCATTCCGTGGCCGTGGCACGCAGGCGGCCGTAGTGGCGCTCGCCCAGGCCCATCAGGCGCTCGCCCACATTGGCACCCGCAGATACGTCCATGCGCAGGCCATCGGCGGCGTTTTGGTGCACAAAGCCCCAGTCGGTGCGGGCCAGCAGGCGCTGCTGCGCTTCGGTCATGGCATAGATGTCCTGCAGCTCGCCGCTGCGCTGGCGGAACTGCACCGTGCCTTCATCCGGGGCACTGCGTGCCGCGATGGCGTTGAGCAGCGTGGACTTGCCGGAGCCCGACTCGCCCACCACGGCCAGCACCTCGCCGGGCCACAGGTCAAAGGACGCCCCTTGCAGCGCGACGCGGTCGCCATAGCGCTTGCTAACGTTGTGCACGCTCAGCAGCGGCGCAGCGGATTCGGTGTAGTTCATGGGAGGTTCTCGACAACAAAGCTCAGGCCATGCTGCGCAAAGCCCAGGGATTCGTAGAAGGCATGCGCGCCCTTGCGGCGGGCGTTGGACGAGAGCGCGAGCTTGTAGCAGCCCGCATCGCGCGCCTGCTGCATGGCGTGGGCCATCATCTGGCGGCCAATGCCACGGCCCTGCTGGTCCTGTGCCACCACCACGTCTTCCACGATGGCCGAGGGCGCGCCCCGGTGCGCCAGGTTGTGCATGACGAGCAGCGCATAGGTGCCCACCACCGCGCCTTGCTGCGCGGGGTCGCAGGCCACCCACAGGCGGTAGCTGGGGTAGCGGACAAACTGGGCCCACACGGCCTGCGCGTCTTCCAGCGTCAGCACGTCGTTGGGGCTGTCTTCAATGGCGGCATACAGCGCCAGCACGCTCTCCAGGTCTGCCTGCCGGGCTTCGCGGATGTGCACGGTGCTCATGCGGCGCCGCCTTGTTCCACCGCCGATTCGGCCTGCTGCGCCTGGCGCTCCTGGCAGTAGTCCGAGTCGGAACACACATGCATGCGGCCGCCCTGGTCGTCGGTAATGACCTCGTCCAGAAAGCTGTCGGTGGCGCCGCACAGCGCGCACGCGGCGTCCCAGCGCTGCACTTCAAAGGGGTGGTCTTCAAAGCCCAGGCTCTCCACCGGCGTGTAGGGCGGCACGGCATAGATGCGCTTTTCGCGGCCCGCGCCAAACAGCTGCAGCGCGGGGTTCATGTGCATCTTGGGGTTGTCGAACTTGGGGATGGGCGATGGCGCCATCACGTACCGGCCGTTGACCAGCACCGGGTAGTCGTACGTGGTGGCGATGTGGCCGTAGCGCGCGATGTCTTCGTAGAGCTTGACATGCATGAGCCCGTACTCGGCCAGGCCGTGCAGAGTGCGCGTTTCGGTCTCGCGCGGCTCCAGGCGCTGCATGGGCTCGGGCACGGGCACCTGGTAGACGATGACCTGGCCTTCGGTCAACGGCGTCTCGGGGATGCGGTGGCGCGTCTGGATCAGCGTGGCCTCCCGCGTGCGGGTGGTGGTCGCCACGGCCGTGGTGCGCTCAAAAAAGCGGCGGATGTTGACGGCGTTGACCGTGTCGTCCGATCCCTGGTCGATGACCTTGAGGCAGTCCTGCGGGCCGATGATGGACGCGGTGACCTGGATGCCGCCCGTGCCCCAGCCGTAGGGCAGGGGCATTTCGCGCGAGCCAAACGGCACCTGGTAGCCGGGAATAGCCACGGCCTTGAGGATGGCGCGCCGGATCATGCGCTTGGTGCGCTCGTCCAGGTAGGCAAAGTTGAAGTGGCCGTCCACCGGCGCTGCGTCGGCGGGCAGGCCCATCACGGCAGGTTCCATGGGCGCGTTCATGCGGCATCCTCCTCGGCAGGGGTGGTGGGGTGGGCGGCTGCGGCGCGCATCTTGCGCACCAGCTCCAGCTCGGACTGAAAGTCCACGTAGTGCGGAAGCTTCAAGTGCTGCACGAAGCCTGAGGCCTCCAGGCTGTCGCTGTGGCCCAGCACAAACTCCTGCATCTGCGCGGGGGACTCGACGGGCTCGCCCAGCTCGTCGGCACGCAGGGCGCGGTCCACCAGGCTCATGGCCATGGCCTTGCGCTCGCTGTGGCCAAACGCCAGGCCGTAGCCGCGCGTGAACTGCGGCGGCTGGCTCTTGCTGCCTGCGAACTGGTTCACCATCTCGCACTCGGTGATCTCGATGTCGCCGATGTCGATGGCAAAGCCCAGCTCTTCCGGCACGATTTCCACCGCCACCGTTCCCAGGCGCACCTCGCCCACGAAGGGGTGCGAGTGCGAATAGCCGCGCTGCGTGGAATACGCCATGGCAAGCAGAAAGCCCTCGTCGCCGCGCGCCAGGTTTTGCAGGCGTGTGGCGCGGTTGGCAGGAAAGCGCAGCGGCTCGCGGGTCAGGTCCGTGGGCGTCGGGTCGCCCGGGGGCACAGGGCGGGCTTCGATCAGGCCTTCCTGGTTGAGCAGGTCCACCACACGGGGGGTGGGGCTGGGCGGCACCGCAGCTGCCGCAGCGGCAGGCGGCGCCACCGGGCCTTCGGCCAGCAGCTTGAAGTCCAGCAAGCGCTGCGTGTAGTCATAGGTGGGGCCCAGCACCTGCCCGCCGGGCAGGTCCTTGAAGGTGGCGGAAATGCGCCGGTCCAGCGCCATGCGGTGGGTGTCCAGCGGGCAGGTGGTGCCCAGGCGCGGCAGCGTGGCGCGGTAGGCGCGCAGCAAAAAGATGGCTTCCACCAGGTCGCCTGCTGCCTGCTTGATGGCAAGGGCCGCCAGCTCAGGGTCGTACACCGATCCCTCGGTCATGACGCGGTCCACCGCCAGCTTGAGCTGCTGGCGGATCTGCGCCACCGACAGTTCAGGCTGTGCGGTATCGCCCCGGCGCTGGCGGGCCAGCAACTGGTAGCTGTTGAGAATGGCGGCTTCTCCGCCTTTGACGGCTACGTACATGCTCAGGCCTCCTGAAGGGCTGCGGCGCTGCGCGTCGCCAGCGTGGTGCGAGGCAGGCCCACGATATGGTCTGGGGTGCCCAGCAACAAGTCCACACCGCGCGGGAACATTGCGTGGTTGGCCGCCCACTGGGTCTCAAAGTCGTCGGGCAAACCATCCACCTGCAAGTCCGCCACCTCCTGGATGCCGGGGCCGCGCAAGTGCCACGCATCACTCGCGTCCGTCGTGGTGGCGGCGGCACGCGATACATCGACCACGCAAGTCACTGACTGGTCGGGGTAGATGTCGGTGCCCAGGGCCAGACGGTTCAGGGCAGGCAGCGCATCACCCTGCGCCACCCACACAAAACGGGATTGCGCGGCGTCGGCCACCAAAGTACAGCCTGTGTGAAAGCGCAGCCAGGCACCGGCATCACTGGCTGCCAGCTTGGGCGAGAGCCACAACGTGCAGTCGCTGTCGAGCAGCGCCAGCAGCACGGCAGCCGATGCGGCATGCCCCACGGCAGGAGCTTGCGCGTCGTGTTCTACCGCCACCGTGCGGCCGGGGTGCGACAGCGCCTGCAGCACCGCGCGGAACACCGCCTGGCTGCCAAAGGCTTCATTCGAGAATCCGGCACCCAGCGATGCCAAGGGGGTCGTGCTCATTCGGTGTCCTCGTCGTTGTCGGCACCGCTCTCGCGCGCCACGGTAAAGAAGTCCACCTTGGTGCTGGCAGCCCGCGCCTGGCGCTCGGCCTGGGTGGTGCGCAGGTGGGCGCGAATGGGTTCCAGCAGCTGGGCGTCCAGCACCGGTTGTTGTGCGGAGTCTTGCAGCAGCGCGTCGGCCAGCGCGGCCAGCTGCACCTGGAGGTGCGAGCGGCCCAGCACGTAGGCCACGCCCACAGTGGCCTCAGCGGCGTCCGATGCATCGGCCACGCGCAGCGCGCAGCGGGTGACGGTGACCTCGCCCAGGTTGAAGCGCTCGCCCGTGCCACCGGCGCGGCCCTGCACCATCATCAGGCCGGTCTCTGGCGCACGCAGCCAGCGCGCGGGGCGCGTGGCATGCTCGTGCAAGGCAGATTCGAGCAGCCCCAGCGGCGCCCGGGCCAGCAGCGCCATCCACTGCGCGCGGCCCAGGGGGCGGCCCGGTCCCGGGTTGTCAAAGGCTTGAAACATGGAAGTGGTACCCTGAAAGTTGTATAGACAAATTGAACAACTGGCGCCAGCTTAAAGAGCGCGCATGTAGGTTTCATGACAGCCAGCACCACCTCTCTCACGACCCCGCTGCAGGTCCCGCAAGCACCAGCACTGCGCACTGCGCGCGACAGCTTCTGGACGCGCATTGCCGCCGAGCTGGCCGAGGCCATCGGCAGCGGCGTCTATCCGCCCGGCCAGCGCCTGCCCTCGGAACATGCGTTGGCCGAGCAGTTCGGCGTGAACCGCCACACCATTCGCCGCTCGCTCGCCAGCCTGTGCAGCCAGGGGCTGGTGCGTATCACCCAAGGCAGCGGCACCTATGTGGAAGACTTTGCGGTGGACCTGGTGCTGGGCAAGCGCACGCGCCACCAGCAGGGTCTGGCGCAGACCGGTCTGCGCGGCAGCCTGGTGGTGCTGCAGGCCCAGACCACGCGCGCCACGGCGGCGCTGGCCAAGGCGCTGCAGGTGCCCGCGCGCAGCCCGCTGCTGGCGCTGCGCGTGCGGGGCGACGCCGAGGGCCAGCCCCTGCACATCAGCGAGCGCTACTTTCCCCTGCCCCGCTTCGAAAACCTGGCGGCCGCGGTGCGCGAAACCGGCTCCATCACTGCAGGCTTCACCGCCCATGGCGTGGCCGACTACACGCGCCGCGAAAGCCGCATCACCGCCGAGCTGCCCAGCGCCGAAGTGGCTGCCCAGCTGCGCCAGCCCACCTCACGCCCCGTGCTACAGGTAGAGAGCCTGAACGTGGACCTGGCAGGCAAGCCCATCGAATGGGCCCGCGCCTGGTTTGCGGGCGACCGCGTGAAACTGACCATTGACCACGATGAACACGCCTGACATGCCACCCACCCACCACCGCTATGCGGTCTATTTCGCACCCAACCCGGGCAGCCTGGGCTGGCTCGCCGGCAGCCACTGGCTGGGGCGCTGCGCTGCGCTGCTGCAGCCGCTGCAGCAGCTCGCCATCGACGGCGTGGCGGCGGACGACCTGCACCGCCTGACC
>OFJB01000320.1_pt1 | contig 24465 bp, 11 predicted proteins | sample 1775081 | NCBI WGS metagenome assembly OFJB01 (sample SAMN08195771, study PRJEB24354) | sludge metagenome | isolation source: initial sludge from phenol fed wastewater aerobic bioreactor | place: India: Nagpur | collected 2016-06-05
ATCACGCTGATGAAGGGCCAGCCCCTGGCCTACAACAAGGACAACCAGGAAGACAAGGAGCCGCTGTTCGACACCGTCGACACGCTCAAGGACACGCTGCGCATCTTCGCCGAGATGATCGGCGGGCAGGTGAATCCCGCCACCGGCGCCAAGGAGGGCGGCATCACGGTGAATGCGCAGGCCATGCGCGCGGCGGCGATGAAGGGCTACGCCACCGCCACCGACCTGGCCGACTACCTGGTCAAGAAGGGCCTGCCGTTCCGCGACGCGCACGAGACCGTGGCGCACGCCGTCAAGGCCGCGCAGGCCGAGGGCGTGGACCTGTCCGGGCTGCCGCTGGCCACCCTGCAGGGCTTTCATCCGGCGATCGCGGCCGACGTGTTCGACGTGCTCAGCCTGGAAGGGTCGCTCAACGCCCGCAAGACGCTGGGCGGCACCGCGCCGGCGCAGGTGCGCGCGCAGATCGCGCGGCACGACGCGCGGCTGGAGGAATCCTGAAAGAATAGCTGCTTGCGCTTGCGGTACAACGATTTAAGAATGGTTTTAATTTGAGATTGGCTATTGACAAGCGCGAACAGCTCCTGTTTTGAAAGCAACCACCCGTGAGGTTCCCGTGCCACTGACCCGCCGCCATCTCCTTGCCGCCACGGCTGCCGTGAGCGCCTTGCCCGCCTGGGCCAACGACACCAAGCCGCTGCGCGTGCTGGTGGGCTTTCCGCCGGGCGGCGGCACCGACGCCATCGCGCGCCTGCTGGCCGACAAGCTCCGGGAGGTGCTGGGGCGCACCGTGGTGGTGGAAAACCGCCCCGGCGCGGGCGGGCAGCTCGCGGCGCAGACGCTCAAGAACGCGCCGGCGGACGGCAGCACCGTCTTCATCTCGCACGACCACACCATCTCCATCCTGCCGCAGGTGGTCAAGAGCCCGGGCTTCGATCCGGACAAGGACTTCGTCGCCGCCGGCGGCTTCGCCTCGTTCGTCAACTGCTTCGCGGTCTCGGGCGGCACCCCGGCCAAGACCTTCGATGCGTACGTGCAGTGGGTCAAGACGCAGCACGGCGGCAAGAGCGCCGTGGGCATTCCCGCGCCCGCCTCCACGCCCGAATTCCTGGTCGGGCTGCTGGGCCAGCGCTACCAGCTCGACCTGGTGGCCGCCCCCTACCGCGGCAGTGGCCCGCTGATCGCCGACATGCTGGGCAACCAGATCCCCGCGGGCGTGGGCTCGGTGCCCGATTTCATCGAGAACCACCGCGCTGGCAAGCTGCGCGTGGTGGCCGTGCTGGGCACGAAGCGCCAGGCCCAGCTGCCCGACGTGCCCACCTTCGACGAGCTGGGCGTCAAGGGCTTCGAGGATCTGCCCTACTACGGCTTCTTCGCGCCCGCCGGCACCCCCGCGGCCTTCATCCGGCAGTTTTCCGACGCCCTGGCCCAGGTGGTGCGGATGCCCGGGGTGCACCAGCAGCTCACCACCATGGGGCTGACGGTGGAGGCCATGTCGCCCCAGCAGCTCACCGAGCGCGAGCACGCCTACACGGCGACGTGGAAGCGCATCATCGGCGAGAGCGGCTTCAAGCCGCAGTGATCTTCAGGGCGGGGGCGGCGCGCCCGTGGCCCGTTCAGCCAGCCAGGCCTCGAAGCCGGCGATGGGCACGGGCCGGCTGAACAGATAGCCCTGGTAGGCGCGGCAGCCGTGCTGCAGCAGGAAGAGCCGCTGCTCGGGGGTCTCCACGCCTTCGGCGATCACCTGCAGGCCCAGGCTGTCGGCCAGCGCCACCACCATGCGGGCGATCGCCGCGTCGTTGGCGTCCACCAGCACGCCGCGCACGAAGCCCTGGTCGATCTTGAGCTGGTCCAGCGGCAGGCGCTTGAGGTAGGCGAGCGAGGAGTAGCCCGTGCCGAAGTCGTCGAGCGAGAAGCCCACGCCGTGATCCTTGAGCTTTTGCATCTTCTCGATCACGGCCTCGATGTTCTCGATCAGCAGGCTTTCGGTGATTTCGAGCTTGAGCCGCCGGGCGGGGGCGCCGGTCGCGCGCAGGATGTCGAGCACGTGGTGGGCGAAGTCCGCATGGTGGAACTGCCGCGCGCTCACGTTCACCGCGATGCTCAGGTGGGCCGTCGCGGGGTGGCGCGCCCACGCGTTCAACTGGCGGCAGGCGGTTTCGAGCATGTGCTGCCCGAGCTGCACGATGAGCCCGGTCTCCTCGGCCAGGGCGATGAATTCACCGGGCGCGACGATGCTGCCGTCCTGCTTGCGCCAGCGCACCAGGGCTTCCGCGCCCAGCACGGCGCCCGATTGATCGACCTGGGGCTGGTAGTAGGCGATGAACTCGCCATAGCGCAGCGCGTTGCGCATCGCGCGCTCCAGCGCCGTGCGGGTGTCCACGGCCGACTGCATCTGCGGATCGAAGAACGACAGCGTGTTGCGCCCCGACGCCTTGGCGCGGTACATCGCCATGTCCGCCTGCTTGAGCAGCTGCGCGACGGAGGTGGGCACCTCGCCGAACAGCGCGATGCCGATGCTGGCGCTGTGGTGGTGGGACTGGCCCGCCAGTTCGTAGGGCTGCTCCAGCGCCTGCAGCAGGCGCCCGCCCAGCGTCTTGACCTGGGAGACGAGCTGCACGGTGTTCGTGGGCATCCCTTCGGCGAGCACGACGAATTCGTCCCCGCTCATGCGGGCCACGGTGTCGCCCTCGTGCAGGCAGCCGACCAGCCGCTGGGCGATCTGCTTGAGCAGCAGGTCGCCCACGTCGTGGCCGCGCGTGTCGTTGAGCGCCTTGAAATTGTCCACGTCGATCAGCAGCACGGCACCGCCCGTGTGGTTGCGCAGGGTGCCCACCAGCGCGTGCTCCAGCCGGTCCATCAGCAGGCGGCGGTTGGGCAGGCCGGTCAGCGGGTCGTTGAACGCCAGCTGCTGGATGCGCTCTTCGTTGCGCTTCTTCGAGGAGAGGTCGGAGAAGGCCACCACGTAGTGGGTGATGGCGCCCTGCGCGTCGCGCACCGCGGCCACCGAGAGCCACGTGGGGTAGGTCTCTCCGCTCTTGCGCTTGCCGGGGGCCTCGCCCTGCCAGCTGCCGCTGCTGTCGAGCTGCAGCTTCAGGCGGATGAAGAAGCCGGCGGCCCTGCGTTTTTCTTCGAGCAGGGGCACGGGGTGGCCCACCACGTCCTCGTGCGTGTAGCCCGAGATGGCCGTGAAGGCGCGGTTGATGGCCAGCACCGTGCCGTCCGTCCTGAGGATGGCCATGCCCTCGGTGCTGTTGTCGAACACGGTGGCCGCCAGGCGCAGCTCGTCCTCCATGCGCTTGCGCTCGGTGATGTCGAACATCACGCCCACCACGCCGCCGATGGCACCGTTGGGCTGCAGGAAGGTGGCCTTGTGGAACTGCACCTGCCGCACCACGCCGTTCTGGTAGTACACGGCGCCTTCGTAGGTCTGCCGCCCGGGCGCGCTCAGCAGCATCTGGTCGGCGCTTTCGGTGTAGGCGGTCAGCACCTTGGGCTCGATCTCGCGCAGCGTCTTGCCGATCACCTCGCGCATGGTCTTGCCCACCACTTGCTCGAATGCGGCGTTGCCGCCCAGGTAGCGCGCCTGGGTGTCCTTGTAGAAGATGGGCGTCGGGATCGCCTCCAGCAGCTGCTGCAGGAAGCTCAATTGCTGGCGCAGCTCCTCGGTGCGCTGCTGCACCTGCTGCTCCATCTCGGCGTTGGCGCGTTCGAGCGCTTCGGTGCGCTCCTGCAGCAGGCGCTGGGTGCGCCGGCGCTGGGTGATGTCCATGCCGGTGCCGTGGTAGCCGAGAAAGCGCCCATCGGAATCGAAGCGCGGCGCGCCGCTGACCGAGAGGTAGCTCGTGCTCCCGTCGGGGGCGACCAGGCCGTATTCGAAATTGCGGAAAGCCTCGTGGCGCTCGTGCTGCGCGATGTGCTCGGCCAGCTGCTCCTTGCTCACGCCGATGAGCGGATGGTCCCAGCGGCGCTTGGCGGAGAAGTACCGGGGCTCGATCCTGAGCTTGCCGTAGACGTCGCCGTAGATGTGGGTGATGCGGAACTGCTCGTCGGACTCCCAGAACCAGTCCGACGACAGCTGGGTGTAGGTCTGAAGCGTCTGCGTGCGCTGGCGCACCAGTTTTTCGGCATCCTCCCGCGCGGTGCGCAGCGCCTCCATGGTGCGGTGGCGCTCGGTGATGTCGGTGTAGGTGGAGACGGCGCCGCCGCCGGGCAGCGGCCGGTCGGCCACGGCAAACACCCGTCCGTCCGGCGTCTCGAACTGGAAGTTGTTGCTCTTGCCCTCGCGCAGCCGCTGGATGCGCCTGTGCAGGCGCTGCTGCACGTCGGGGGTGTTCTTGCCCACCTGGTCCAGGAAGCGCAGCACCATGGCCTGTATCGTCTGGCCGCGGCAGGCCTCCTCGGCGGGCCAGCCGACCAGCTCCAGGTAGCGCTGGTTCCACACCACCAGCCGCAGGTGCTCGTCGAAGAGCGTGATGCCTTCGTCGATGTGCTCGATGGCCTGGTGCAGCCGCGCCAGGCTGAAGCTCACGGTGGTGGTCGCGTGGTGCAGCAGCTCGTTCAGATTGGTGGCGGGCGGCGCGGCGGGAGGCCCCGGCGGCGGGTGGCGCGCATGCCCCGCGCCGGTGGTCTGCAGCAGGGACGTGACGCAGAACCGCAGGATGCGCACCAGGGGCCTGACCACCGGCAGCGGGCCGGCGATGGTGAAGCACGCCAGGCGCTCGCCGTCGATGTCGATCGGGGTCAGCATGCCTTCGAGCATCACCTGCGAGCGCGCCGCCTCCTCGCTGCTGACGCTGCATTCGTCCAGCTCCTTGCGCATGATGCGCTGCGCCACGGGGTGCACCTGCCCGATGCGGGCGCGCTCGCTGGAGGCGATGATGCGCCCGTCGGCATCCATGAAATTGCACACCAGCGACAACTCGGCGTGCAGCATGTCGCACAGGTCCTGACCGAATCGAACGTTGAAATGAATGGTCATGGGGTGTGTCTTGCGGGCCCTTCAGGCTGCACAATGACACGACTGCAACAAACCCGCAAGTCGGGTTTGCCTCAAAAATCAAGCAGTTTTACAGTTGGCTGATTCGAGAGAGACTGGAGGGGAAATGCTACAAAAATGGATGCTGGCCGGCACGGTCCTGGCCGGTCTGCTGGCGCTGCCGGCAGGCAGCGCGCAGGCTTTCGGCGTCGTGAGCGTCTCGCCGCGCGGCGAGGTGGCGCAGGTGCGCCAGGTGGTGGTCAAGTTCGACGCCGCGGCGGTGCGCTTCGGCGACCCCAAGGCGCCCGCGCCATATGCCGTGCGCTGCAGCGACGAACAGGCGGCGGGCGGCCAGGCGCGCTGGCTCAGCGACCGCGAGTGGGTCTACGACTTCGCGCAGGACCTGCCCCCTGGCGTGCGCTGCGAGATCGCGCCGAAAACCGACTTCAAACCCGCCTCTGGCGCAGTCTGGCAAAAGCCGGCCAGCTATCAATTCAGCACAGGCGGCCCGGTCGTGCGGCGCACCTGGCCATCCACCTGGGGCGCCATCGAGGAAGAGCAGTACTTCATCCTGCAGCTCAGCGGCGGTGCCACCGCGGCCAGCGTGCAGCAGCACGTCTGGTGCGACCTCGACGGCGTGGGCGAGCGCGTGCCGGTGCGCGCCATCGAGGGCAAGGACAGGGAGGCGCTGCTGCGCGCGCGCCGCCTGTGGGATGAGGCCCGGAAAGAGCCGCTGCGCTACCCCGTGCTCGCGTGCGCGCGCCGCGCCACCGCGGGCAGCCCGCTGCAGCTGGTGTACGACAAGGGCGTGCAGACCCCCAGCGGGGTCGCCAACCGTGTCGTGCGCCGCTTCAAGTTCCAGGTGCGCGAGGCCTTCAGCGCCGATTTCTCCTGCGAGCGCGAAAACGCCCAGGCCGCCTGCCTGCCGATCCGGCCGATGCGCCTGGGCTTCAGCGCGCCGGTGACGCGCAAGCTCGCCATGGCGATACGGCTCAAGGGCGGCGGGCAGACGCTCGCGCCGCACACCGACCAGGGCGAGGGCGGCGAGGGCAGCGAGGGCGGCGGCGCGCCCGACGACCTGGTGCAGGGCGTCGTCTTCTCCAGCCCCTTCGCGCCCGAGGCGGCCTTCACGCTGGAGCTGCCGGCGTCGTTCCAGGACGCTTCGGGCCGCCCGCTCGCCAACGGCGAGAGCTTTCCGCTCAAGGTCTCCACCGGCCCCCTGCCGGTGCTGGCCAAGTTCGCCGCCGCGCCCTTCGGCATCATCGAGCGCTTCGCCGAAGGGCCCGATGGCCCGGCGCTGCTGCCCGTGACCCTGCGCCGCGTGGAGCGGCAATTGAAGGTGCAGGGCTTGCAGCCCGGCGCCGCGGCGGGCCAGGTGAGCACGCTCACGCCCACGAGCGACGCCGAGATCATCACCTGGCTCAACCGCGTCGAGCGCTTCGAGGCGCTGTGGCTCGACCGCAGCGAGGCCGGGAAGGCGGTCAAGGACCCGCTGCCGCCGCCCATGAAGGCCGTCGAGAAGGACGGCGAGGAGGGCAATGGCACCCCCGACGAGCGCCGGTACGTGCAGGCGCGCCGCGTCTCGCTGCTGGCGGGCCGCGGCGGCGTCAAGACCCTGAAGCTGCCCGAGGCCAAGGGCAGCGATGCGCGTCCCTTCGAAGTGGTCGGCATCCCGCTGCCCACCGGTTTCAACGTGGTGGAGATCGCCTCGCCGCTGCTCGGGCAGGCGCTGCTCGACCCGCGCTACGGCAGCAGCCGCACCATGTACGTGCGCACCACGGCGCTGGTGACCAACCTCGGCGTGCACTTCAAGCTCGGGCGCGAGAACGCCCTGGCCTGGGTGACGACGCTGGACCAGGGCCAGCCCGTGGCGGGCGCCACGGTGCGCGTCTCCACCTGCGACGGCAAGGAGCTGGCGAGCGCCAAGACGGACGAGCAGGGCATCGCCCGGCTCGAAGGCCTCTCGCCCGAGGCCCCGATGTGCCAGGAGCCGGAGTGGCGCCAGGCCTACTTCGTGAGCGCGCGCACCAAGGACGACATGGCGTTTACCTGGAGCGACTGGCAGCGCGGCATCGAGCCCTGGCGCTTCAACCTGCCCGTGAGCCTGTCGCCGCAGCCCGACGAGGCGGCGCACACCGTGTTCGACCGCACGCTGGTGCGCGCCGGCGAGACGGTCTCGATGAAGCACTTCCTGCGCCTGCAGACCGGCGCCGGTTTCGCGCTGCCCGAGGAGCGCCCCAACGAGCTGGTGATCACCCACGTCGGCAGCGGCCAGCAGTTCAAGCAGCCGCTCGTGTGGCGGCGCACGCCCACGGGGGGGCTGAGCGCCGCCAGCACCTTCCAGACGCCGCGCGACGCCAAGCTGGGCGAGTACCAGGTGGAGATGGGCCGGGCCGGCGGCGGGCGGAGCTTTTACGGCGGCATGTTCCGGGTGGAGGAATTCCGCCTGCCGGTGTTCGAGGGGCGCATCGCCCCGGTGGACACCCGGCCGCTGGTGCACGTCGGCAAGCTCCCCACCTCGGTGCAGCTCGCCTACGTCTCGGGCGGGCCCGCGGCGCAGATGCCGGTGCGCGTCTCGGCCATGGTGCGGGCCAGGACGCTGGATTTCGACGACTACCCCGGCTTCAGCTTCGCCGTGCCCAGCGAGCGCGCGCAGCCGCAGGACGAGGACGAAGACGGCGCATCGCGCCAGGCCGAGCAGCAGAGCCGCGTGGTGGCCGACAAGCTCGCGCTCACGCTCGACAGGAACGGCACGGGCGAGGTGACGCTGGAAGACCTGCCCGCCTCGCGGCATCCGCAGGAGCTGGTGCTGGAGGCCACCTACGCCGACCCGAACGGCGAAATCCAGACGCTCAGGAGCACGCAGCCGCTGTGGCCCGCCGCCGTCGTCGCCGGCATCAAGACCGAAGGCTGGGTCTCCTCGGGCAACCGCATGCGCTTTCAGGCGCTGGCGCTGTCGCTGGACGGCAAGGTGCTCAAGGGCGTGCCGCTCACGGTGCAGGCCATCGCGCACACCACCACCTCCAGCCGCAAGCGCCTCGTGGGGGGCTTCTACAGCTACGACAACCAGAAGCAGACCAAGGACCTGGGCACGGTCTGCACCGGCGTGAGCGACAGCCGGGGCCTGGTGCTGTGCGATGCCAAGCTCGCCCAGCCCGGCGAGGTGCAGCTGCTGGCGACCGCGCGCGACAAGGACGGCAACGAGGCGCAGGCCGCCACCACGGTCTGGATCACGCGCGACGGCGACCTGTGGTTCGGCGGCGAGGACAACGACCGCATCGACCTGCTGCCCGAAAAGCGCAGCTACGAGCCCGGCGAAACCGCCAGGCTGCAGGTGCGCATGCCGTTTCGCCACGCCACCGCGCTCGTGAGCGTGGAGCGCGAGGGCATCCTCTCCACCCGCGTGATGCAGCTCGACGGCAAGGACCCGACGATCGAGCTCAAGATCGACGAGCACTGGTCGCCCAACGTCTACGTGAGCGCCCTGGTCCTGCGCGGGCGCCTGCGCGAGGTGCCGTGGTACAGCTTCTTCACCTGGGGCTTCAAGTCGCCGCTGCAGTGGTGGCAGGCGTTCCGGGTGGAGGGCAAGGAGCACATCCCGCCCACGGCGATGGTCGATCTGTCCAAGCCCGCGTACAAGCTGGGCGCCACCGAGCTGCGCGTGGGCGCGCAGGCGCACCGGATCGCCGTGAGCGTCAAGGCCGACCAGCCGAGCTACCAGGTGCGCGGCAAGGCGCAGGTGACGATCGAGGCGAAACTGCCCGACGGCAAGCCCGCCGCGCACGCGCAGGTGGCCGTGGCCGCCGTGGACAAGGCGCTGCTGGAGCTGATGCCCAACACCAGCTGGAACCTGCTCGACGCCATGCTGCAGCGCCGCCCCTGGGGCGTGAGCACCTCCACGGCGCAGATGCAGATCGTCGGGCGGCGCCACTACGGCAAGAAGGCCGTGCCCGCGGGCGGCGGCGGCGGCCACGCGCAGACGCGCGAGCTGCTCGATACCCTGCTGCTGTGGCAGCCCATGGTGGAGCTCGATGCCAACGGCCGCGCCCAGGTGCAGGTGCTGCTCAACGACGCGCTCACCACCTTCGAGGTCGTGGCCGTGGCCGATGCCGGCGTGGGCCTCTTCGGCACCGGCAAGACCGAGCTGCGCGTGACGCAGGACCTGCAGATCATCAGCGGCCTGCCGCCGCTGGTGCGCGAGGACGACGCCTTCCGCGCGCAGATCACGCTGCGCAACACCACGCAAAAGCCGATGAAGGTGGAGGTGACCCCGCGCGCCGCGCTGCTCAAGCTCGAGCGGCAGACCGTGGACCTGCCCGCCGGCGCGGCGCGCGAGGTGGCCTGGAGTGTCACCGCGCCGGCGCAGCTCGGGCGGACGCGCGCGCAGGCGCTGCTCTGGGAGATCGAGGCGCGCGACACGCTGGGCCAGGCGCGCGATGCGCTCAAGGTGAGCCAGCGCCTGATCCCCGCCGTGCCGCTGACGGTGCAGCAGGCCACGCTCGTGCAGCTCGACGGGCACCTTGCCCTGCCCGTGGCCGCCCCGCGCGACGCGCTGCCCGGGCGCGGGGGCCTCAAGCTCGCGCTGCAGCCCAAGCTGGCCGAGGGCCTGCCCGGCGTGCGCGACTGGTGGGCCAACTACCCGTTTGCCTGCCTGGAGCAGCGGGCCAGCAAGTCCATCGGCATGAACGATGCCAAGGCCTGGCAGGTGCTGTCGGCGCAGCTGCCCACCTACCTCGACGAGGACGGCCTGGCCTACTACTTCCCGCCGAGCGCGGGCACGTCGCACCGCGGCAGCGACACGCTCACCGCCTACCTGCTCGCGATGGCCGACGAGGCCGCGCGCCTGCACCCGGAATTCGCGCTGCCGCCCGAGCAGCTGCAGGCCATGCAGCAGGGCCTGGCGGCCTTCGTCCAGGGCCGCATCGAGCGGCGCTTCTGGAGCCCGCGCAAGGACCTGGACCTGCGCAAGCTCGCCGCCATCGAGGCGCTCTCGCGCTACGGCAAGGCCGACGCGCGCTGGCTGCAGTCCATCACCATCGCGCCCAACCAATGGCCCACGCACGCGGTGATCGACTGGATCAACATCTTGAAGCGCATGCAGAACGTCGCCCAGCGCGAGGCGCGGCTGCAGGAGGCCATGCAGATCATCCGCGCGCGCCTGTCCTGGCAGGGCACGCGCGTGGCCTTCAGCACCGAGCAGAGCGACTACTGGTGGTGGCTGATGCAGAACGGCGACGTGAACCTCGCGCGCCTGATCCTCGCCGTGATCGACGACCCGGCGTGGAAGGACGACATGGGCCGCCTGGCCAACGGCTTCATCGCGCGCCAGCAGGGCGGCGCCTGGCACACGACCACGGCCAACCTCTGGGGCGCGCTGGCGCTGGAGGCCTTCAGCGCCCGGTTCGAGGCCACCCCCGTCGCCGGCATCACGCGCGCCGCCCTGGGCGACGCCAGGGCCAGCGTGGACTGGGCGAAGGTGGTGCGCGCCCAGGCCACGGACGAAGCCGGCGCGATGCACCAGAGCACGTGGTTCGGCGCCCCGGCGGCGCCCGGGAACTGGCTGGGCAACACCATGTTCCTGCCCTGGGGCCAGGGAGCGGGCGGCGGCGAGCTGACGGTGAACCACCAGGGCAGCGGCAAGCCGTGGCTCACGGTGCAGTCGGTGGCGGCCATCGCGCTCAAGGCGCCGTTCAGCGCGGGCTACAGCATCCGCCGCACGGTGACGCCGGTGGAGCAGGCCGACAAGAGCCTGCCCGCGGGGCAGTACTCGCGCGGCGACGTGCTGCGCGTGACGCTGGAGGTGAACGCGCAGACCGACATGACCTGGGTGGCGGTGACCGACCCGGTGCCGGGCGGCGCCACGATCCTGGGCAGCGGCCTCGGGCGCGACTCCGAAATCGCCACGCGCGGCGAAAACGAGGAGGGCGAGGGCGACGGCTGGCTGGCCTTCCAGGAGCGCTCGTTCGAGGCCTACCGCGCCTACTACCAGTACCTGCCCAAGGGCAAGGTCACGCTGCAGTACACCCTGCGGCTGAACAACGCCGGCAGCTTCGCGCTGCCCCCCAGCCGGGTGGAGGCGCTGTACGCCCCGGAAATGTTCGGCGAGGCGCCCAACGCCCGCGTGGTGGTGGCTCCTCCGGGAGGGGACAGACCCTAGGGCGTTACCGCATAATGGGCCGCGCACCGCCATCGAGGCGTTGCCTCATCCGATCGGCAGGAGTGGACTGTGCAAGTGCTGCGTAGGCTCGGACACTGGATGGTGGCCGCTGTCGTGCTGGCGGCCGGTCTGCTGCTCACGTGGATGCTGGCGGACCGCCAGCAACGGGCCAATGAACGCACGCAGCAGGAGCGTTTCGGGCAGGCGGTGAACGCCGCCACCGCAGCGCTCACCCAGCGCCTGCGGGCCTACAGCGACATGGTCGCCGACGCGCGGGACCTGTTCCTCGCCAATCCGCAGCTCACCTGGCGCCAGTTCGACCGCGTGGTGCAGGGGCGCGACGTCCGGGGCGACTACCCCGAGGTGCGCAACCTGACGTTCACGCGCGCCGTCGGCGCCGCCGAGCTGCCCGCCTTCGAGCAGCGCCTGCGCCGGCAGGCGCAGGAGGCGGGCGCGGCGGTGCAGGGCGCGATCGTCCATCCGGCGCTCGACCTGCCCGAGCACTACGTCGTCGAATACCTCTGGTCGCGCGATGGCGCGCGCGACACCTGGGGCCTGGACCTCAACGCCCGGCCCGAGCAACTGCAGACCCTGGAGGCGTCGCGCGATACCGCCGAACCCGCGGCCTCGGCGCCCTTCGCCCTGCAGGGCGTGTCCGATTCGCCGCAGGCCTTCACGCTGTGCTACCCCGTGTTCGACGAAGCCGCGCCCGGGCCCGACGGCCAGCCGCGCTTCATCGGCGCCGTCGCCGGCACGGTGCGGATCAGCGAGATGCTCGACGACCTGCGCTACAGCGGCGTGCTCGGCCAGGTGGAGCTGCAGCTGCGCGACGCCGGCGCCGCGCAGCTGCAGCGCGTGCCCGGCCAGTCGCGGCTGCTGGGCGAGACGGCCCCGCTGGGCGCGCGCTGGCGCCAGGCGGACCTGCGCCAGGAGACCACGCTGCAGGTGCTGGGCCGGCGCTGGCAGCTCACCTACGCGCCCACGCAGCCGCTGCTGTCCACGGCCGAGGCCACGCTGCCGCGCTGGATGGCCGGCGCCGGGGCGGCGCTCACGCTCCTGCTGGCGCTCGGGGCCTGGCTGCTGGTGGGCCAGCGGGCGCACGCCCTGACGCTGGTGGAAGAGGCCGACAGCGAGCGCCGCGTGAGCGAGCAGCGCCTGCGCGCGATGTTCGAGCAGGCGGCCGTGGGCGTGGCGCTGATCGACGTGCAGACGCTGCGCTTCGAGCGCGTGAACCGCAAGTTCTGCGAGATCTTCGGCTACACGCGCGAGGAGCTGCTGCAGCTCACCGTGCCGGCCATCTCCGACAGCCGCGACGTGCTGGTCAACGACGGCCTGCGCGCGCAGCTCCGGCAGGGGGAGATTTCCGCCTTCCACATGGAAAAGCGCATCCTGCGCAAGGACGGCTCGATGGCCTGGGTGGACCTCACGGTGGCGCCGGTGCTGCGCGACGGCGGGCCGCCGCAGTTCAACGTGGGCGTGATCCAGGACATCACCGAGGCGCGCGCCATGCGCGAGGAGCTGGCGGCCAGCGAGCAGCGCCTGCGCGGCATCCTGGACCACCTGCCGGTGGGCATGACCATGTGGCAGCGCAGCGGCAAGGTGATGTTCCGCAACCGCTGCTTCGTCGAGCTCACGGGCTACGACACCGATCTCCTGAGCACCGGCGAGCAGTGGTGGCGGCTGGCCTACCCGGACGAGGCCGTGCGCCAGAGCGCCCAGACCCGCTGGCGCGAGCGCTGCCAGCGCGCGCGTCAGCGCGGCGGCTTCATCGAGTGGGACGAGTACGAGATCCGCTGCGCCGACGGCAGCGTGAAGCCCGTGGGCATCTCCGGCGTCCTGCTCAAGGATGCGCAGCTTTTCATTTTCGAGGACCTGAGCCAGCACAAGGCGGCCGAGGACGAGATCAACACCCTCGCGTATTACGACCCGCTCACGGGCCTGGCCAACCGCCGCCTGCTGGTGGAGCGCTTCGGCCACATGCTGGCCGCCAGCGCGGCCAGCGGCTGCTGCGGCGCGGTGCTGATGCTCGACCTGGACCACTTCAAGACGCTCAACGAGACGCGCGGCCACGAGCATGGCGATACGCTCTTGCGGCTGGTGGCCACGCGGCTGCGCGCCTGCGTGGGGCAGGACGACCTGCTCGCGCGCCACGGCGACGATGAATTCGTCGTGGTGCTCGCGGGCATGCACGCGACGCTCGACGAGGCCCGCACCCACGCGCGCGCGGTGGCCGAGCGCATCCTGGCGGCGCTGCGCGCGCCCTTCATGCTCGAAGGGGGGCACTACCACACCACGGCCAGCGTGGGCGCGGCGGTCTTCCAGGGCAAGGACGAGGGGGCGGACGAATTGCTGCGGCAGGCCGACATGGCCATGTACCAGGCCAAGGCGGCCGGGCGCGACACGCTGCGCTTCTACGACCCGCGGCTGCAGACCCAGGTGCAGGCGCGCGCCAGCCTGGAGCGTGACCTGCGCAGCGCCCTGGAGCTGGGCCAGTTCGAGCTGCACTACCAGGCGCAGGTGCGCGCGGGGCACATCACCGGCGCCGAGGCGCTGCTGCGCTGGAAGCACCCGACCCGGGGCGACATCCCGCCCGTGCAGTTCATCGCGCTGGCCGAGGAGACCGGGCTCATCGTGGCGCTGGGCGACTGGGTGCTGCGCACCGCCTGCGCGCAGCTCGCGCTGTGGGCGGTGCGGCCCCGGTTCGCGGCATTGACGCTGGCCGTCAACATCAGCCCGCGGCAGTTCTCGCAAGGCAACTTCGCGGCGCAGGTGCTCGCGGCGATCGCCAGCAGCGGCGCCGACCCGCGCCGGCTGGAGCTGGAAGTCACCGAAAGCCTGCTGCTGCAGGACGTGGAGGACACCATCGCCAAGATGGTGCAGCTCAAGGCCTACGGCATCGATTTCTCGCTCGACGATTTCGGCACCGGGTATTCGTCGCTGGCCTACCTCAAGCGCCTGCCGCTGGACCAGCTCAAGATCGACCAGGGCTTCGTGCGCGACGTGCTGGTCGACCCCAACGACGCGGCGATCGCGCGCACCGTCGTGGCGCTGGGCACCAGCCTGGGCCTGCGCGTGATCGCCGAGGGCGTGGAGACCGAGGCGCAGCGCGCCTTCCTGCAGCGCCATGGGTGCGATGCCTGGCAGGGCTATCTGTTCAGTCGGCCGGTGCCGGTGGGGGAGTTCGAGGCGCTGGTGGAGAAAGACGTTTGAAAGCAGCGGCGTCATGGGTGCTGGCGGTGGGGCTGGCGGCGTCGGCCGCCGCGGCCTGGGGCGTGCCCTCCTTCGATGAGGTGCGCGCGGGCTACCGCTCGTCCGAAACCCTGGTGCTCTCGCGCGAGGGCGAGCTGATCGAGCGCGTGCGCACCGACGCCACGGTGCGCCGCGGCGGCTGGCAGGCGCTGGGCGAGGTTTCCGCCGCGCTGCGCCAGGCCATGGTGCTCAGCGAGGACAAGCGCTTCTACGAGCACAGCGGCGTCGATTGGGCGGCCGTCTCCGCCGCCGCCTGGGCCAATCTGTTCAACCGGCGCACGCGCGGCGCGAGCACCATCACGATGCAGCTCGCCGGCCTGCTCGACGGCGACCTGGGGCGCCCCAGCGGCGGGCGCAGCCTGCTCACCAAGGCGCAGCAGGTGCTGGCCGCGCGCCAGCTCGACGATGAATGGCGCAAGGACCAGATCCTGGAGGCCTACCTGAACCTGGTGCCGTTTCGCGGCGAGATGGTGGGCATCGACGCGCTCAGCCGCACGCTGTTCGACAAGGCCGCGCACGGGCTCGACGCCCGCGAGAGCGCGGTCGCCGCGGCGCTGGTGCGCGCGCCCAACGCCAGGGCGGACGTGGTGGCGCGGCGCGCGTGCGGCGTGCTGCGCGCCATGCAGCCCGGGGCCGATTGCGAGGCGCTGGGCTTTTACGTGGCGGCGGTGCTCGAACGCCGTGCCTTCGATGCCGTGGAGGGCATCGCGCCGCACTTCGCGCGCCAGTGGCTGCGCACGGCGCCGCGCGCGGGCGAGCGCTCGCCCCTGAGCGCGCCGCTGCAGCGCTTTGCGCTGCAGACGCTCACGCGCCACCTGCGCGTGCTGGCCGGGCGCAACGTGCACGACGGCGCGCTGGTGGTGCTGGACAACGCCAGCGGCGAGGTGCTGGCCTGGGTGGGCTCCTCGGGCGCGCTCAGCCAGGCGCCGCAGGTCGACGGCGTGCTCGCGCTGCGCCAGCCGGGCTCCACGCTCAAGCCCTTTCTCTACGCGCAGGCGCTGGCCGAGCGGCGCCTGACCGCCGCCTCGCTGATCCACGACGCGCCCACGCAGATCCCCACGGCCGGTGGCCTCTACATCCCGCAGAACTACGACCACGAGTTCAAGGGCTGGGTGTCGGTGCGCACCGCGCTCGCGTCCTCGCTCAACGTGCCGGCGGTGCGCACGCTGGTGATGGTCTCGCCCGACGCCTTCTTCGCCCAGCTGCGCGCGCTCGGCCTGCCCCTGAGGGAATCGGGCGGCTACTTCGGCTACAGCCTGGCGCTGGGCGCGAGCGAGGTGCCGCTGCTGCAGCTCACCAACGCCTACCGGGCGCTGGCCAACGGCGGGCGCTACACGCCGGTGGCGCTGCGCCTGGGCCAGGGCGCAGCGCCCGCGGTGCAGGCGGTGCCCGAGGCGGCGGCCTTCATCGTCGGCGACATGCTCTCGGACGCCAATGCGCGCGTGCCCACCTTCGGGCCGGACAGCGTGCTGAACACGCGCTTCTGGTCGGCCGTGAAGACCGGCACCAGCAAGGACATGCGCGACAACTGGGCCGTCGGCTGGTCCCAGCGCTACACCGTGGGCGTGTGGGTCGGCAATGCCGAGGGCGGCGCCATGCACGACGTGAGCGGCGTGAGCGGCGCGGCGCCCATCTGGGCCGACGTGATGGCCTGGCTGCACCGTGGGCGCCCCGGCGCCGCGCCGGTTCCGCCGCGCGGCGTGGTGCGCGAGACGGTCCGCTACGCGCCGCCCGCGCGCGAGGCCCCGCGCGAGGAATGGTTCATCGCCGGCACGCAGCAGACCCGTTTTGCCATGAAAACAGGAGCTGGTGACGCAGGCGGGGCAAGCGCTGGAGCCCTAAAACACTCGATAGACGAGGCCGAGGACGCGGCGCCGCGCGCGCGCATCCTCGCGCCCGCGCCGGGGACCGTGCTGGCCCTGGACCCCGACATCCCGCCCGCCCACCAGCGCGTGTGGTTCGAGGCGGCGGGCGGCGCGGGGCTGGCCTGGCGCATCGACGGCCGCAGCCTGGGCCCGGGCGCGCGCGTGGCGTGGCTGCCCTGGCCGGGGCGCCACCAGGTGGAGCTGGTGGACACGGCCGGCCGGCCGCTGGACACGGTACGCATCGAAGTGCGCGGCGCGGGCGTCAGGTAGCCGCGCTTGCTCCTATAGTGGCGGGTGCAGGAGCCCACAGACCATGAACATTTCCCGATTGCTGCTGCGCAGCGCGCAGCTTTACCCCGACCAGCCCGCCCTGCTGCATGGGGCGCGGGTGCTGCACGACTACCGCCGGCTTGCGGCGCGCGTGGCGGCGCTGGCCGCCCATTTGCGCGGCCCGTGCGCGGTGGCGCCGGGCGACCGCGTGGCCATCTACGGCGCCAACGCCCCCGCCTACCTGGAGGCGCAGCACGCCATCCACTGGTGCGGCGCCGTCGCCGTTCCCGTCAACTACAAGCTGCATGCACGCGAGCTGGCCTATGTCCTCAGTGACAGCGGCGCGCGCGTGGTCTGCGCCTCGGCCGAGCTGCACGAGGCCGCGCTGCAGGCGGGCGGCGGCGCGGCGCGCGTGCTGGTGCTGGGCGGCCCCGAATGGGAGCAGGCCGCGGCCGGCGCGCCCCTGGCGCTGCACGACGCCGCGCCCGAGGACGTGGCCTGGCTGTTCTACACCTCGGGCACCACCGGCCGGCCCAAGGGCGTGATGCTCACGCAGCGCAACCTGCTGGCCATGACCATGGCCTACTTCACCGACGTGGACGAGGTCTCGGCCGAGGACGCGATGGTCTACGCCGCGCCCATGTCGCACGGCGCGGGCCTGTACAACTACGCGCACATGCTGCGCGGCGCGCGCCACGTGGTGTCCGAATCGGGCGGGTTCGACCCGGCCGAGCTGGCCGATCTCGCCGGCAGCGTCGGCCGGCTCTCGCTCTTTGCCGCGCCCACCATGGTGCACCGGCTGGTGGCGCACCTGCAGCGCGCGGGCAGGGACGGCAGCGGCTTCAAGACCATCGTCTACGGCGGCGGGCCGATGTACGTGGAAGACCTGCGCCGGGCGGTGGACGTGATGGGCCAGAAATTCGTGCAGATCTACGGCCAGGGCGAATCGCCGATGACGATCACCGCGCTGGCGCGCGAGCACCTGGCGGCCTCGCAGCATCCGCGCTGGGCCGAGCGCATCGCCTCGGTGGGCGTGGCGCACGCCTGCGTGCAGGTGCGCGTGGCCGATGCCGAGGACCGCGACGTGCCCGCCGGCGAGCTGGGCGAGGTGCTGGTGCGCGGCGAGACCGTGATGGCCGGCTACTGGAACAACCCCGAGGCCACTCGCCAGACCCTGCGCGGCGGCTGGCTGCACACCGGCGACATCGGCAGCCTGGACGAGGACGGGTTCCTGACGCTGCGCGACCGCAGCAAGGACGTGATCATCTCGGGTGGCTCCAACATCTACCCGCGCGAGGTGGAAGAGGTGCTGCTGCTGCACCCGGGCGTGAGCGAGGTGGCGGTGGTGGGCGAGCGCGACGCGGACTGGGGCGAGATCGTCGTCGCCTTCCTGGTGGCCGCCGAGGGCGGGCCCGTCCCCGACGCGCAGCTCGACGCGCTGTGTTTGTCGCACATCGCGCGCTTCAAGCGGCCCAAGCACTACCGCTGGGTGGCAAGCCTGCCCAAGAACGCCTACGGCAAGGTGCTCAAGACCGAGCTGCGCGCGATGGGCGGCGCCGCCTCCGGGTGACTCACGCGCCGCCCTGCCGCAGGCACCACGCCTCGAAGTCCTGCAGCGCCAGCGGCCTGCTGTAGTAATAGCCCTGGTAGGCGGTGCAGCCCATGGCCGCCAGCAGGTCGCGCTGCGCGGCGGTTTCCACGCCCTCGGCGATGACCGCCAGGCCGAGACCCTGGGCCAGCGCCGTCACCGAGCGGGCGATGGCGGCATCGTTGCCGTCGGTTTCCAGGTCGCGCACGAAGCCCTGGTCGATCTTGAGCTGGTCGAGCGGCAGGCGCTTGAGGTAGGCCAGCGAGGAATACCCGGTGCCGAAGTCGTCCAGCGAGAAGCAAATGCCGTGCGCCCGCAGCGCCGCCATGGTGGCGACGACCGCGTTCGCGTCCTGCACCAGCAGGCTTTCGGTCAGCTCCAGCTTCAGGCGCCGGGGCGGCGCGCCCGTGGCCGCGAGCAGGTCCAGCACCTCCTGCGCGAAGCCGGGCGCCAGGAACTGCGCGGCGCTCACGTTGACCGCGAGCACCAGGGCCGAGAGGGCCGGGCGGCCGGCCCACGCGGCCAGCTGCGCGCAGGCCGCCTGCAGCACCCAGCGCCCGAGCGGCACGATGAGCCCGGTCTCCTCGGCCAGCGCGATGAAGAGGCCCGGCGCGAGCAGCCCGCGCACGGGGTGCTGCCAGCGCACCAGCGCCTCGGCGCCCAGCACCGCGAGGCGCCCGTCCTGCTGCGCCACCTGCGGCTGGTAGTGCAGCCGCAGCTCGCCGGCGGCGATGCCGGCGCGCAGCTCGCCCTCCACGCGCATGCGTTCGGCCACCGCCTGCTCCAGCGCGCGGTCGAAGAAGTGCAGGCCGCCGCGGCCCGCGTGCTTGGCCTGGTACATCGCCAGCTCGGCCTGCTTGAGCAGGGCGTCCGGATCGGGCTGCGGCTGGGCGAACAGCACGATGCCCATGCTGGCGCTGCCCTGGTAGTCGGTGCCGCCGATGCGGCAGGGCCGGGCCAGCGCCTGCAGGATGCGCTGGCCGGCGGCCTCGGCCAGGGCGGCCGCCTGCTCGCGGCTGGCGCAGGCCTGGCGCAGCACGATGGCGAACTCGTCGCCGCCCGGACGGGCCACCGCGCCCTCCGGCCCGAGGCAGGCGCCGATGCGCTCGCCCACCAGGCGCAGCAGCGCATCGCCCTGGGGCAGCCCCAGGCTGTCGTTGAGCGCCCTGAAGTTGTCCCAGTCGAGCAGCAGCAGCGCGGCGCAGTGGTGCTGGCCGGCCGCCTGGCGGCCCGCCTCCCTGAGCATCTCGTGCAGCAGCGCCCGGTTGGGCAGGCCGGTGAGCACGTCGTAGAAGGCGAGCCGGTGGATCTGCGCCTGCGCGCGCTTTTGCTCGGAGAGGTCGGTGTAGCTCGCCACCATGTGGGTGACGCTGCCCTGCGCATCGGGCACGGTGGTGATCGTCATCCACTTGGGGAAGACCTCGCCGCTCTTGCGCCGGTCCCAGATCTCGCCGGCCCATTGGCCGGTGCGCCGGATGGCGTCGAGCATCGCGGCGTAGAACGCCTCGTCGTGGTGGTCGGAGCGGAACATCCGGGGCGTGTTGCCCAGCACTTCCTCGGCGCTGTAGCCCATGAGCGCGCAGAACGCCGCGTTCACGCGCTGGATGCGGGCCCGGGCGTCGGTGACCATGACGGCCTGCGTGGTGCGAAAGATCACCTCGGCCACGCGCTCGCGCTCGTCGAGCTCGCGCAGGCGCGCCTGGGCCGCGGCGCGCCTGCCTGTGTTGAAGAAGTCCGGCATGGTCAGGGCAGGGGGCGGGGCTCGCCGGCCATCACCACGGCACGGCGCGGCAGGTGCAGCATGGTCAGGCCCTCCAGCATGAAGAAGCCCGCCTCCCACGGGTTCTTGAGGATGAAGGCGGTGCGCACCTGCTCGTACAGGGCCGTGCCCTGGGGGATTTCATGCGCGACGGATTCCATGATGGTGTAGTTCCAGTGGATCGCCTCGTCGAAGGTGAACTTGGCGCGCTCGTCGATGACGAAGAAGCACCGCGGGTCGCGCTGCAGCACCGAGAGCTTGAAGGTGCCCGGCTCGATGATGAGGAAGACGTCGTCGTCCTCGCTCGTGAGGAAGGCCAGCACCGTGGTGTGGGGCTGCTCGGGCGTGAGCGTGGTGAGCACGCCCACCTTGTTCAGGTGGTCTTTTTTCTCGGGCGGCGCCATCCGCGCGAGCGTCGCCACGGGCAGCGGGCGCGGCGGCCGGGCGTCGGGCGGGTAGCCGTAGCCCGGCGCGCGGATCTCCTGCACGAGCTGCAGCCCGTGCACCAGCATGCATTCCAGCGGATCGATCGTCACCCAGTTCTCGTCGATGTGCACGATGCGGCCCTTGTAGGAGGCGCGGTAGACGCGCAGCTCGGCATCGAGCTCGTCCACGCCCGTGCGGTTGTCCAGGTGCAGCGTGACCAGCGAGTCCGGCGCGAGCGCATGCCCGCGCGGGATGAAGAACCGGATCTGGTCGTTGCGCCGCGGGTAGACCACGCCGATGTGGTGCACGATGCCGTGGGCCTGGTAGGAGGCGAGGATGCCGAGGAACTGTTCGCCGAGATAGTCTTTCAGTGCCATGGGTGCTCCGCGAGGTCCTGCCTTGGATGCGAAAAGAACACAGAATGTTTCTTTTGCGGGTTCCGGCGGCGATGCACCATCGTAGCGATACCGTGCGCCCGCGCCATCCTGGCGGGCGACGAATACGCCGAGGGGGGAGGTCTTCGCCCAGGCCCTGCGCGAGATCGCGGCGCAGGCTCATACGGATTCGCATTCAATCGTCTCACTTTGTTGGTTCGCCTCGCCGTGCTAGAGCACTGCCTTCGGCTCCCGCCGTGTTATCCGATCGAATGCGAACCCGTATCAGTAGCTGCGCCCGCCCTTGTACATCGCGTGCTGGCGCCGGTGCAGCGTGGCCACCTCGCCCACGCGCGCCATCGCCGCGCCGGCGTGCGCGTGGGTGATGGCCAGGCCCAGCGCGTCGGCCGCGTCGGTGCCGGGCAGGCCGGGCAGCTGCAGCAGGCGGCGCACCATCTCCTGCACCTGCGGCTTGGCGGCGCGCCCGTGGCCCACCACGGCCTTCTTCATCTGCAGCGCGGTGTATTCGGCCACCGGCAGGCCCGCGTGCACCAGCGCCGTGAGCGCCGCGCCGCGCGCCTGGCCCAGCAGCAGCGTCGATTGCGGGTTGACGTTGACGAAGACGATCTCGACCGCCGCGCAATCCGGCGCGTAGCGCCCGGCCACCTCGCTGATGCCGTCGAACAGGAGCTTCAGGCGCCCGGGCAGATCGCCCAGCGCCAGGTCCGAGCCGCCGCGCCGCGTGGTGCGGATGGTGCCGCTGGCGACGTAGGCCAGGCGCGGGCCGCTGGCTTCGATCACGCCGAAGCCGGTGGTCTGCAGGCCGGGGTCGATGCCGAGGATGCGCATGGGTTCAGGTTCGTCAGGCGTGGGGGGTGCAAAAGGGCGCCATGGCTGGAATCCACGCGCGGGGGCAAGCGATGGTAGCGCCTGATGCGCAGGCGACACGTCGCCGGCGCCGGCCTGTTCACCGGCACCGGCCTGTTTCAAAATGGCCGGTGACCCGAAACCACCAAAGGAGACCTGTTCCATGAGTTCGCTCTCGCCCGTCGCCCGCAGGCAGACCATCGCCGACGTCCTGCGCCGCACCGCCCTGCGCCATCCCGCCAAGACCGGCATCGTGTGCGGCGACACGCGCTGGACCTATGCCGAATTCGACGCGCTGGTCACGCGCCTGGCGGCGGGCCTGGCGGCCATCGGCGTGGCCGAGGGCGACCGCGTGGCGGTGCTGGCGCGCAACTCGCACGGCTTCGCGGCGCTGCGCTTCGCGCTGGCGCGCCGGGGCGCGGTGCTGGTGCCGATCAACTTCATGCTCAAGGCCGAGGAGGTCGCCTACATCCTGCGCCATGCCGGCGCCAGGACGCTGGCCACCGACAGCGGCCTGGCCGAGCTGGCGCAGGCGGCGGCCCGGCTGGACACGCAGGTGGCGCAGTTCATCTGGCTGCCTTCCGAGGAGGCGAGCGCGCCGGTGGCCGGCATGCACGACTTCAACCGCCTGGCCGCCTGCATGGACGCGCTGCCCGAGCCGGGGCTGGCCAGCACCGACCTGGCGCAGATCGTCTACACCAGCGGCACCGAATCCTCGCCCAAGGGCGCGATGCTCACGCACGACGCGGTGCTGTGGCAGTATGTGAGCTGCGTGATCGACGCCGAGATCGCCGAGGCGGACGTGACGTTGCACGCGCTGCCGCTGTACCACTGCGCGCAGCTGGACGTGTTCTTCGGCCCCGCGGTGTACGTGGGCAGCACCAACGTCATCACCGCCAGGCCGACGCCGGACAACCTGCTGGCGCTGCTCGAAAGACACGCCATCACCAGCTTCTTCGCGCCGCCGACGGTGTGGATCGCGCTCCTGCGCTCGCCCCAGCTCGATCCGGCGCGGCTGGCGCACCTGGCCAAGGGCTACTACGGTGCGTCCATCATGCCGGTGCAGGTGCTCCGGGAGATCGCCGCGCGCCTGCCCGCGGTGCGGCTGTGGAACCTGTACGGCCAGACCGAGATCGCGCCGCTGGCCACGCTCCTGCGCCCCGAGGACCAGTTGCGCAAGGCGGGCTCTGCCGGGCGCGCGGCGCTCAACGTGCAGACGCGCGTGGTCGATGGCCAGATGCGGGACGTGGCCGTGGGCGAGGTGGGCGAGATCGTGCACCGCTCGCCGCACCTGATGCTGGGCTACTTTCACGACGACGAGCGCACGCAGGCGGCGTTCGAGGGCGGCTGGTTTCACAGCGGCGACCTGGGCGTGATCGACGAGGAGGGCTACATCACCGTGGTCGATCGCAAGAAGGACATGATCAAGAGCGGCGGCGAGAACGTCGCCAGCCGCGAGGTGGAGGAGATGATCTACCGCCTGCCCCAGGTGAGCGAGGTGGCGGTGATCGGCCTGCCCGACCCGAAATGGGTCGAGGCGGTGACCGCGGTGGTGGTCGTCAAGCAGGGCGAGGCGCTGGACGAGGCCGCCATCATTGCCCACTGCAGCGCCCACATGGCCGTCTTCAAGGCGCCCAAGCGCGTGATCTTCACCGACCAGCTCCCCAAGAACCCCAGCGGCAAGCTGCTCAAGCGCGCGCTGCGCCAGCAGTTCGCGCGGGAGGCGGCGGCCTGAAGGCCGGGTTGGTCAAGGCAACTGGGCCGATGGCATGCGCGCCAGGATGGTGCGCGTGCGCCCGGCCAGGTAGGGCGAGCCGGGCGTTTTCTCGAAGCGCCGCGGCGCGGGCAGCATCACCGCCAGGCGCGCGGCCTCGGGCGCGGTGAGCTGGCTCGCGCTCTTGCGGTAGTAGTGCTGCGCGGCGGCTTCGGCGCCGTAGATGCCGTCGCCCCATTCGACGTTGTTGAGGTAGATCTCCAGGATGCGCTGCTTGCTCAAAAGCCATTCCAGCGTGTAGGCGAGCATCAGCTCCTGGCCCTTGCGCACCAGCGTGCGCTCGCCCGAGAGCAGCAGGTTCTTGGCGAGCTGCTGCGTGATGGTGGAGCCCCCGCGCAGCCGCACGCGGCGCATCGGCCGGCCGGGGTGGCGCTGCCCGGCCTGCGAGGCCTGCTCGCGGGCGATGGCGTTGCGCTCCCAGGCCCTTTCGATGGCGCTCCACTCCACGCCGTCGTGCTGCACGAAGCCGTCGTCCTCGGAGGCGATCACCGCGCGCTTGAGGTGGTCGGAGATCCGCCCGTAGGGCACCCACTGCTGGCGCCAGTGCAGCGGGGCGGGGCCGCGCCACTGCGCCCACAGCGCGCTGCGCTGAAAGCTGGTGGATTCGGGGTTGACGCGCGCCATCAGCGCGATGCGCAGCACGAAGAAGAGCTGCAGCGAGAGGAAGGCGAGCACGAGCAGCGCCAGCCAGCGCCCGGCGCCCTTCATGCCGCCAGCAGGGCCCGCAGTTCGGCGAGCACCTGGCCCGAGGGCGGGCGCACGCCGCGCCAGAGCAGGAAGGACGCCGCCGCCTGCTCCACCAGCATGCCCAGGCCGTCGCGCGCCGTGGCGCCGTGGTGCGTGGCCCAGTCCAGAAAGCCCTGCGCGGCGGGGCCGTACATCATGTCGTAGGCCAGGCTCCCGGGCCGCAGCACGCGCGCGGGCACGGGAGCGGGGCCGCCCGAGAGGCTGCTGGACGTGGCGTTGATGATCACATCGAAATCGGCCTCAATCCCTTGCGGGTCAAGCGCGAGCAGCTCTGTTTTGGAGAGCGCCGCCGCCTCCTGGTGACGCGCTGCCAAGGCCTGCGCGCGCACGAGGGTGCGGTTGCACACCACGAGGCGCCGCGGCGCGCACGCGAGCAGCGGCGCCAGCACCCCGGCGGCCGCGCCGCCCGCGCCG
>OFJB01000321.1_pt1 | contig 24442 bp, 24 predicted proteins | sample 1775081 | NCBI WGS metagenome assembly OFJB01 (sample SAMN08195771, study PRJEB24354) | sludge metagenome | isolation source: initial sludge from phenol fed wastewater aerobic bioreactor | place: India: Nagpur | collected 2016-06-05
CGCCGGGACATCCGCCGCTTCGGCGCGGGACGCGAATCGGGGTTCATCTATCACCGCGCCAGGGCCAGCCTGATCCCATTGGCCGTGCTGCCGTGGGTGACTTACCTGGCACTGCCGGTCAGCGTGAACCCGTTGCTGATCTTGCTGCCCAGCGCCGCGTTGCTCGGCGTGGCGGTGTGCATTGCGGCGGCAACGTTCAAGAAGTATCTGTAAGAACGCGCGAGACATCCTCCATCTCGGACCTTGTGGGTACGCTGCATGGAGGGATGATGAATTTCAACACCTATCGGCACAATCTGTGATCGCTTTTCAGCGGCGCCTGCTTCGCCCCGGCCATGGCAGTTCTCCCGTCAGTTCGGCCAAGCCCCCATCGTCTTCGACACGTGCGCCGAAGCGGTTCACCTCAACCTCCGGCAAATCGTCGCCGTCGAACCATAGCAAGGAGATGGTGGTATCGGTGCGCTGGTAATGTCTTGAAAGTTCCCAGAGGTCAAGGCCCTTTTCCCAGTTGTCGAACCAGACGTCCTGTGAAACTTCCCCCGTCTCAGTGGCGCTATTCCCTGAAGAGCGGATTCGGTGAGCCACGGAGCCTGCTGGAATGACCGACCTGGGAGGTATCCAGGCCCCTGCTTGCCGCAAGGCCGTTGAGCGTGCGGCATACCGCACCGCACCGCGCTCCATGGTCACGAATGCGCACGGCATATAGCTAAGACTGGCAAACCTTGACGCCGCTGCAGGGAATGATGTGCCGAACAAGTCGGCCATGTGTTGGATGAGATCCAGGGAGGGCTCTTCCTTGGGAATAGCGGAGAGCCATTGCTGATAGGGCATCAGCAGTTCAGCGGCAAACGTGTCGCAGGCGATCTCGTTCGGATGTCGCTTTGCATAGGACCAAGACGGCACCTCGTCGTGACTTGATTCCAAGCCGAGCACGATATGAGCTATTTCGTGGCAGACAGTGAAGCGCTGGCGCTCGTCGGTTTCCAGCGAATTCACCGTGATGATGTGCTTCCCGTTCGGCTTGGTAACGGTATAGCCGGACTCCCCATCGCCAAGCTCATCCTTCTTGACCTTGGCGTTAGCCGCGGTCACATACGGGGACAGGTCTTCTCGGATGTTCGAAACATCGACTCTCGCGACAAACGCGCGCGCTCTCTGCCTGACATCCGCCTCGTCCATGTTCAGTCGTCCTCGTCGTCGTCGAAGGCCTTCTTGATTCGGGCGATGAGCGTCGCGGGGTCAGGCCTTGCATTTCCCCGATGCCTGACTCCAGCCGCGGCCGAAAAAACATCGATGCTGATCGAGGGATCTTGTAGCACGAATTCAACAAGGCTTGGATCAGCGTCTGCGTGGTCAACCAGCCACATCACGAGTGCGGCATCTCTTTCTCCCGGCTTGAGAACCTTCAACAGCTTCTCAACCAAGTCTTGGGATGGGTTTGTCTTCTCGCCTGTTTCGAGGCGGTGGACATAAGCATGATCAACTGACGATAGCTGGCCGATCTCACGCAGGGAAAGGGTTCTGCGTTCGCGTAGCGTCTTGAGGGCGACGCCTAGGCCTGTTTGCGGCATGAGTTCTGATCCTTGCGGTTGCGGGAAGAAGGGCCAAGCCCTCTGTTGCCCCTCCACATCCGGTTGATGTTCAAAGGCGCACGCCGCACGCCAGTTGCACCGGCACACGTGCTCTGATACATTGTTGTCCAGCCAGACAACAGACGTAGGTTTTACGCCTGCTCCAGGTTGGATTGGCTTGGCCATCCTGTTGTCTGCGTGAGCAACGAATTGTGCTACAGCGGGAGGCCATTGACAACCCAGCCGAGCGGCTGGGACTTCGATAGTTCCACTGTAGGAGAGCCATCGTGGCAGGCAAGAATCAGCATGTTGTTCCTCATCAGGACGGTTGGGCCGTGAAGGGAGCCGGCAATCAGCGGGCGACCTCCGTGCACGACACGCAGCAACAGGCCATTGACGCAGCGAGGGATATCGCACGCAACCAGCAGTCCGAACTCGTCATCCATCGTCCGGATGGCCGTATCCGTGACAAGGACAGCCACGGCAACGACTCCTTCCCACCGAAGGGCTGAAGTGCCATGACGGGCATCCCTACCTACCATGTGCTCGCCCTGTCAGGGGGCGGTTATCGCGGCCTGTACACCGCCACGGTTCTCGCCGAACTCGAAACCGCGCTGGGTCGTCCGATCGCTTCGCACTTTGATCTGATTTGCGGCACATCGGCAGGAGGGATGCTGGCTTTGGGGCTGGCTGCGGAAATTCCGGCCTACGAACTCAAGGCACTGTTTGAAGAACAGGGCAGCCGCATCTTTGGTTGCCGCAGCCTGCCGCGGCGGCTTCTGGGATTCTGGCTGACTGCAAAGCATGACTCAGCGGGATTGAAAGAGGTACTGACCGAGCGCTTCCAAGGGACCACGATAGGCGACCTGAAGCATCGTGTTCTTGTGCCGGCAGTCAACTACTCGACGGGGCGCGGGCAGTTCTTCAAGACACCGCACCATCCGTCCTTTGAGCTGGATCACCGCATGAAGGTCGTTGATGTGGCGTTGGCGACAGCCGCCGCGCCCGTCTACTTTCCTCTGGCGCGCAACGACCGCGGTGTCTTCGCGGATGGGGGGCTGGTGGGCAACGCCCCGGGCCTGTTCGGGTTGCACGAAGTCAAGACGTTCCTGGCGCCGAAGCAGGATGCGCTGGTTCGGGTCCTCGCCATCGGCACGATGACCATCGGTGCGACCGTTCGTGGCGGCGCCAGCCTCGACCGCGGATTCGGCAAGTGGCGCGGGGGACTCTTCGATCTCGTGATCTCCGCCCAGGAGTCGTCGGTGGACTACATGCTGCGGCAGGCGTTGGGCAACAACTACTTCCAGATCGACGACAAGGCGACGCCGGATCAAAGCAAGGACGTGAAGGCGCTGGATCGGGTTTCCATTGGCGCCACGAATACGCTCAAGGATCGCGGCAACCACGCGGCGCAGCGTGCGCTCGGCGATCCTCTTTTCCAACCGTTTCGAGCGCACCAGGCCGGCGCTCCCATCTTCTATCACGGCCCCAACAAGAATGTTCCGGAGGCCGCATGCTGAACTTGAGCCCACTCTTCTTCACCACCCTTGATGACGAATCCTGCATGCACGACGAGCTGGATCTGACGCCTGGGCAGCGCGCCTGGATCGCCAGCGCACGCACTGACGTCAGGGACTGCCTGCGCACAGGCATCCCCCGCGTGCTTAGGGCAAACGGATACACGGAAGACGTGCCGCAGCCGCGCTTCTTCACGCAAGGGTCGTGGGCATACAAGACGCTGAACTCCCCGGCACAACACCCTCAGCAGGCGGATGTCGATGATGGCTGCTATCTGCCAATGAGTTTCGTCTCGCAGACGAAGCGTCCCAGCACTGCGGCGACGGTGTTCTTTGCCGCTGCGGAAGAAGCATTGAAGCCGCTGGTCGAGGAAAGGCGGTGGAAGCTTGTCACCGACAAGCCGACGTGCATCCGCATCGTCATTGCTGCGTATGCCCACATTGATATTCCTCTGTACGCCATTCCCGACGAGGAATTTGTCACGCTCGCAAAGGCTTCGATGGAGCGATATGGCTACGACTCGCTGACGGAAGCGGTGAACATGGCAGAGCGGGATGCCTGGACTGCGCTGCCCGCTGACAAGGTTCTCCTGGCCCATCGTGAATGCAACTGGATGTCCTCTGACCCCAGGCCTGTGAAGGAATGGTTCCTGGGCGAAGTGGAGGCCAAGGGGGAGCAATTCCGCCGCGTGGTTCGTTACTTGAAGGCGTTTCGTGATTGGAGGTGGTCCAGCGGCGGACCCGCTTCGATCCTCTTGATGGCCGCCGCGGCCCTTCTTTTTGAAAAGCGTGATCGGCGCGACGACCTCGCGTTGCTGGATGTCGTCGCGGCACTGCCGGCCAGGTTGCGGGCTGGTGTGAACAACCCCGTGGATGAGTCTGAGTCGCTCACAGAGCGACTTGGCCAAGCGGGTGTCGAAGAAGCGGCAAAGGCATTCGAAGAGTTTGAGAAGGTGCTGCGCGGAGCCACCGACGCCGGCAGCCCTTCACAGGCCTGCATTTGGATGCAGGGCGAATTCGGCCCGCGCTTTCCGAACGAGCCGGATCGGGTCAAGGTGGTATCCGTTGCCGCCACCATTGCCGCAGCTCCCGCCACCGCCGGCCCGAGCGAACTTGTCGGGCGAACAAAGGCTGGATGAGCAGCGCCGCAGCGGTCGCAGACGTGATCGAGGCCTTCAAGCAGCGAGGCTTCGAGTTTGTCGGCAAGACGGATGACGGCTGGTTCAGGCTGCACGGGCGGTTGACACCGCCCCAAGCGGACAAGGGTTGCCCGTGCGAAGTCCAGCTCGACCCCACGTTCTTCGACTTGCCTCGCATCCGGCTGCTGGAAATCCCTCCTGAGCTGCCCGCAGCGGTTCCTCATCTTGGCGCAGATGGCGGGCTTTGCTATCTCGCCAAGGGCACCGTCGTTCTGGACATCTACGATCCTGTCGGACAGTCGCTGGCGTGCCTGCAACGCGCGGCCGTCGTGTTCGGGCAGATCATGCAGGGGGAGATGATCGAAGACCTCGCGGAAGAGTTCTTCGCCTATTGGCACGGCTGGCATTGTTTCGTGGACATGCAAGGCGAGGATCTAGGGCGACAGAACTGCATAGTCGCGCAGGCCAATGGGTACCCCTTGTGGTTCATCACCGACAACGAAGATCGAACAACTGAGAAGCTGAAGTCGCTCGGCTACCAAGTCACCGATAGAACGGTGCTGACTTACCGGGTAAAGACTGGTGCTCAACCGCGCCCTCTGACTAGCAATTGGCCTCCTGAAACAGTCGGGGATATCCTGGCGTGGCAGAGCACTCTTGACCCCCGGTGCCGGCGCAAGATTCACGAGCGTATCAAGGAGGGGGAGAGGAAGAAGGCCAACGGAGTTCTGATCGTCATCGAGTCTCCGCTGATGACCTATGGCTTTGCGGTTCTCTACGACCGCCAAAGTCCTGTCCAAAAGAGCAAGCTCGTAGATCGCAGGGATTCAAGCTATGGGTTGAAGGTGATGCCCATTTCGGTGGTCAGAATTGACGATCGGTATCTTGCCCAGCGGAACATGCCGAACTCAAAGACGCTTGCAGGGAAGAACATCGCCGTCGTTGGATGCGGCACGATTGGCGGCTATCTGTCGGATATGCTCGTCAAGGCTGGGGCGGGGACATGCGGCGGAAAACTCACGTTGGTGGATTTCGACTGCCTTCTCCCGCAAAACATCGGGCGTCATCGCCTGGGATTTCCGGACCTGTTGTCTAACAAAGCCGAGGCTATGGCGAAGGAACTCAGGCGCTTGACGCCAGGCGCCGAGATTCGTGCGCTGCCCGTGGATGTCAGGCAGGCCCAATTGGGAGAGCTGGACCTGCTCATAGATGCCACCGGGGAAGAATCCCTCGGGCATTGGCTGTGCGGCCACTATCCGCCTCCGACTCCCATGCTTTCGGTCTGGATCGAGGGGCCGGGAACGGCTGTCCGTGCGCTCCTGAGGACGAAAGCATCTAATGCGTGCTATCGATGTCTTTGGCATAGCAACAGAAGAGGCGAGCTCCGTTCTACCATTGATCCTCTTCCTGCCATTTTGGCGGGGCATGGATGTGAGGGCTTGTACGTGCCATTCCCCGCTTCGGTGTCGGTGCACGCTGCCAGCCTGGGCGCTGAGATGACCCTTGATTGGGTCAACGGCGTCTATTCCCCCGCGTTGCGAACCAGGTTGATCGACCGCGCCCAGCAGCTTGCCACACCCGATTGCGATCCGCTGCGGGATCGGGAATGTCCCTTATGCAGTTCATGAGTTCTTGGGCGGCCGACGACAACAGAACGCTGCTGCATTTCTCGAAGTCCACGCTGGAGACCTTCTATCAGCATGTCCAGGCCAGTGATTCTGACTGCGAAGCTGGCGGGCTGCTACTCGGTTCGGTCCATGGAACTCACATGCTCATTGAGCATGCAACGGTTCCCACGGCATGGGACAAACGGTTTCGCTACCTGTTCGAGAGAATGCCATTCGGCCACGAAGCCATTGCACTGGCTCGATGGACGGCGAGCCAGGGAACCATCCGCTATTTGGGCGAATGGCACACCCATCCGGAAGACAACCCCAACCCGTCTGGCCTCGATAGATCGGAATGGAACCGTCTGTCGGCCAAGCGTCGGGATAAGCGACCAACGCTCGCTGTCATTGTTGGCCGAAATGCCCTGTATATTGAGTTGGTGCCAGGCTCAGGCCAAGGATCAGTATTCTCCCCTGTGGAATAGCGGCACACAAACCAATGTCGTCGCAGCGTGCCGCCTTCGTCGGGCTGGTGGACGGCCTGGTGCGCCGGGACATCCGCCGCTTCGGCGCGGACCGCGAGTCGGGGTTCATCTATCACCGCGCCAGGGCCAGCCTGATCCCGCTGGCCGTACTGCCGTGGGTGACTTACATGGCACTGCCGGTCAGCGTGAACCCGCTGCTGATCCTGCTGCCCAGCGTCGCATTGCTCTGCGTGGCGGTGTGCATTGCGGCGGCGACATTCAAGAAGTGTCTCTAACCGATCACTGGACTGGCGCTACACACTACGAGCTTCATCGACCCCCGGGTCATGGCGACGTAGAGGTTCTGCGCACTCATGCCCTCGATATTTAGCAGCACCGCGACTTCGGCTTCCAGCCCCTTGAGCAACAGCGTGCTGCCGACGGCGCGCTTTGGTAGCGGGCGCCCCAACAGCCGGTTCTCTTCCCGCACGCGCCGGGCCGCTTCTGTCAGAGGGACGGCCCCCGACGAGGCTTCTCGGAGCGCCTTGAGCACCCCGTAGAGGATGGCCGGCCGATGCACACGCACGTTCGGCAGTGCCCGCAGCTCCGACAACAGCGCGGCGGCCGCAGCGAGAGAGGGCGCGCGCCCGAACGCCAGTGCGCGGCTTTCTGCCTCGTTCGGAGGATTCCTTGCAGTTCCCTTTGCCAACGACTCCAGGCGCCGCGTCAACTCCGCCACGCCCACATTGGTCATGACGCTCTGCGCCAGCGCCAGTAACTGCGCGAGGGCATTCGGTGCCCCCGCATCAAAGTTGCTGGCGAAGGCGATGAGGTCTTGCAGATCGACGGCCTCGACCGTCGAAGCGCCCGGCGTCTGGCTCGCAAAGTTCTGCTGTGCTGCTCGGTTGCGGCTATCGGCGATGATGAGCACGCGCCCGTCAGCGGTTGGCGATGCCGTCCTCGCAGCGGCTAGGCGCTGGGCATGGTCGTTGGGTGGTACGGCCTGCATCCAGGTCACATGCTCCGGTGGCCCACTACGCAGATCCACCGACTGCCCCACCGCCAACAACCGGCGGGCCTCCAGCAACCATTGTCCCAGCGCTTCCGCGCCGGCGTTGCGCCATCGCCAGGGCGTTGCCAGTTCCCCGACGACAGGAAAATGCGCGCACACGTGCTGGTTCCAGTCGGCCAGCGCATTGCCCCGGAACCCGAAGATCGCCTGCATGGGGTCGCCCAGCACGCAGGTCGGCAAGATCAACGAGAGGAAATAGACGATGTAGTGCTGAGGCACCGAACAATCCTGGTACTCATCCACGATCAGATGCGCATACGAGGCTTTCAGCACCTCATTGACGTGCCCGGCTTGCAGCAGCTTCCAGGCGGCGTCGCGGATTGCCGGGTAGTCCCGCGCAGGTGCTGCCAGCCGCAGAATCTCCGGATCGTGGGCGCTGCGGCCGGGAAAGGTCGAGATGAGCCGGATGGCCCAGCCATCGATCGTGCTCAATCGATAGGCGCTGGCTGGCACACCGGCGCGGTCCAGCCGGCCACGCAGGGCCGCGACCCCGGCGTTCGTGTGTGTCAGCACGAGGATGGGCTTGTTGCCCCGATGACCGGAAAGCGCGTGGGCAATCAACTGTGTTTTGCCGCAGCCGGCCGGTGCGGTGACGGTTCCGCGTTCGATTGCACGAAGGTCGATTTCAACGTGGTCCATCAGCGGCCCACCCGAATACCTGGTCCATCAGAGCACGGAAGCCCTGATCGCAAAGATGCAGGTCCGGTGCAACGATGGTCCTCGCCACGTCCTCCATCCACGAGATTTGCTTGAACCAGCCAGCCTTTCGGATGCGCGCCGCCTGACCAAGAATGGCCCTGCGTTCGGCCGACAGGTGGCCGGTGTTCTGGATCTCGTCCCAGACCTGCTGGAACGTGAGCATGTTGTTCGAGACGGTGCGCAGGTGTTCGACGATCAGGTCGCCATGCAATTCGTTGGCGTAGCCGATCAGCCTCTGGCAGGCAACCGGCGTGAGACTGCCGAACAGCTCGTCCTCCAGCGCCCGGCCCGCGCGGTAGGCGACGACGGTGCCACCGTTCTCGACAAAAGCCTGCTCGACCGCAGATGTGGGCTTCTTGTCGTCGTCGCGCAGCACCATTACCCGGTAGCCCAGAGACTGAAACGCTGCGGCCCGGGCATACGGTCGATCCGGCTCCCCGCCACCGCAGTCGACGAGGGCCACGCCCAATGCAGCCAGTGACGCATTCCCCTGGTCAAGCCTGTACAAGTCCAGGCCGCGCAGCAGGCCGATCTCGCTGGCTCCCTCGCACACGACCACGGAGCCAGCCAGGAAGGCCTCGGGGTAGAGGCGGATCGTGCTCTGGATGTCATTGTCGGCGCCGACCAGGCGAGCCTCGTGGCCGAGGGGGCCGCGGCGCAGCACGAAGAGCTGGCCGCCCGACAGTTCTCTCAGTGCCACGGGTGAGTGGGTGGTGAGAAACACCTGCAGCGGAGCAGCGGCCTCCTTGGCACCGAGGGAGCCCAGGAACCGCGCGATGCGGTGGGGCTCCAGCCCGTACTCCAGTTCGTCCGAGAGCACGATTGACGCCTGACCAGCCGCCTTGCGCTGCAGGCCGGCGACAAGCAGACGCGTGGAACCGACGCCCAGGCTGCGAAGCGGGATGCCGCTTTCGTTGTGCAGGGAGATGGTGCCGCCGCCGAACGACACCGAATGCGAATCCAGCAGCGCCTTGGCCTTGGCGCCGATGTTGACGCCCAGCTCCTGAGCAGTGGTGGTGACGATCCCCAGCGCTTCTCCCAACTGTTGTTCGGCCTGGTCTCCGAAGGCACTGCGCGCATCCCTTGCGGCCTTGACGAGGGCGGCCGAAGCGTCGGCTCGCTCCTCCGAGATGCGGTTCAGTACGGAGCCGCGCTGCCATCCCAGGTTGAAGTCCGCCAGGGCACCGATACGAGTGGGCGCCAGGGCGACGCGATCCTTCCATGCGAGTGTCTTGACGATGCCTTGCTGTGCGGCGCGGTCGGAGACAAGGGTCCACAAGGGCTCTAGGTCACTGGCGACCGTCAGGTTCAGGCAGAGCACAACCTCCGCGCCGGCCGAGGGTTCGTCTTCGACGACGCCAGTGTTGGCGTGGTATCCGCGCAGGAATGCACCGAAGCCCTCCAGCGTCCTCATGCTGTCATCAAGGTCGCCGAGCGTCAGCGTGATGCTGATTGGGGTCGTGATGTCTAGGCCGAAGAAGTCCGCATCCGAGAACTGGAAATTTCGCCTGGCCCCCAGGCATAGGTCGATCGCGTCCAGTACGGTGGACTTGCCGCTGTCGCCCGGCCCGATCAGGCAGTTGATGCCAGGCGTCGGGCACCAAGCCAGCAACTGGATGCCGCGGAAGTTGGCGATCTCGATTTTTCTGATTCTTGCCATGTGCTGTCTCTTCCGTGGTCTGCGTCTCGTGACGGCCTCACGAAGACTTTGTGCCGAAGTGCTTGGCGAAATAGTCGATCATCTCTGCCGCCTGCGTGCCTTGCCGAAATTCTTTCTGCTCAGTGAAGTCGATCGAAGGCACCAAGTGGATGAACTGATCATCCGCATACAGCGACATCACGGCCTGCGGCTCCAGCAACGGCGGGCGCAGGCCCGTCAGTCCGTTGGCGGCCTCGATGGCAGCGCCGATCATGACGTCGGCGACTTGCACCGCTGAACTGGCCTTCGAGTCGACCTGACTGACGGAGGACAGCTTGAGGGGGAACTGGATGCTCGCGATCTGGGTCTGCCTGAACTCGACCTCGTGCTGGTGGTCGATATAGCGCTGAAGCAGGTCGTGATAGGTAAGCAGGTTCTTCGACTGGTCATGTTCGACCCGATACGCTCCATCAGCCATCAGTTCCATCCGGCTGATCAGGGCCTGCAATACTACGATCGCCGCATCGGTCGTGACGCCAGTGGTGGCGATGGAAGACAGACATTCTGGTGATGCCTGCACCAGCGGCCCCAGAGCCTCGGGCAACTCGCGCCAATTGAGGCGACTGGCCGCCAACACAAGCTCACGCAGGGCACCCTCGGTTTTCTCCTTGACTGCGCGCTGGAAAGTGACCAGCAAGGCGTCGAATGCCTCCTTGCCGAGCAAGGTTGGACCGGCGGTGTAGAGCAGCGAAGCCAGCGAGTAGTTCTGGCCATCCTCATAGAAGTCCAGTCCGCGCTCGTAGTAGAAGGGTTCGACGGCGTAATCCAGGAACATCAACAGCAGCAGGAAGCGCTTGTCGCAAATGTAGGTCACACACTTGTGTCGGGACAGCACGGCGCGCTGCAGGTCTAGGAGTGGCTGTCGGTAGCTGGGGCGGCGCGCGAGTGACCGGTACTTGAGTTCGGGTGCCTGCAGTTTGGGGAAATGCTCTCGGATCAGGCGTGCGGCTTCGTCATCGCTGATCGCGATGGCCGTGGCGCCTTGAAAGCGCTGTTCCGGGTTCAGCAGATCGAAACCTGTGTAGCCGCTCTCGTCGATCCGGAAGCACTCCATTTTTAGTTCTCCTGTGAGATGGTGCTAACGGAGATCGAATAGGCCAGCCAAGTGGACCATCCTGCGCTACAGGCGTCCCTGCACCACTGCTGATGCTGCTCGCGCTGGCAGCAAACATCACTGTGGGTCGCTTCACGCAGGATTAGGGACTCTTCAATCCTTCGGTCAGGGATCACTCACAACCACGCCTTCCAGCCGCCCCTTGTCGAGAATATCCAGCAGCACCACGCTCTGTTTCTCTGTCGGAAGCTTGGAGGGAATCTGCATGGCCACCCTGAGAACGCCGTCTTCCTTCGGCGTGAGCAGATCTTTCTCAAGCAGCGACTGATGGATGCGAGCCCATTCCGCAGCGGGAACAGCCAGCACTTTTCGCTGCGCCTCGATGCCGTTGTCGATCCTCTGCGTCTGCTTCGCAGTCTTCACGATCGCTGCCTGATCATCCTGCGGAACAAGTCGATCGTAGAACTCGGGCGGGAGGAGATTGGCAATGGCGTCGGTACGAGCCTGTATCCTCGTCCAGCACGCCTCCTTCTTGCACCACTCGGAAATGTTGGAAATGCCTTGCGGCGGTCTGATGATGTCGTCGTTCACGACTCCCGACACGACAGCGATGGCACTTTCGAGCACTGGGTCGACCATCTGTGCGTTCCAGATGCCCAGAAAGTCGATGCTCTCCTTCCTGCGTTTCGTGATGTCACCGAGTACCGCCAGCGTGTAGGCCACGATGTTTGCTCGGTACCCGCCGTTGTACCAAGGCTGTGCAGAAACGATGCGCTCCGTGGCGCGGAAGATCAGACCACGTGCGACAGCCCTCTTGAAATAGAACTCGTTGAACGCGTCGGATGATTTCTCCCACTCGCTGCCGATTCGGGCGGCGTAGCGCGCAAAGTTCTTCTGGGAGCCAAGATTCACCCACCTGGGGTGGTCATCCCAGACATTCTCGAACTTCGCAAGGTCCGTCTTCGTGAACATCTGTGGCTTGGGATGCTCCGCCTTGAAGCGACGCTGCTCCGCAGGTGTGAGCTTCGACTGTGCATCGGCATACTGGCCGCGTGCGCGCTCATAGAACCACCGCGTCTCGCGCGGGGCGCCCTTCTGCGCCGGCGCCCAGATCCGCCGGGAAAACCCTTCCATCCGCACATGGAACGGGTGGTTCGAGAAGAAGTCGGCGGCATTCACCCGATTCTGGGTGTTCGCATACTCCGATATCCTTGGAACGACCGTTTCGCTCTGTTGGCTGTCGATGACGGACAGCTTCAACTGGACGAATATCTGGGAAAGATCTGCCTTGTCCCGCTTCCGTGTATGGAACAGCGATGCTGTGGTCTGGCCCCCATTGACGATCTGAAGGTCGACAACCCTTGTGATCGCCAGACCGAAATCCGTCGTCGCGATCTCGACACTCTGCGCAGTGGCCGTGATCCCGTTGTTGTAGGCAAAGAACATTCCCGGCTCGTTCAGGATCGTTGCCCTTATTCCCTGGTTCACATTGCCGCGGGCCTGCAGGAATGTTCGGACGTTCTGCTCAAGCAAACGAGCTCCGAATCTCTCGTACAGGGTCGCCAGTACGTCGGCAGGCATGACCATGAGATAGGATTGATAGGCATCGGTCCCCAGGTGTGCAGGAAGGCAGGCGATACCCTTGCCGAACATCTGCTCGAAGTCGAGGTCGAGTGGCTCCTTGTGGCTGCGGGAGCTTCGCTGACGATGAAGTCGTGAGATGTCCCAGATGTGGTGAGCAGCCGGAACACCTGCCACTTCCGTATCGGGAAGGGCCTGAATCTTCTCGCTGAGCGTGCGCTCGGAGAAGAGAACCAGGTTGACCTGCCGAATGGCGTCCTTGCGATCCGCAATCTGCCTGGCAAGGCCGTACTCCGGCGATGTGACCTCCAGTTCGCCGGCCAGGCCCTTGTTGGCACTGGCCTCGAAGAAGTTGGCAACACGCTTGAATGCCGCGGCCACTTCCGTTCTGGTGAGCGATGCCAGCTCGTTTCGGGAGTCGAAGTCCGCGATGAAGAGGTCCAGAACTCCTTCGTCATTGAACCAGTAGCCGTCCACGCGCATACCACGCTGCGCCCGGAAATGGCAGAGTTCGAAACCTTCCGTGAAGCCTGTCTCGACTAGGTCGTTCGCGATGGCCTCCATGAATTCGGAGAGCTGGAAGCTGCCATTGGCTTCGGCGCCCGCCAACAGTTCCTGTCGGAAGTCGTGGAAGAAGTCTTCGTCGGTCTGCTCCATCAATCCTCCCCGAAGATGGCTGCTTCGTCACACTCGTAGGGAGCAATCGTTTCCAGCCTGATGTCGTAGGCCACGTTGGCAATCCCTGGCGGCAGTTGCGACCGCATCAGACGCGGAAATCCGTCACCAACACGATAGCTGCGCACGTCGCTGACGACAAAGCGAGGCTCATCGTAGTCAGGGAGCGGCGCATAGCCGTGCGCAACCAGCTTCCGGTCAAAGGCCTCGACGGCGTCCGCCTCGCCGAGCCGTGCCTGGACTGCAGTGACGATCTCGTTGAGCGATCGAGCTCCTGCCGCGTCGGCCAGACTGCTCAGCCGGTACACGCGCAGGAACAGCGCATCGTTCAGGGATTCGAGCTGGTCTTCCGATGAAATGCGGACGCTGCTCCGCTCTGCGCCAGAGAGCGATTTGACCTCGACGGCTGTGTTGCCAAAGATGAAATCCTGATGTGATCGTTCCGGACCGAGCCAGGCTTCGACGGCGTCACTGCTCGACATCTGCCGATCGATCAGTTCCGTCAGGAAGACGATTTCGGCGAAGAGACCGCGGACTTCCTCGATGGACAGGTGCTGACTCCGGCCTGACAGGAAGGTCTTCCAACGGCGGATGTGTGCCAGAGAGACTGCGAGAGAACTCGCCGAGTCGGTGGCGTGCTCCAGCGAGGATGCAAGGGTGCGGCACAGTCCTTCGAAGAGATCGCGGTCGACCTGCCTTTCAAGGGCGAGGACCAAGTGCTGCTGCCCCTGATCTCCGGCACGAAGATCGACATCGATGCCGTTCACCGTGACCGCGTTCTTCCGGTACTGGGCTGCGTGGTCGCCCTGAAGCTCCACGATGAACAGGCAGGCGCCACCGGCATCGCGTCCCCAGAAACAGGGCACGGCCGTTCCCACCGCAACCTGGCGGACATTGAAGTCCGCTCCCGGAACGGCGATGTCATCCCACGGAGAGGACTCAGGCATCGTAGTCATCCTCCTCGTCAGGATCGTCGGCGTAACCCTGCATCTGCTGGAGCCAGACCTTGTTCACGACTACATTGATGGTCGTCGAATAGTCCCCGTAGGGAAAACTGACGCCGAAGGCGGCGATCGGTCCCGTCACGGCCTCGCCCTTGGGCTCCAGGCTGTGAATCATGAGGAGCGGCTTGTTCCGAACCATGCGGTAATGTGTGTCGGATACCGCTCCTGAGCCATCTTCGCCGCCAGCCAGCGTCCTGGCCTCATTGCGTTGTGCGTCGCTGAGCCCAAGCTTCTCGTCGCCACGCGAGGCAACCCTGTCCTTGTTCAGGCGCCACGAAGTGCCGTTCGGCTGATCCTTCCCGACGACGCGCACCTGATTCCTCAGGGTGAACGGGTTTTCACCGCCTGAGCCACCCGAAGGGGAAATCAGCAGAACATCGGCCAGCGGGCGCTTCGTCGCAATCCGTTCGAGATAGCTCACCACGTCCGACTTCTGTCCAGCAAAGGTCGAGTGGCATTCGAACCGGGTGAGGAAGTCGTCGATTACCTCGACGGGCACGTCCCTGAAGATGACGCCCTTTTCGGTGGACTCCTCCGGTCGCCCGCCGAATCCACTTCGCCAGTGATCGGCGATCAGCACAAGGTTCCTGGCATTCACGTCAGGGTCGGTGGAGACAATGTAGCTCTCCCGCAATCGCCCACTGAAACTCTGCTCGACCGTGACCTCCTGGCCGGATCGCATCTTGTTCGCCGCTGTGATCAGCAGGCTGTCCGGATGCGAGCGGACGTACAGGCCAAAATCCTTCGGGCTAAGGCGATCGCGCCGCATGCGCTTGACCTGCTGTACAAGCTCTTCGGCGGCATCGGCGATGTGGGAGTACCAGTTGATCGAATCGCGCGAGAGATGGACGCGGCAGAGGTCCTCGAAGCCCGGCCGGTAGCCGAACCAGCGGCCCATCTGCATGAGGGTGTCGTACATCTTCGTGTTGCGGTACATGTAGCTGACGGTCAACCCCTCGATGGTCAGGCCTCGGGAGAGGCTCAGACCACCGACTGCGACCGCGGTCAACCCGACTCCTTCCTTCGCGTAGCGGGCGTAGTCGAGCACCTCGTCACTCTTGCTGTTGATGACATAGAGGTGGAGGTGCTCGAAGACGCCGCTGAGGGCAGCCTTCACCTCCGCCCAAGTAAACCCAGCATCGGCATACTCGGCATCGAAGGCATGCTTCAGGCCCTGCATGTACGCGTTTCTTGCGGAAACCTCTTCCGGCATCGCGTAGTTGGCGAGAACCGCTTCCCTGATCTTCTTCTCCCTGAGACTCAGGAAGTCACGCACGGCCTTCTGAACGGGCACGAAGCGCGATACATTGACCATCATTGAGCAATGCTTGCCGGTCTGCCCACGCAGGTTCCGGATGGCGCGGGCGACGATGAATTCGTCGAGTGCGCGATAGAGGCTGGGGGGCAACTCGGGGACAGGATCGTCACGCTTGTGGGCGTACGGGATGAGATTCTCGCAATCGTCGATCGGCCTCACGATCGATTGACTGGTCGCCTCGTCGAGGAACACCTTCTCAGCACCGAAGTACGTCGTTGGCGCGTCCAGGCAATAGATGAAGTCGCGCGGGAACAACTCCTCACGCACATCATCGCCATAGGCGTCGGGGTTGATGAAGATGTTGGCGAACGGTGTCGCCGTGTAGCCGACATAGCACGATTTCGCGAACAGCCCGAGGATGCGCCGGATCATCGCATTCGTTCGGGTCGGATCCAGATCCTCCTTGTTCGTGTTGATCGACGCGTTGTCGGCCTCGTCGTCAATCAGCAGCATCGGCACGTCGGAAATCCGGCCATCGCCCTCGGCGTTTAGCTCCTTCAGCCACTTGTGAAGAGCCGTGAGCGTCGTGACGTTCTTCTTGATGACCAGAATGATCGGCTTGCTGAAGTCGTTGATCTTCCAGCCGCTCTTTTCCGCCGTGTTCTTGTTGAAGTCCTCGTTGATGTTGGTGAGGGTGGCCGGATGCGGATAGCCCGGCGCGAGGCCGACACCGATGTTGCGACGATCCTCGGGATCGCTGGACCGGCCGATGAAGGCCTCATCGATGCGCTGCTGCGTCTGCTTGCGCAGATTGTTGTGAATGCCGGCGACAACGATGATGAACTTGTAGCCGGCGTCGGCGGCGCGTGCTATCAGGCCGGTGTAGTTGGCCGTCTTGCCCGACTGCACATGACCAATGACAAGGCCGCGACGGTTCCAGGTCGTGCCCTCGCTTAACGGATCCTGCAGGTGGCCGAGAATGCGGGTCGTCACATCGCTCAGAGACTGGACCATCTGCGGTGGCCAACTTTCCTTGAGAAGAAAGTTTCCATAGGATTCCGCATACGTCCAGGCGACATCCTCACGCTTGTGGACCCACTGATCGTCATGCTTCGCAGTGACATCCACCAGCGAAACACCGGCCCCCATGCGCGTGTCGACCGAGATCATCGCCTCGGTGACGATATTGCGGAGATCCCCCGTATAGCCGAAGATCGCGGCGATCTGTCTCGCCTTCTCCTCCACCTGCTCGCGCGTCGGCGTCTCGGCCATGTTGGCAAGGCCTGAGATGAGCGCGTTGGCAATGTTTCGTTCTTCCGTGATGACTGTGAGGCTCATGCAAAGGTCTCGCTGATGAATTTTTCGGCCAGTTCGATCTGGCCATCGAAAAGGTGCGTCGAGCGCACGATCTGGAGAAAGGCATTCGGATCGCCCGGCCCGTCGCCGTAGAGCACCTTCCTGAGACTCTTCAGGCGCTCCAGAGTCTGGCTTTCATCCACCGCCCTCTGGTTGATCTCACGCGGATGGGTCGAGTAATCCGAATAGATCATCTCCACCGGCAGGGAGGCGGCAATCGAATCCAGCAGGACACGAAGCAGATCCACATCCTCGGACGAAAGTCTTGTGCCCAGGGATGCGATGAGCGGGTGCTGCTCGTTGATTGCGAAACGGATGCCGCCGTGATCGGCGTAGCGCTCCCAGAACGGGGCTTGGCTCTCCTGAAAGAGCTTCTGCCCACGCCCCCTATGCACCGTCACGCTGCGGGCAGTGATCCTGTTGATGATCTGACGCAGCCGCTCCCGCACCCCATGCGGCGGGCGAGCACGCGATTTCTTGATGTCGATGGTCCAGGCTTCGTCCAGACTGTTGGGAAAGTCGATCTGTACCCGCGCCAACTTGGTGGCCTCACCCTTCGGCACGAGTCTGAACCAGTCGCCCCAGGCCATCAGGCGGCCGTTTCGATAGACGTAGCCCCCCTGATTGGAGATGAAGTCACTGCGATCCTGGTAATAGTCGTACTCGGACGCGGACAGACGACTGTGGTGTGGAAGCACGTAAGGCTGCAGGCGCACCTCGGCCTCGCCGATGCGGACGATCTCCTCCGGAAGCACCTGGGTGGCAGGATTCTTCCTGCAGAAGGGGTCGAATGCCGTAATCGGACGACCATTGACGGTGAGAGAAATCCTGGCATGTCCCTTGATCTCACCCGAGAGAAACCGGTGGAAGACAAGTGACAGATGTCTGCCTACTGCCTCAAGCTTCTCATTGACGATCTCGTCTCGACGATCCCCGGCCTCGTCCTCCATCAATCGGTCGAGCTCTCGCCAGATAACGGCCGTGCCACGGGCGCCGAGCCGTTCGACATAAGGCAACCCATGGATGTCCGCATCGTCCAGGATGGAAAGAATCCAGTCGTCGGCAGCATCGATGCGATCCAGATTCCATTCGGCTCCGCAGACAGTTCCATCGCGTGTGCTCACAACGGTCAGCGAGCGACATTGGGAAAACGAGGCTGTCTTCAGGCCAAGGCCGAAGCGCCCAAGATCCTTCGGCGACCGATGCTGCCTGGGGTTGCCGGTCCCGTGACGCATCGCATCGAGCAGCTCGTCTTCCGTCATCCCCCTGCCGTTGTCGAGGATGACCATCACAGGATGCTCACCGGACACATCGCAAATGATGTCGATGGTGTCCGCGCCAGCGGAAATGCTGTTGTCGATCAGATCGGCAATCGCAGTTTCGAGCGAGTACCCAAGGTCCCGCATCGATTCGGAAAGGCAGGCCGCGCTCGGCGGATGACTGCGATCACGAGCCATCGGCTTCCTCTTGCGTCTTCTCGTGAGTCACGTGCATGGTAAGCTCCGAATTGCTGCTTCGGGTGTCGTCTTCATCCGTTCGCATTGCCAAGCGGAAGCGCGGAGCTGCCATTTCTGCAGACATTCAGGCGGAAGATGCTCAAGACCATGCGCGTTCCTACCACTCCGCAGCGCAGCCGCATGATGTCGAGCATTCGCGGAAAGAACACCCGGCCGGAACGGATACTTCGCTCCCTCCTTTTCGCCAGGGGTTTTCGATATCGACTTCATGTGCGGGGGCTGCCCGGCTCCCCCGACCTTGTGTTCCCGAAGCGCAGAGCAGTGGTGTTCGTCCATGGCTGCTTCTGGCACCGACATGAAGGCTGCCGCTACACAACCACTCCCAGGACCAATGAAGATTTCTGGCGGCAGAAATTCCAGGGAAATGTCGCTCGCGACAGGCGCCATGCGGAGATGCTCCATGCTCTCGGCTGGCGCGTGGCAGTTGTCTGGGAGTGCGCCTTGAAGCACTCGGTCGAGGAGACTGCGCAAGCGGTTGAGGAGTGGCTGCATGGCGATGAGGATGTCCTGGTGATTGGTCAGAGCATTGACTAGCCCGCTTCGGCAAGCACCGGAAGCTGTTCTGGCAGGTTTCGCGGCACTCTTCCCGACGGCCTCTTCTGTACGGCATCACCAGCCTGCCTCCGCCTCCTCCTGCTCATCTCGTTCAGAAGACTACGAACGATCTTGGCCAGTTTGTGGGCAAGCAACGGAGGCACCGCATTGCCGACCTGGGTGTACTGCTCCGTGCGGTTGCCCGCGAAGACGTAGTTGTCGGGAAACGTCTGGAGCCGTGCTGCTTCCCTGACCGTGAGACTTCTGCATTGGGAGGGGTCGTAGTGGATGTAGTAGTGCCCGTCCTTGGCAATGTGAGCCACCACCGTGGTGGACGGTTCGTTCCTGCACTGCACGCGGAACCGATCCTTGAACGGGATCGTTTCGGATTCCCGATCGATATGCACATTGATGTGATCGGGAAGCAGCTTGGGAGGGAACACATCCAGCCGTGGGCAATATCCCCATAAATGAGCGAAGCTGGCCGAGAAAAGATAGCGAGCAAGATCGGATGCCATGTGCGCGCGCGCTTCATGCTGACAGACACCACCCAGGCTTCGGTCGTGAAGCCATTGCTGAAGCTCGGTTGGCTTCTTCGGCCTTCTGTAGCCTCGTGAAATGAAGGCGCCACCGGTCGTGGTGCTGGTGGCCGCAGCGGCAAAGGCACGCATTGTCCCGATCATGACGGACTCGTTTTCTGTCCTCCATCCCTTGACGTAAGAGGGGGCAGCCTGAACAGCCTTGCGCCATGCCTCCACTGAATCGCCACGCGACAGCTTGCTGCGGATTCGGGGAAGATCTTCAATGGCCTGTTTGACCGTGACAGGCCTTGTTACTGGTGCCAGCAACTGGTGTTGAGGCATGTCCAGCCCCTTTCTCACTCCGAGCAGAATCACGCGATGCCTGCTTTGCGGGATCCCATGGCGCTCAGAATGGATTAGGTAGTCGGTGGGTTCCAGCGAACTGCCGTCGCCCTTCTTGGTGAAGGATCGGATCTCATATTCGATCCCCTCGGTCGGCATCGAAAGATCCGCAATGATCTTCTCGAACATCGGGTCGCCGGAGTGCTTTGAGGAAAGCAGACCCTTGACATTCTCCATCACGAAGATGGTGGGCTTGTGCACCTGGATGATTCTCAGGTACTCCCTGTAGAGGAAGTGCTTTTCATCCTTGTGAAAGTCCTTGTCGTTGGCGCGTCTGGAGCGCCCCGCCAGCGAATACGCTTGGCAGGGCGGGCCGCCGATCAGCACCCAGGTTTCCTGCCCCTTCAGTGCAGCACGAATTTCCCTGTCGATACTGGCTTCGTCTGACTTGCCAAGCTCCAGGCACCTCGCCTCGGTGGCAGCATGCTCGAAGGCGCTGGCCACGGCAGGGATCCTGCGGAAAGCGGCCTCATCGATCTCGCCTCGTATGTAGCTGTAGTAGTGCTTGACGTCCTTGGTGCCACGCAAACGCCTGAACACTGCCCTGAGCGTCAGCGTGCGATGTGCGACAGCATCCTTTTCAATGGAAAGGGCGATCTCGAAGAATGGCTGCCGTTTGTGGCCCTGCAGGGAAGCAAATCCTTCCCCGAGCCCTCCTGGGCCAGCAAAAAGATCAATTATGGGAACTGGCACGCCAGCAATCCTCCCCTTGGTTCTTTCCCGAATGTGATTCGGTTGCTGATTTGGTGCACGCTCACTCTGCCTCCGGCTTCTTCTTGCTGATGCTTTCGGCGATCCACCGATCCAGCTCCGAGCGGCGAAAGCGCCAGGTTCCCCCAAGCTTGAACGCCGGAATCTCGCCTTTCTGGGCAAGGCGATAGACCGTCCGTTTCCCGGCTTTGAGGTAGGCCGCGACCTCCTCAAGCGTGAGGATCTCGCTCTCGACTTCAGTCATCCGGAAACCATCCGATCTGGCCTTTCGTAGATTACGATTGCCAAGTTTAGCCAATTCTACCAAGCTGCGGTAGGTGCTGGCCAACTCCGCAATCCCGGGAGCATTGCACGGTTGATCGCCAGCTCGCCCCGGAAATCCGGTCATGCCGTAGTTCCCATTCCCTGCGGCGCAAAGCGAGAGCGCGCCACAGCATCTGGCCATCCGCTTCAACGGGGAATGGCACGATGGGACAGACCAAACGCCGCGCATCCGCATGGCCTTCGCTGGCCGTGGTGTTGGCTGTCTCGTTCTCGACACTACAGCCTGCCGTCGCTGCCGACAGCCTCGCCTCGGAGCGTGAGCAGCTCGCCGCGCTCACCCGCCAACTCGACCTGCTCGACCGCCTCGCCGAGCACGCCGCCCATACCGCCCCGCAGGAACGCGCCCGCTACCACTTCGACTACGCCCGGCTGCGCGCCGACCTGAAGCGCGTTCGCGCCGGCCTGCAGGACTACCTCGTGCCCCAGCGCGCCCAGCCGCGCGATCCCGTCCCGCTGGCCGGCGATTACGTCCGCCGCGACCGCGCCGACGACGAGGAGCCGTCGCCATGACGCCCTCTGCCGATCAGGTCGCCGCCTTCCAGGCCAACGGCGGCTTTGCGCCTTCGGCCGTCTCTGCCGTGGTGCTCGCTTTCGTGTTCGCCGTGTTGCTGCTGTGGGGCGTGTGGGCCATGCGCACCGCCTACGTCGGCTGGGCCGAGCACCGCATCACTGAACGTCAGTTCCTCGCCGTCGTCGTGCGCTTCGTGGCGATGTACCTGGTGCTGACCTTCTTCCTCCTCTCCTGACCGTCACGAAAGGCCATACGCCATGAACACGCCACCGACACCCCATCGCATTCCGTCCCGCATCGCCGCTCCGCTGCTGCCGCTGGCGCTCGCGGGCCTGCCGCTGTCGGCCTTCGCGCAGGGCCTGCCGACCATGGAAGACCCATCGCGCGGCCAGGGCAGCGGCATCCTGCAGACCTTGCAGAACTACGGCTACGACATCGTGCTGCTGATCGCGCTGCTCGTGGTCGCCTCGATGTTCGTCGGTGTCTGCTATCACGCCTACACGCGCTACTCGGAGATCCACACCGGCCGCGCCACCTGGGGCCAGTTCGGCCTGACGGTCGCCGTGGGCGCGATCCTGCTGGTGGTCGGCATCTGGCTGCTCACCAAGGCCACCGGCGTGCTGTGAGGGCGGCAAGCGATGGCCGTCCCTTCGGAGACCCCGCGCGACACGCTGGTGACCTTCCTGCCGCACCGGCTGAACCGCCAGCCGGTGGTCGTGCGCGGGCTGACCGCCGACGAGTTGTGGATCTGCGCCGGCCTGTCGGCCGCAGCCGGGTTCGCGCTCGGCCTGCCGCTGGCCTGGCTCACGCACAGCATCGCCATGGTGCCCACGCTGATCGTCGCCGGCATCGCGCTGGGCGTCTTCGTCGGCGGCGGTTTCCTGCGCGCACAGAAGCGCGGCCGGCCCGACACCTGGCTGTACCGGCAGCTCCAGTGGCGGCTGGCCCTGCGGCACCCGGCGCTGGCAGCGCTCCTGGGCGGGCAGCGCCTCATCACCCGCTCGGGCTACTGGACGACCCGGCGCAACGCCGATCGAGGTGCGCCATGAGCCGTTTCAAGAACGAGGTTGCGCACCTGCAGGCGCACGTGAAGACGCTGCGTCTGGGGGCCGGCGCGTTGTTCGTGGTGGCGCTGCTGCTCGGCTTCGGTTGGTGGAGTGCGCCGAAGAGTCTGACCATCCATGTGCCGCCGGACCTGCGCTCGGGCAGCACGCGCAAGTGGTGGGACGTGCCGCCCGAGAGCGTGTATGCCTTCTCGTTCTACATCTGGCAGCAGGTGCAGCGCTGGCCCACGAACGGCGAAGAAGACTACCCGCGCAACCTGCGCGCGCTGTCGGCCTACCTGACGCCGAGCTGCCGGGCCTTCCTGCAACAGGACTACGAGTACCGGCGCGCCAGTGGCGAGCTGCGTCAGCGCGTGCGCGGCATCTACGAGATTCCCGGCCGCGGCTACGGCGATGATCCGGCCACGCGCGTCAAGGTGCTCTCCGACCGCGATTGGATCGTCACGCTCGACGTGAGCGCGGACGAATACTACGGCTCCGAGCAGGTCAAGCGCGCCCTGGTGCGCTACCCCATCAAGGTCGTCCGGCTGGACATCGACCCCGAGCACAACCCCTTCGGCCTGGCGCTGGACTGCTACGCCAGCGCACCCCAGCGCATCGAACCGTCGCCGACGCCGACCGAGGCCGGCGTGCCCGCCAATGCCTCCGGCCATCTGCAGGGAGACTCCCCATGAAGCCCGTTAACTGGTCGGCCCTGGCCGGCGTCCTGCTGATCCTCGGTTTCGTGCCGGCCAGCCAGGCCGTGGAAATCCTGCGCTGGGAGCGGCTGCCCCTGCCGGTGCCGCTGGTGGTCGGCCAGGAGCGCGTGGTCTTCATCGACCGCAATGTGCGCGTCGGCGTGCCGGCCAGCGTCGGCGACCACCTGCGCGTGCAGAGTGCGGGCGGCGCGATCTACCTGCGGGCGAGCGAGCCGATTCCGCCCACGCGGCTGCAACTGCAGGACGTGGAATCCGGCGCGCTGATCCTGCTCGACATCGCCGCCGAGCCGGCGAAGGACGGCCAGGCGCCGCTGGAGCCGGTGCGCATCGTGGAAGCGGAAGCCCCCGCGAAGCGCTACGGCGGCGGTGCAGCAAGCGGCGCGGACGAGCAGGCCGATGCGCCCGCAGACAAATCCGTTCCCCGGCGCGAAACGCCGGTACCGGTCGTGCTGACGCGCCATGCCGCACAGAACCTGTACGCGCCGCTGCGCACCGTCGAGCCGGTCGCCGGCATCGGGCGCGTGAACCTGCGCCGCGGCCTCGCGCTGGACACCTTGCTGCCGACGCTGCCGGTGCACGCGCGGGCACTGGCCGCGTGGCGCCTGGAAGACCAGTGGGTGACGGCCGTGCGACTCACCAACACCGCCGCGCGCTGGCTCGACCTCGACCCGCGCGCCCTGCAGGGGAACTTCGTGGCGGCGACCTTCCAGCATCCGAACCTGGGGCCGGCCGGCACCCCGTCCGACACCACGGTGCTCTACCTGGTCACGCGCGGCCACGGCCTGGCCGAGTCGCTGCTGCCGGCGCTGAGCCCGATCGACGCCACCGTGAACCTGCCGCCGGCCGCCGCGGCCGGCTCGACCGGAGGAGCGCGCGATGAAAAGTAATCCGCTGCTCAAGTGGCTGCTGATCCCGATGGCGCTGCTGCTGGTGTTCGTCGGCATCAAGCTGTTCTCCGGCGCCCCCGGCGGCCAGCCCGCCCCCAAGGGCGCGGCCAGTACGCTCACGCCCGAGGAGATGAAAGCCCTGGGCATCGCAGGCGACACGCCGCGCGATACCGTCGCCACGCTGGTGGCCCAGGTGAAGCAGTTGCGCACCGAGCTGCAGAGCGCGCTCGGCGACAACAAGCAGCACAAGGCCGAGAACGAGCGCCTGCGTGCGCGGGAAAGCGCGATCGACCAGCGCATCCAGAGCGCGCTGGAAGGCGAGCGCAACCGCCTGGAGCAGGAGCGCACCCAGGTGGCCAGCGACAGGCAGCAGACCCAGGGGCTGCTGCAGGATCTGCAGCGGCAACTGGACGGCCTTTCCGGCAAGGGTGGCCCGTCCGACCTGCCCGTCGGGCTGGGGCTGGAAGAGGGTGACGGCCAGCGCTTCAACCGCGGCGTCGGTGGCACGCAGTGGGTCGAGCCCGACGATGCCAAGGTCGACGCCAAGAACGCCAGCAAGGAGCCGAGCTTTCCCCTG